>ENA-OROL01002543-OROL01002543.1-human-gut-metagenome-genome-assembly--contig:-NODE-2543-length-12595-cov-4.158931_pt1 | contig 12595 bp, 7 predicted proteins | sample MGYA00242128_ERZ509048 | MGnify/ENA primary metagenome ERZ509048 (study PRJEB26280, sample SAMEA2338750) | human gut metagenome | biome: human gut; feature: human-associated habitat; material: faeces...
CGTCCGGTCTCGTCTTTTTCAAATGCTTCCAGACGTTCTTTTGTATACTTTCTGGCTGTCTCGGACTCGTATTTCTTCGGAATATCCTCACAGGAAAACATTTCCCTGCGGTCTACATGTGCCTGCATATCATGGCTGATCGCCAGTGCCAGCGCCATGCGGTGATGAATGGAGAGACTTCTATCCTGAAGCATTTTTAAAATGCTTTCTCTTGCGTCCACCAACTGTGAATAAAAGAACAGGTCGAAGTCGCCATAATCTTCTTCTCCCGGCTTCTCATAACTTAAGAAATGCACCGGATTTTTCTTGCCTAATATGATTCTTGCTGCCTCCGGGCAGGAAAGAGAGAGCGTAATTTCCCTAACTCCCTCGAACTCTTCTATGTGGCGCGGATACATTTTACAAGTCCGGCACAGGCTGTCCGGTCCCGCCATCTGATAAAGCCGGCAGAGATTATCCTGGTTTAAAAATGCACAGCGCTTTTCCGTATCCTGACGGAAGACGCCCTCGCGCCAGTTGACACAGCGGCGCAGCTCGCGGGCGAGATTCTTTTCAATATTATTAAGCCCTGTTGCTGCCTTTGCGTACCGCCGCTTCGACTTCTCATCAATTACAATCTGCCACCCCGCGCAGCAAGTGTCCTCGCAGTCTGCGGCGATACAGGAAAATTCTTTATAATAATCTGGTATGGTACATAACATCAAATATCCTTCTTTCCAAGACGGACATCTTCCATCTCTTTTACAAATGCTTCATCCATATGGTCGAAAAGGTAATTTTTTGTGCCACCTGTGCGCTCCTTAATTTCTTCCTGAATCTGTCTGCGGGTGATTTCTACCTCTTCATAAAATTCTCTGGAAGAAATAAGTGCGCTTCCCTGTCCCTGGGTCACGACCTGCTCCACGCCATCGGAAGTTACGACTGTCACATGGCGTTTTCGTCCGATATGGTGCACGACCTTTTCTATGTACTGATCTGCTGTCTCAGCCTGCTTCGTATAAACAACGTGAATGTTGTGGTATTTCTGAATCTCCAGCGTATCGCCATCCACCTTATATGCATCAAACACAAGGATCACGGTACATTTCTTAAATCCCTGATAGTTGCTTAAGATATCCATTAATTTATTTCTGGCACTCTCAATGTTCACCTTTGCCAGTTCTTTCAGTTCGTCCCACGCAAAAATGACGTTGTACCCATCTACTAAAAGATATTCTGCAACCTTCTCCTGTGGTTTTTCTTCTTTATATTGGGACTGGGCAATGATTGTACGCGGTCCGTTGCCTGGTTTCTTGCGTTCAATCTTTCCGTAAGTCCGCATGAAAATCTCTTCCAATTCCCGGTCTTCCGCGCCAAAATCACGACTTCTGCCTGATTTTGAAGGACTTCCACCGGCAGCACCATTTCTTAATACACCTCTGCCATTGCCGTCAGCTTCTTCGTGCATTTCCCCCGCATCTTTGTCTTTTCTGAGATACTCCTCCAACTTAGAGGAAATGTGCATATGCTCCGGCACTTCCTGCCATGGTACATAATATCCGGCTCCGTGACTGCAAAATATAGAACCGGTCGGATCCTCGTTGTCCGCTTCCGGGTCATAGCCTGCATTTTCCAGAATCTCTTCTGTATTATGGCATGGTCTGTAGCCTGCCATCTTAAGTGCAAGCCTGCCTGTTCCCTTGGTATAGGCATTAACCTCTGCCTGATAGTTGCCAATCACTGAAACCGGACCTTCACCTATGATAACAACATTATCACCATCAGCCTCATGCATGTTAAATGCTGCACCCATTCTCTCGAAGTCTGTCATTGCCCTGCCGACATAATCTCTCTTCACCTCAAGTGAAAACGCATAGAATGGCTCTAACAATATTGATTCTGCCTGCATAAGCCCCTGCCTTACAGCTCTGTAGGTTGCCTGCCTGAAATCTCCGCCTTCCGTATGCTTTGGATGCGCCCTTCCTGCAACCAGCGTAATCTTCATGTCCGTGAGTTCAGAACCTGTAAGCACTCCTCTATGCATTTTTTCACACAAATGTGTATACACAAGCCTCTGCCAGTTCTTATCAAGTATATCCTCACTGCAATGACATTCGTATCTCATGCCACTTCCCGGCTCTCCCGGTTCAAGCAGCAGATGAACCTCCGCATAATGTCTTAAAGGCTCGAAATGTCCAATACCATACGCCTTATTCTTAATTGTCTCTTTATATACAATGCTTCCTTCACCAAATGTTACATCTACACCAAATCTTGTCCTGATAATATTGGTCAGCACCTCGATAAGCACCGGACCCATTACGCTTACATGTATTTCTTTGAAGTTCTCATCCCATTCAACATGAAGCTCAGGTTCTTCCTCCTCTAGTGTACGAAGCTTTGAAAGAAGTGCCACCGGATCTGTCCCTGCCGGAAGATTAAGCTTGTAATTAAGTACCGGCTCAAGCACAGGTATATTATCCTCTCCGCCTGCTCCAATAAACTGACCTGCCTTAGTCTCTGAAAGTCCTGTCACAGCACAGACAGTTCCGGCAACTGCTTCATTAATGCTTGTAAATTTATCTCCTGCATAGACTCTTATCTGGTTGACCTTCTCATTGCCAATAAGCATTTTTGATTTTAAAGAACCACCGCATACTTTAAGATGTGTAAGTCTTTCTCCTCTGTCATCTCTTGTAATCTTATACACCTTTGCCGAGAACTCTTCGCCGTAATCAGGACAGCTTACATATGTATCAATTCCATTTATAAGTTCCTCTACTCCGTTCATTCTGAGTGCCGAACCAAAATATACAGGAAACATTTTTCGTTCCATAATCATGCGGCTCATAAGGGCATCATCAACATGTGCAGATTCAAGAAACTGCTCAAGTGCCTCTTCATGGCACATTGCAACTTCTTCGTAATCTATATTATTAAAATCCACGCATGACTCTGACAGCCTGTTCTTTAGCTGCTCCATAATTCTTGCCCTGTTCGTTCCCTGCTGGTCCATCTTATTGACAAATATAAATACCGGAATTCCAAGTCTTTTAAGCAGACTCCACAGCGTCTCGGTATGTCCCTGTACTCCGTCCATTCCGCTTATTACAAGAACCGCTGCGTCAAGCACCCACAACGTTCTCTCTGTCTCAGCCGAAAAATCAACATGCCCTGGTGTATCAAGCAGCGTGTATGAACTTCCGTTATAATTATAAGCCGCCTGCTTTGAGAATATGGTGATTCCTCTTGCTCTCTCCATATCCCCTGTATCAAGAAATGTATCCTGATTATCAACTCGTCCTAATTTTCTTATGCTTCCCGCACTATATAGTATCGCCTCTGACAGCGTCGTCTTTCCTGCATCAACATGTGCCAGCATGCCGATTGTTATCGGATTACTATGTGCCATATCATTTCCTTTCTCCAAGTTTTATTCCATGCCTTCTTTAAGCCATCTCGCAATATTGGTAAAATCAATCTTAAGTTCTCCATTATATATATTCACCGGAACCGGCTTATCAAATCCATATATCACCGGATATACATCACTCTCAAAGAAATACACAAGGACCTTCTCCTGCGCAAAGTCCAGTATCCAGTATTCACGCACTCCGGCCTCCATATACTTGGAAAGCTTCAATGCATAATCCTTCTTCTTGGTAGACGAAGAAACGACCTCCACGACAAAATCCGGTGCACCATATATACCAAATCTCTTAATCTTAGATGTATCGCATACTATTCCTACGTCCGGCTGAACCATAGTCCTCTCATCACAATCAAGCTGTACATCTACAGGTGCTATAAATGGACGGCAGTTTCCACCATGTTCCATAATATAATTAGCAATCTGCCTGTGAATCTCTCCACCAATTGACTGATGTCCAAAAGTAGGCGAAGCCATATCGTAAAAGTATCCGTCAATCAGCTCCACTCTCTGTTCATCAGGCAGTGCCCTGTAATCATCAATAGTGTATTCACCATTCTTTCTTGCCTTATATAATCCACCCGGCTCCCTTACTTCCAACTGTTCATTAAAAACCTGCTCAAGTGCTGTAAGAGTGTCATATCGCGGACTCTCTGTTTCCCCAGAAAAAATCTTCTGCACTGTTCCCAGAGGCACCCCAGACAATTCAGCTATCTTGGCATATGAATATCCTTTTTCCTTCTTCTTCTCTTTCATCTCATTAATTGTCATATAACCCTCTCCAATCAAAACATGAGTATCCGTACATGATTAAATATAATTTCTATACTCATTATAAGAGTTGTATATCCATTAGTCAACCAAAATATAGTAAATAAACACCCGTTTTATAACCGTTTTGTTTCCAGCTGACCGGTTGTAACTTAGGTTATGATAACTATCGTATTCACGGATGACAGTCTATTAATCATGCAGAATATGCAATTATAATAGATGTTGTATAATTATCAATCCAAATAATTTATATATTTTTATAATATATTATTTAAAATGCTATTGACATATTTTATTAGTATTGTTATTATACATTCGTTACTGATGCATCATTTTTAAAAAATAAAATTCCTACGAAAGGCGATTTATGAACTATAACAACACTAATACACATCAGAAAGATGTCACCCTTAAGACATTCTGGCGTGATAATGAACATTTTGCAGACCTTTTCAATGCTACCGTCTTTAATGGTAAACAGGTGCTTAAGCCCAACAAGCTTACTGAGATGGACACTGATGTTTCTGCTACTATCCAGTCTAAGAGTTACAATGAATCTATTACCAGAAACAGAGATGTTGTAAAGAAGATGTCAGACGGCGTAGAGTTCAATATTCTTGGTCTTGAGATTCAAGACAAGACCCATTATGCCATGCCTCTAAGAACTATGACTTATGATGCACTCGGCTACATAAAAGAATATAATGATATCAAAAAACATCATAAGCTGAATAAGGATTCTTTCTGTTCTCCTGAAGAATTTCTGTCTGGGATTAACAAGTCCGACCGCTTCCACCCTATAATAACAATCGTTCTTTACTATGGCGAGTCGTTATGGGATGGTCCTACCTGCTTGTCTGACATGATGATTTCTATGTCTAATAATATCAAGGAATACTTCTCTGACTACAAATTAAATCTTGTCCAGATACTTGATTCTGATAAATATACATTTTATAATGAAGATGTAAGAGATGTGTTTAATATTATAAGGAACATATATAATGATGATTTCGATTCAATATATCGTGAATATGAATCCCGCAATGTAGATATTGATGTAATGGAACTGATATGTAACATAACCTCAGTTCCAAAGCTTATGGACTTATGTACAGATACTGAACAAGGAGGGACTGTCAATATGTGTGAAGCAATGAAACGATTTCAGGCTGAATGTGAAAGCAAAGGTATGAAAGAAGGTATCGATTCCGAAAAAGTCAACTCTATCATCTCCATGCTAGAATTCGGCATAACCAGAGAACAGATATTAACCAGGTACACTAAAGAGGATTTAGAAAGAGCAGAAGCTGCTATCGCTAATGAGAACTAACACCATACTAGTAATATTAAAGCCAGTTAATCTAGCAATTAAGATTAACTGGCTTATTTTATCTGATACTTTTATAGATTTCCGGTCTTCTGTCCCTGAACAGGCCCCAGCTCACGCGAAGGTCGGCATCTGCGTCAAGGTCGGATTCCCCATAGACAATCTCTTCCTTGTCTCTTGAGGCCTGCATAACAATCTCCCCAGTTGCATCTGTTACAAATGAAGAGCCATAGAATACAAGTGATGATTCCTGATAACCATTAGCTTCAGATGGTGTAACCTTCTCCTCACCAATACGGTTGGCAGCTACTACAGGAACTATATTGCACGCTGAATGTCCCTGCATACATCTTCTCCAGTGCGGCATGCTGTCAACCTCAAGAATCGGCTCTGAGCCAATCGCTGTCGGATAGAAAAGAATTTCTGCTCCCTGTACTGCCATTCCTCTGGCTGTCTCTGGAAACCACTGATCCCAGCATATTCCTACTCCAATTCTGGCATATTTTGTATCCCACACCTTAAAGCCTGTATCTCCCGGTGTGAAATAGAACTTTTCCTGATAATAATGGTCATCAGGAATATGTGTTTTTCTGTATATTCCAAGAACACTTCCATCTGTGTCAATAACTGCAACAGTGTTATAGAACACATTTATATCTCTTTCATAAAAGCTTATTGGAAGCACAACTTTAAGTTCGGCTGCCACCTTCTGAAAATGCTTCACAGCCGGATTCTCATCAACAGGTGTTGCAAATGCGTAATAATCATAATTTCTCTCCTGACAGAAATACTGTCTTTCAAAAAGCTCAGGAAGCAGTATTATCTGTGCACCGTTAGCTGCCGCTTCACGAACCATCTTATCTGCCTTTGCAATGTTCTCTTCTACCGACCGTGAACACTGCATCTGTATGCCTGCATACTTTACATTTCTCACACTATTTTACCTCCGGAATCTGTTGTGTAATACAGTGGATATTGCCTCCACCGACTATTATATCTCTTGCATATATCCCGACTATCTTTCTGTCAGGAAATGCTTCTTTAAGCACATTTATTGCAAGGCTGTCCGCCTCGTCATCAAATTGCGGCACTATGACTGAGTCATTGGCAATATAGAAATTAACATAAGACGCAGCAAGACGCTCGCCTGCTTCTCTCATGTCCTCGCCTTCCTCAAATTCAAAGCCATTAAGTTCTTCCTCAGTTATGCACACAGGTTTCTTAGGAATAAGCATTTTTCTTACTTTAATGTGTCTTCCTTTGGCATCAGTTACATTCTCAAGAACAGAAAGACAAGCCTTGCTCATCTCGTACTGCGGGTCATTCTCATCATCTGTCCATGCAAGTACAACCTCTCCCGGTGCTGTAAATGCGCATACATTATCCACATGTTCGTTAGTCTCATCATTATATATTCCACAGGGAAGCCAGATTATCTTGCTTACATTGCAGTACTGCTTTAATTTATCCTCAATCTGTTCCCTGCTAAGCTGTGGATTTCTTCCCTTACTCAACAGACAGCTTTCAGTAACAAGCATTGTTCCTTCGCCATCTGTATGTATTGAACCACCTTCAAGAACAAATGGTGCTGCATTATATCCCTGACAGCCAAGATAAGACATAATCTGTCCGGCTACAAGGTTGTCATTGTCCCAGTCCGCGTACAGTCCGTCATATGTTCCGCCCCACGCATTAAATTCCCAGTTAATTCCACGCAAATCACGCGCTTCATATGGTGTATCCACATTTCCACTCACAACGAATGTAGGACCTGTATCTCTTGCCCATGCATCGTCTGTATCCATGACTACAAGCCTGACCGTTTCCGGTAGCATCTTTGCTGCTTCCTCTTTTCTACCTTCTGATACAATCATGTATACCTGCTCGCTTTCACTGATTACAGACGCTATCTGTGCAAATGCTTTCTTAGCCGCCTTTGCTCCATAAGCCCAGGAGCCCGGTCTTTCTGGCCATATCATAATGCAGCCCTGATGTCTTTCAAATTCAGCAGGCATGCGAAAACCATCTGCTGCCGGAGTACTGTTAATATAATCCATATCTATAATCTCCCTTTGAAATCTTCATAGCCAAAATGCTTCCATACCTTACATTCTCCATCACTATCCATAATTACAATATCCGGCAGCGGGATTCCGTTAAATGTGTTGTTCTTAACCATTGAATATATAGCCATATCTTCAAATACAAGTCTGTCCCCGACATTGATTTCCCTGCCGAATTGATAATCACCTATGATATCTCCTGCAAGACATGTATACGATGACAGTCTGTATCTGTATCTTCCATTCTTCGCCGGTTTCCATATACCTTCTTTTACGTCCATATCAAAATCAATCTCTATGTCCTTATCAATTCCATACTCATCTTCCATGTCCGATATTTTCAATCCACCACGAAGAGGCGGTGTATATGGCATTTCCAGTACATCTGGCATATGACACGCTGCAGATGCATCAAGTATAAGAGTTGTTATTCCATTTTCAACCTTATCAAGCACTGTAGTCACAAGATATCCTGCATTAAGTGCAACAGCTTCCCCCGGTTCAACATACACCTGTACATCATATTTCCTTCTTACATGACTGATACATTTTTCAAGAGTTTCAATGTCGTAATCTTCACGGGTTATATGATGTCCGCCGCCAAAATTAACCCACTTCATATCTTTCATGAGAAATCCGAATTTCTCTTCAACAGCCTTTAATGTTGCCTCTAAGTCATCTGAATTCTGCTCACATAATGTATGAAAATGTATTCCTTCCATACCTGATAACACATCAGGTTCTTCCTCAAGTGCAGCTTTCAGGTTCTTAAGTGTAACTCCAAGTCTGCTGCCCGGCGCGCATGGGTCATATATTGCATGGTCACCCTGTGTAGAAAACTCTGGATTAACTCGAAGTCCAAAGCTTACTCCAGCCTCAATACATCTGGCTTTATGCTTCTTTAACTGTGAAACTGAGTTAAAGACAACATGGTCACATATATTTACAAGCTCATCCATATCCTCATCAGTAAATGCCGGTGCAAATACATGATTTTCTTTTCCCATACACTCAGCACCAAGTCTGGCTTCATATATTCCACTTGCCGTAGTTCCGCTTATATATTTTCCAATCAGCGTATATTCTGCATATGCTGAAAATGCTTTCTGCGCCAGCAGTATGTGGCAGCCGGTATCTTCTTCCACTTTATGAAGTATCTCAAGATTATGAATAAGCATTTTTTCATCTATTACATATGCCGGTGTCTTTAACTCATCAAATCTCATAATTAACCTCTCTTTTTAGTCTACTAAAACAGGATTTTCATCGACAACCCATGGGAGACCGTACTTATTAAGCGCATCCATGTATGGATCCGGATCAAATTCATCTGTTGTGAATACTCCCGGCTTATTCCAGAGTCCCTTTGCAACAAGCATTGTACCAATCATAGCAGGTACGCCTGTTGTATATGAAATAGCCTGTGAACCTACCTCACGGTAACATTCCTGATGGTCGCACACATTGTAAATATATACCTTCTTCTCCTTGCCGTCTTTGATACCTGTGAAGATACAGCCAATATTAGTCTTACCTACTGTTCTTGGTCCAAGTGAAGCAGGGTCTGGAAGAAGTGCCTTTAAGAACTGGATTGGAACAATCTCCTGTCCGTTGAATTCAACCGGGTCAGTTCTTAACATTCCGACATTCTCAAGGCATTTCATATGTGTAAGATAGCTCTGTCCAAATGTCATGAAGAAACGTATTCTCTTAACATGCGGAATATTAGCAGCAAGTGCCTCTATTTCCTCATGGTGAAGCAGGTACATATCCTTCATTCCTACTCCCTCAAAATTGTACTCTCTCTTTATTGACATAGCAGGAATCTCAACCCAGTGACCATCCTCCCAATATGAGCCGGGTGCTGATACCTCACGAAGATTAATCTCCGGGTTAAAGTTAGTTGCAAACGGATATCCATGGTCGCCGCCGTTGCAGTCTAATATATCAATTGTATGTATCTCATCAAAATAGTGTTTCTGTGCATAAGCTGTGAATACGCTTGTTACACCTGGATCAAAACCAGTTCCTAAAAGTGCTGTAATTCCGGCTTCTTTATATTTTTCTCTGTAAGCCCACTGCCATGAGTAGTCAAAATATGCTGTAAATCCAAGACGCTTGCATCTCTCCTCATATACCTTTCTCCACTCAGGATTGTCTGTATCCTCACACTCGTAATTAGCAGTATCAACATAAGGAACTTTACATGCAAGACATGCATCCATAATCGTAAGGTCCTGATATGGAAGTGCCACATTAAGAACTACATCCGGCTTGAATTCATTGATAAGCGCAATAACCTCGTCTGTGTTGTCAGCATCAACCTTTGCTGTTGTGATGTTAGTACTTGTCTTACCCTTCAATTCGTCTGCTAATTTGTCACATTTGCTCACTGTTCTGCTCGCTATGCACAAGTCTGAAAACACCTCGCTCACCTGACATATCTTGTGGATTGCTACTGAAGCAACTCCTCCGCAACCAATTACTAATACTCTGCTCATCTTTCTTCCTCCTGTTCTAATAATTCTTCAACATACTTTGGCAGCATAAATGCACCTGTATGAAGATTAGTTGTGTAATATTCTGTATGTATATTTCTTCTCTTCCACTCTGCCGGCTTAAAATCCTTAAGCGGATGATATTTCTTTGACGCAAATCCAAACAGCCAGTATCCTGACGGACTCGTAGGTATATGTGCCTGATACACACGGCTTATTGGAAATGTATGGAATACCTTTCTGTGCATGCTTCTGCACGCATCCTCATCCTCATCATAGAACGGACTTCCATGCTGGTACACAAGTATTCCGTCCTCCTTAAGTGCCTTATAACAGTTACCATAGAATTCCCTTGTAAACAGTCCCTCACTCGCACCAAACGGGTCTGTTGCGTCATTAATTATAAGGTCATACATATCCTGCTTGGAGCGTAAGAACCTTAATGCATCTGAATTATAAATGTGTACTCTCCCATCTTCTAATCCTACTGCCGTCTCTGGAAAATACTCCCTGCACACATCAACAAACATGTTGTCCTGTTCAACAATGTCAATATTTTCGATATTGTCATACTGCAACAGTTCCTTTGATACACCTCCGTCACCGCCACCGATTATCAATACATTTTTAACATCTGGATGGACTGACATTGGCACATGCACCACCATCTCGTTATAGATGAAACAATCCTGTTCTGAAAATATAACACTTCCATTAAGTGTCAGGAATTTTCCGAACTCTGGCGACTGAAATACATCTATTCTCTGATAGTCGCTCTCGCCAGAAAACAGTTGTTTTTCAACCCTGATATCAAACTTCACATGTGGTGAATGAAGTTCTGAAAACCAAAATTCCATAGAAACTTTCTCCCTTCTATATTTGACCGATTGAACGAATCGGACATTTACATTCTTAATACATTCAGTGTCTGCAATGTTGAATCTTCCATTCCCTGCATTGAACAGCCCTTCTCTACTGAATACTGAATATAGTCTATTATCTCGTCTGTGATTTCTTCACCCGGCGCAAGTATAGGAATTCCTGGCGGATATGCCATTACGAACTCCCCTGATATATGTCCTGCTGCCTCACGGATTGGAACTTTAATCTTATCGGCATAGAAGGCTTCCTGTGGTGAAGCAAGTACCCTTGGAAGCAGCATTTGTCTGTCTACTTCAAAGCGTTTTTCTTCTTTTGAATACAAACGGCTGATTTCAGCCAATGCTCCGACAAGTCTTTCTATATCCTGTATTCTGTCACCAATTGATATGTACGCCATTATATTTCCAATGTCGCCGAATTCTATCTGGATATCATACTCATCTCTTAAGATATCATACACCTCAATTCCATCAAGTCCGATATCCCTTGTATAAACACAAAGCTTGGTAACATCATAATCATAGACTGTTCCACCATTAATCAGTTCTTTTCCGTATGCATAATAACCGCCTACCATATTAATCTCATCTCTTGCATACTGTGCCCACTCGCTTACCTTTGCAAATGACTGTCTGCCGCGCAGGGCAAGATTTCTTCTTGATATATCAAGGCTTGTCATAAGAAGATATGACGCACTCGTTGTCTGCGTAATATTAATAATTGTCTGAACATAATCTGCATTCATGCCATTATTTGTAAGCAGTATTGAACTCTGCGTAAGCGAACCGCCTGACTTATGCATTGATATTGCCGCAATGTCCGCTCCTGCCTTCATTGAATTCATAGGAAGGTTATCACCAAAATACAGATGTGTTCCGTGTGCCTCATCAGCAAGCACCTTAAGTCCATATGCATGCGCTATATCGCATATCCCCTTAATATCTGAACATATTCCATAATAAGTAGGGTTGTTTACTAAAACTGCCACCGCATTCGGGTGTTCCTGTATCGTCTTTTCAACCTGCTGCACAGTAACTCCAAGCACTATACCAAGCTTTGCATTAATCTCTGTATTAAGATATACAGGAATCGCACCACACAGAATCAATGCATTAATTACGCTTTTATGCACATTTCTTGGAACGATAATCTCATCTCCAGCCTTACATACAGATAACACCATGTTCTGTACTGCCTGCGTAGTTCCTCCTACCATGAAAAATGCGTGTTCTGCCCCAAATGCTTCTGCTGTGAGCTCCTCTGCCTCCTTGATAACAGAAACAGGGTGGCACAGGTTATCAAGTGGCTTCATTGAATTAACATCTATTCCAACACATCTTTCTCCAAGTAAATCTACCAGTTCTGGGTTGCCCCTTCCTCTCTTATGTCCCGGAACATCAAACGGAACAATTCTTTTCTTTCTGAATTTCTCAATTGCTTCGTAAAGCGGTGCACTCGCCTGTCTTTTTAAGTCCATAATCTCCCCCTTATACGCAGTTTAGGCGTGATTGATTTAAAATCAATCACGCCTGTATAATCATATTCTATCTTCTTTTTGATTACTGTATTGTCAAATACAGAAAATCTGACCTTTCAGAGTTTATCCAAGTAAGTCACTGTTACCGCTCTTATTGACCGT
>ENA-OROL01002545-OROL01002545.1-human-gut-metagenome-genome-assembly--contig:-NODE-2545-length-12594-cov-3.157190_pt1 | contig 12594 bp, 10 predicted proteins | sample MGYA00242128_ERZ509048 | MGnify/ENA primary metagenome ERZ509048 (study PRJEB26280, sample SAMEA2338750) | human gut metagenome | biome: human gut; feature: human-associated habitat; material: faeces...
GGTAGAGATTGCTGCAGTCTACTATATAGTACTGGCCGTTGTTGTATTGGTGATGGGACTGAGGATGGTGCGCAAGGTGGATCTGAGTAAAGATTAACTGTGCGATGATATAGATTGATAGAAAGGTATGGTGATTACTGTGAACAACATCATGGTAAAAGTAGAGGGACTTAGCAAAGAGTTTCGGGGAGAAATGATTCTGCAAGATGTAAATATAACATTGGAGAGGGGTAAGATTTATGGCCTTGTAGGAATGAATGGAAGTGGTAAGACGGTATTTATGAAGTGCCTTTGCGGTTTCTTGAAGCCGACAACCGGAAAAGTTACGGTGGATGGCAAAGAAGTCGGGAAGGAGATTGACTTTCCACAAGATTTGGGCCTAATGATCGAAACACCGGGATTTATACCGTATATGTCAGGCAAGAGTAATCTGAAAAATCTTGCGCTGATACGCAATCAGATCGGAAACTACGAAATTGAGGAGGCTTTGCGGTCTGTAGGTCTTGATCCGAATTTAAAGAAACATGTATCAAAGTATTCACTTGGTATGCGTCAGCGTCTTGGAATTGCACAGGCGATCATGGAGAAACCACGGCTGTTGATCTTGGATGAGCCATTTAATGGGCTGGATGTACAAGGGGTTAAAGATATCAGAGAATTGCTGATGTCACTGCAGAAGCAGGGAGTGACGATATTGCTGGCATCGCATTACGATGAGGATATTCGTACGTTGTGCGAAGAGGTATATCTTGTAAGAGAGCATCGCATACGAAAGAAGGAAGAGAGCGATGGAGCAGAAAAATAGGATAGATCATTATAAAATTCAGAGTGTGCTGCTATGGTTTGGGATCTGTTTTTTGTTACAGATCCTCTTGCTTCTGATGCAGGAATTTCAGTACGATGGAGAACATTATCAGCCGTTATTGTATCTCTTTGGCAAGAAATATGGGAAGAATGCTTTTTATGCGACATCAGAAACCATGATGTTTCTGACGCAGTTGACATACTGTATCATGGTAATTCGCAGGATTGCAAAAAAAAGAGAAGAGAATGCATATATGATAATACCAAGGTATAAGAGCTTTCGAGCGTATTATGGAAGTGTATATCGAGAGTTGGTAGGTACACTTTTTTGTATCAGACGGCAATTTTAACAGGGAGTATAGTGGGATATAGGCTTGTTTGGTACACTCATCATGTGCAGGCTTTTGACGAAAGACAGTTTTTGGGATCACAGGTATGTATGCTTATGGGAGAACTGTTTTTCGGAGCAGTTATGTCGATTTTTATTCTGCGTTGGAATGCACTTCGTGGAGCGATAGTGATCTATCCAGGCATTCCAATGATTTCATATTACCTGGGAAGTTCATTGCCGGTTAAATGGAGTAATTTGTTGCCGGGAAACTGGCTGATGGCAGCGCGAAGCAATTTAGTTTCAAAGGGTGGATATTCGATAGCGGCTGCGTTATTTGTGGAACTGCTGTTGTTCGTGATATGCAGTTGTCTATTGGTCAATATGCGGCCAGGATTGGAAAGAAAGTGATCGTTTTTTGAATTTTATCAAGGAAATCTCTTAATATTATTGCATAAGTGAAATGTTGACAGCCAAGATTTAAGAAACGGCTGTCGAGATGTTTCACATCTTCTTCAATGATTGCACACGTAATTTTCATGATTTTTTAATAAAGTAATTTCCAACCAAACATCAAATTTTTAGGTTACAACATAACTTAAGCAAGTTGATGAAGTCTTAAAATTAGCGAATGAAATTTGAGACGACATCATTTGTAAACTGGAGGTTACTATGAAAATTACAGCAAAACGAATCAAAAAGAGGTGGATTGCAGGGGGAATTGTGATCGTGGCAGTAGCCGTTGGAATCGCACTTTTTGTGAAAGCGAAAGGAAGCAAAGACACTGTAAATGCAGGATCTGGACAGCAATCGACAGTTCAACTCTCAAAGCAGGATTTGGTAGAGTCTATCAGCGCAACCGGAACTTTTGAGAGCGCAACGAACAAGAGTGTAACGTCGACAGCAACCAATCTAACAGTTAAAAAAGTTCTTGTGGCAGTAGGAGATACAGTACAAAAGGGAGATTCTCTCGTTAAATTTGATTAAAGCGATCTGGAAGATGCTTATGCAGATGCAAAAGACAACTTATCCGACACGACAACCAGTGCGGATGCTGAGGTGACAAATGCAAAGAAACAGCTCAGTAACGCACAGACAACTTATTCAGACAGTAAGACATCAAGTGCAGCGGAAGTAAAGAAAACGAAGGCATCCCTGCAAACAATCAAAAAGACAATACGTTCGTTAAAAGATAAAATTAAGGCAGCAAAAGATGCTGCACGCAAAACAGCGTTACAACAGGAATTGTCACAGGCGCAGGAGCAGTTGACGCAGGCGCAGGAAAAATATGAACAGGCTGTCAGCAACCAGACCTCCGGTAATCGTCAAAATCAGTCTTCTGTGGATTCTGCCAAGACTGCAGTAGAACAGGCTGAGACAAATCGAACCAAGCAGATCAAAGAAGCACAGAAGCAGGTAAAGGAAGCAAAAGAGAATTTGGACAATTGTGCTGTTACAGCACCCGTATCCGGTACAGTAACCTCACTTTCTGTAGAGGAAGGCGATACGTATTCGGGAGGAACTTTATTACAGATTCAGGATACACAATCCTTTGTTATTACGACAAGTGTAGATGAGTATGATATCAGCGATGTTAAGGTGGGGCAGCGAGTAGTTATTTTGACGGATGCGACAGATAATGACGAGCTGGAGGGTAAAGTGACATTTGTGGCACCATCTACAGATAGCAGTGGCAGTACGTCAACAGAAGCACAGGGTCAGTCATCAGGTACAACTGCCAGTTCTAGTGACGGATACGAAGTAAAAATCAAGGTGACATCAAGTGACGACCGTATTAAGCTTGGAATGACAGCTAAATGCAGTATTGTCAAAAAAGAAGCGTCGGATGTTTACGCAGTGCCATACGATGCGGTACACAAGGAAAATGGAGAAAGTTATATTTTGGTCAAAGATGGGGATTCCACCTCAAAAATGACCGTAACAACCGGAATGGAGACAGATTATTATATTGAAGTGCAGGGCGATGATCTGCAGGAAGGATTGCAAGTAGTTATTCCAACAGATAAAACAGATTCCTCTTCGGATTCTAATAAGCAGAATAGCACCTTTGGTGGTTTCGGCGGTATGGGAGGCACACCTGACGGCAGTACAGGGGACAAAGGCGACCGTGGTGGCATGAATGGATCCAAGGGTGGATCCGGCGGAATGGGTGGACCGGGAGGCGGTCAGGCACCATCCAAATAGAATGGAGGATTAGCTATGGAGATAACAAAGAAAGCAAAGCAGCAGTTGACAGCAAGTCCAGCCATTATTGATCTGCAGGGAATCGTAAAACGTTTTTATATTGGTAAACCAAATGAACTTGAAATATTACATGGTATTGATCTTCAGGTACAGGAAGGACAGTTCGTATCTATTGTCGGAGAGTCCGGTTCCGGCAAATCGACATTAATGAATATTATTGGTGCTTTGGATCAGCCGACAGGTGGTCAATACCTGCTTGATGGCGAATGTGTTGGCAATTTGAAAGATAAACAGTTGTCGGAGATCCGCAACCAAAAGATTGGGTTTGTATTTCAAACGTATAATCTGATCCCACGGACATCTGCACTTGCCAATGTAGAGTTGCCGATGCTTTATGCGGGGGTGCCGCATGGGGAAAGGACACAGAGAGCGAAAGAGTTATTAACGCTTGTTGGAATGCAGGATCGTATGTATCACAAACCGGATGAATTATCCGGCGGACAAAAACAGAGAACGGCCATAGCACGTGCTATGGCAAACAATCCGGCACTGATCTTGGCGGATGAACCGACCGGAGCCTTAGATTCGGAAACGGGTCATCATATCATGGATTTATTTCACAAATTACACCGCGAGCAGGGGAAAACGATTGTCTTGATTACACATTCTAGAGAATTGGCAGAAGAAACGGAGAGAATCATTACACTGCGGGATGGCAGGATCGTGGATGATACCGGGAGTAATGGTGAGATAACGGATGACAGGGACGTGAATGATATCCGGGAACAAGGTGAAAGGAAGGCAGATACCGGGAAGCGAGGTGCGATATGCTGATCATAGAAAACATACGAATGGCGGTAGGTTCACTTCGAGCCGGTAAAATGCGCGCACTTTTAACAATGCTTGGAATCATTATTGGTATTGGTTCTGTTATAGCGATCATGACAGTCAGTTCCTCGTTGACAACATCCATTACGGATTCTTTTCAGGAGATGGGAGCCAATAATATTACTGTTGGTGTAAAGCAGTCCAGTGAACAGGAGCAGGTTTCTGCGAATGGAATGCGATTTGGCACTTCTGGCAAAAGTGCGGATCTGGAAGAGGACGATCGTATTACGGATGAAATGATCGAAGGGCTGCAGAAGCAGTCTTCCGATCAAATTGATGCGATTGCACTAAGTGAATCGGTTGGAAGTGGCACAGCAGAGCGGGAGAGTGAATCTGCGAACATCACTATTACAGGAATAAATGAGCAATATTTTGCCAGCAGTAAAATTACATTATTAGCTGGCCGCAAAATTAAGAAAAAAGATCTGACCGGTAAGAAAAAGGTGATCATGGTCACCGATAAAGTAGTGGAAAATCTGTTTGATGGAGATAACTCTGCAGCACTGGCACAGAGCATAAGCCTAAATCTTGATGGCAGTTATGAAAAATATTATATTGTCGGTGTGTATAAATATGAGAGTGGCAGCGATGTCAGTGAATCTTCGGATGAGGATGTGACAACGGCGGCGTACATTCCGCTAACGACGGCAAAGGAACAGACACATGCGGATGAAGGATATTCGCAATTTACAGTGGTTACATCGACCAAAGTGGATAGTGTATCTGCTTTTGCAGAGCAGATCGAACAGTATTTTAAGCCATATTATGCAGCAAATGAAGACTACGAAGTGTCGACTTCGACGATGGAGTCTATGACAGAGTCAATGACACAAATGGTGCAGACAGTATCAATCGCAATTGCATTTATTGCAGGTATTTCTCTTTTGGTTGGAGGAATTGGAGTGATGAATATTATGCTCGTGTCTGTCACGGAACGAACACGTGAGATCGGCACACGAAAAGCATTGGGGGCGAAAAACAGTTCCATTCGATTACAATTTATCATTGAATCCGTGCTTTTGTGCTTGATCGGCGGCATATTAGGAATTGTTGTTGGTCTGATCCTTGGTGCGATAGCGGCATCTATTCTTGGATATTCTGCAACGGCACCGGTAGGGGCAATGATCATATCTGTTGCTTTTTCGATGGTGATCGGTATTTTCTTTGGATATTATCCGGCGGGGAAAGCGGCAAAGCTGGATCCGATCGAAGCATTGCGTTACGAATAAGAGAAGAGAAACGCTGCAGGGCACTGTATCATATCTATATAAGCAAGATGAGAGGCTGGGGAATCTACTCCGGCCTCTTGCACTATGCTAATTGCCACATTGAGCCGATATAACCAATATAGTGAATCATCAGTTCTGATTTGTAGTGCTGATTAGATTGCAGATCAAGGAGGGAGTGCAATGAATCAAGTTAGTTTTGGAAACGGAGTTCCAACAAGGACACAGGTGGCAGTGCATTCTGTAGGTGCGCAGAGTACAGATGGTGAATTGTCAGAAGCAGTCGCAGCATCTGATACGATGACGCAGAGTGCTGCGGAGATGGGTTATGCACAAGATGCGGGACAGATGTCTGCTGCGGCAAAGAGGACATCGACAGAGAAACAGGCGGCAAGTGTGGAAATTTCAGAAGAGGGATGGAATGCGATGGAAGATTATAATCAAAGTGCGATTGAGTATTCCATGCAATTGTTAGAACGCTTGAAAGAGAGCCGTCAAAACAGTAAGTCTACAAATACAAAAACAACAAAGCAGCCGGTTAATTATAGCTTTCGCAAAGTGTCAGCAGCGATTGCACGAGCCAAAAACGTGAATCAGGCGAGCAATGCGCTTACCTCTGCCAATTCTGCGCTATCCGCATTGCGACGCAAATCTGCTTCCGGTCAATATAATGACGACGAATTGCAGATTGCCATAAACCATGCCAAAAAGATGGTACGCGTTGCCCGCAAAAAAGTGCAGAATATACGGCGTGAATCGCAGATGGAAAGTGATGATAAAGGAACAGTGCATCGGAAGCAAAACGAAACCGGACAGAAGATAGTGCGACGTCGCAAAAAGGCAGATGAAAAAGAAGATGCACTGCAGGAATTACAACTTCTGAAAAAGCAGATGAAAACGCGCAGGGAGCAGGAAAAATATTCACATCGAAGGTACGAGGGACAGAATTTAATGAGTGCCGACATGGAATATTTGCAGAAAATGATACGTTTACTGAAAAACGAAGGATTTGGAACGATTAATGCCACTTCTGATCTGATGTTTGCAGATGAGCAGACGGGAACGATAACGTACTCTACTACTGCAGCAGCGACAACGACAAGTACAGGGGAGGGTGCAGCATCTGCGACAGTGGAAGCACCGGTAAGCGCAGAATAGGGTGATCCACTATGAACAACAGACGTTTCAAATGGTAAGTGAATAAAATTAATGTCATATATGAAAAAAATTAATTTTAAGTGTTGACAAATCGATTTTAAAGTGCTAATCTTTGTTTCAACAAAAACAAAATCGTTGAACAGAACAAGGTTTTTCGGATCCCTCGTATTGCAGAGAGCTGTCGGTTGGTGCGAGACAGTATACCGAACGGAAAGCTATCCTCTGCGAGATGTGCACTGAAATTTCTGGCTTAGTCAGATACGGTAAGTGTCACCGGGTTCTCCCGTTATAGAGAAGCTTATTGAAAATATGTGGTCAATTTATGGGACACATATCGTGATAAGAGTAAGAGGTCATTTTGATGTGACAAATGAAGTGGTACCGCGGAAGTATATAAGCTTTCGTCTTTGTGTAAAGATACATAGAGATCTTTATATGAAGACGAAAGCTTTTTTTACTTTATGGGTCACATCGTCAAATCCATGTGAAAGCGTCATGGATCTGTAATACTTTGTTTTACGCTTTAGAAATGGAGGAAAGAAATGAATGGATTAGTTATTGTTTTAATCAGCATTGTTGCATTAGGCGCCGGTTATCTGCTGTACGGAAGATGGCTTGCGCGCAAATGGGGAATTGATGAGAATGCACAGACACCCGCTAAAAAGTTTGAGGATGGTCAGGACTTTGTCCCATCTTCAAAGTTTACTGTATTTTCGCATCAGTTTTCTTCGATCGCAGGTGCAGGCCCTGTGACGGGACCAATTTTAGCATCTGTTTTCGGATGGGTTCCGGTGCTTTTGTGGCTGATCGTCGGAGGTCTCTTCTTCGGTGCGGTACAGGATTTCGGTGCTTTGTATGCATCTGTTAAGAATGAAGGTAAATCGATGGGCATGATCATCGAGAAATACATAGGTAAAGCAGGAAGAAAGTTATTCATGCTGTTTTGCTGGCTGTTTACTTTGCTAGTCATTGCCGCCTTTACGGATATGGTCGCCGGTACTTTCGTAGGAAAGGGAGCAAAAGACCTTACACAGGCATCTGCTTATGCACATTCTTCTGCAGCATCTATTTCAATGCTTTTCATCTTAGTGGCAGTTCTTTTTGGTCTGCTTCAGAAAAAAGTAGGAGATATGCCGGAGTGGTCAAGAGCAGTGGTAGCAATTGCAATGCTCGTAGCAATGTTTGCGATTGGTATGAAACTTCCAATGTATGCAACTAAATCCACTTGGATCTACATCATCATGGCATACTTGTTCTTAGCTTCCATCATGCCGATGTGGCTTTTGATGCAGCCTAGAGATTATATGACAACATTTATGCTGTTAGGTATGATCATTGGTGCTGTTGTTGGTGTTGTTGTAGCACATCCGGCTATGAAGTTAAATGCGTATAACGGCTTTGTTGTAGGACAGGGACCGGCAAAGAGCTATTTATTCCCAACTTTGTTTGTTACGATTGCCTGTGGAGCGGTATCCGGATTCCATAGCTTGGTATCCTCAGAAACATCTTCTAAGACAGTAAGTAATGAAAAAGATATGCCGATGATCGGTTATGGCGCCATGGTAGTAGAATCATTACTCGGTGTTGTTGCTTTGGTTGTCGTTGGTGCAGTAGCTGTTAATGGAACAAAACCAGAAGGTACACCATTTGCTATCTTCTCAGCAGGTGTCGCAGGATTCTTAGAAAAATTTGGTATTCCGGTACAGATCGCAACGGTATTTATGACAATGTGCGTATCTGCGTTGGCATTAACTTCATTGGATTCCGTTGCTCGAATCGGTAGAATGTCTTTCCAAGAATTATTCTTAGGAGATACGACAGATCCGGAGAAGATGACACCGGTACAGCGTGTACTTACAAATAAATATTTTGCAACAGTAATTACATTGTTCTTTGGTTACTTATTAACACTTGGTGGATACAACAATGTATGGCCACTCTTTGGTTCAGCAAACCAGTTGCTTGCTGCCTTGGTATTGATCGCACTTGCAGTATTCTTAAAAACAACAGGTCGTACCGGATGGACTTTGTATATCCCAATGTTTGCTATGTTAGCAGTAACATTTACGGCATTGGTTCAGAAGTTTATCGCATTAGTACAGAATGTATCTGCTGGTCAGGCTACATTCTTAGTAGATGGTTTGCAGTTGATCGTAGCGATCCTGTTGATGGTACTTGGTGTATTAGTAGCATTTAGCTGCTTGAAGAAGCTCTTCTCTGCTAAGAAATCAGCAGAGGCGTAAGGAGTTAGCCAAGCGATTACTAGAGACTTTGGATTACGTGATTTCTTATTTTGTTAAGTCTCTGATGAATACATGCCTGAAGGAATGTCTGAGATGTCCCGGTTTAGCAAGGTATCATCGATTTTTGGACGGGACGCTTTCGCTACGATGCTAAGATTTGACGGAAGCGCCATCATTTGTTACATTATTCTTGCATAATTTTAACAGTGTATATCCGCCTTTGATGCCTGCCAAAATGCGTCAGACCGGAGTATACAGAAATGGAGATGAACACATGATTGCAATTATAATGGCAGTGTATAATGGCGAAACCTATCTGAATGAACAGATTGATTCGCTGCTTTCCAATACAGAAAAGGACTTTGTTTTGCACATCTTTGATGACGGCTCTACAGACCGTTCTGCGGCCGTGATCCAATCCTACACAGATAAGTATCCGTCAAAGATCTTTTATCACCGCAATGTAACGAATCAGGGCGTGATCCATAACTTCTTGAACGGATGCCTGCAAGTGGATGCAGATTATTATATGTTCTGCGATCAGGATGATGTCTGGCTTCCGGAAAAGATTGCGCATTCTGTCGAAGCCGTAAAGCGGGCGGAAGCACAGTCCCCAAATGTTCCAATTGCTCTGTTTGGTGATGCTCGTGTTGTCGATGATTCCCTGCAGCAATTGCATCCATCTTTCCAACAGATGAGCGGTTACCACACAGATGCTTTAGATGTGGCTCATTTGTTGATGGAAAATAAACTGATCGGCTGTACAATGTTATTTAACCGCGCGCTGTGCGATAAGCTAACCGATACGGTACCGGACGGCCTTCGTATGCATGACTGGTGGATCGCATTGATTGCCTCGGCATTTGGACGCATTATTTATCTGGATGAACCGTTATTATTATACCGCCAGCATACCGGCAATGTTGTCGGCGGCAGTTCCCGGTCGCATTATATCACAAACCGTGTAAAGCATCTGACGGCACAGCGACAAGTACTCTATGACACTTGTAAGCAGGCAGAAGTCTTTTTGACGATCTATAACGATCAGCTGACGGAGACGCAAAAACGCCTCGTATCCCTCTTTGCCGGTCTTCCATCCGCAAATTGGTTTACAAGACGTTATTTAATCTTACGTTATCATTTTCTTAAAAGTGGTCTGCTACGCAACCTCGGTGTCCTGCTGATCATTTAGTGTGTGATTAACGGCCACTCCCATGCCAAGAAGCACAAAAAAGATCGGGGCTACTGCGATACAGGAATCGTTGGATAATCCCATGATCAGGTAACCGATCACACTGACAAGAAGTGCAGCACCTATTTTCGGCAGATATCCACGCATCGAAGCATTCCAAAACAGACGGATCGAGGATACCACATACCATAACACAAAGGTCAAAAAAGCGATCAGAGATGGGATCCCTGTCTGAGCCGCAATCTGCAAATACAGGCAGTGCGGTTTACTGATCATTTCACCGCTGTGTCCGGAATTATACAGACCGACCAGGTCATCGTTTGGAAACGCGATCAAAAAAGTGTCCGGTCCCGTTCCTAAGAGCGGATGTGCTTTCAGCAGATTCCAGGTTTTCGCCCAAATATATCCACGATTATTCGCTAACGAGTAATGTTTTTCCAAATAAGAGAATCCCTCTTTCGCTTTCTTCATACGAAACAAAGCATTTCCCCCCGCCACAACATAATATCGGTTATCATTTTTAACCAATTCATTTGTAAAGATCCACTTTTTTTGTTCATTCTGTTCTTTGCCATCTACCATCGTTTTACGCGAAGTCACGACATAAAATCCATGAAACGACTCTTTGGATATCGTTCCGACACGCACAGGAAAACGGGGATCATCTACTTGCCGTTCCTGAGAGTCATCTGCCGGACCGGCAGTGACTTTCGTTCCCTTTTCATCGGTAAGCAAAACTCCGGCATCTGCTTCTTTTCCCTCCAAAGTCATATGTAACTCATGTCCATTCATCGTAAAAATCACATCGCGATCCGTCTCGACCGCTGTTAGTGCGTACTTTTCCTGCTCTGCCTGAAACATCCCCTGCATACGTGTGATCAACACATTGTGGTTATAAGCATTAACTCCCGCAAAGGCAGCCACACCCAGAGCGATCACACCGGCAGCGATATACCAACGCCGAAACAGATATTTGCGCAAAAGCAGTGCAAGCAAAATCCCACCTGCTGCCAGTGCAATAATTCCCGCACGAGACTGCGATGCAAAAACGCACAAGAACAGTCCTGCAATGAGAATGGCATATCCCATCTTATGCCACCATTTTCGTGCAACGACAAACAGTGCGATCAGCAAAGGGATCGTCAATACACCATAAAAACCTACATAATTCGGATTGTACAGCGTCATATAGGTCCGTCCTTTACCAAACTTAAGCGACACATGACCGATCAGATCGGAATTGGTGATAAACAACTTTTGAAATGTCCTACACGCAACCGGATCCACGCCGAATGCCTGACACACTCCAAACGCTGTCAAAACAACAATACCGGCCACAAACCACGGAAGCAGCCTTTTGACTGCACGCTCCTCCTGCAAATGAACATACGCATATATTGTCAACAGTACATAGCCTAACAATATCCAAACTGATTCATATTGTTCATAAATCCCCCGAAATGATCTTGCCCGGTCCACCGACAAGCAGGCTGCCACAAGGCAGAGACCACCATAGACCAGGAGCGCCATAAACGCTTTATGTAATGATATCTTTTTTTCTTCGCTAAAAACCATATAAAACGTCAGAAACAACATAACACCAAAGGTCACGTAAAGCCAAATTGCTTTCACATACAAAAAGAAATCGATCGTTGTCTGTGAACCGGTATACCAGTTATATTTTGTCAGACCGGTATTCACATCACATTCATATAATAATGCCGGAATGACCGCTAATACTGCGATCAATGGGATCAAATACAACATCGGATATTTCTGCTGTATAACCTTTTGGTTTGATCTCTTTGCACTCATCTGCCTGTTCCTCCTTTGTCCGTTGTCCTTCCACTCTGTGTACCGGGATCCGGCTGTTCTCCCGGAACCCCCTCAGCAGCAGATGGTTTCAATACCGTTTTCAATGTCATAAGGATCAGCTTGATATCCTGCCACAGAGAATAATTTTCAATATAAAACAGATCCAATTTCAACTTATCATATGGCGATGTATTATACTTGCCATACACCTGTGCGTATCCCGTCAGTCCTGCTTTTACGCGGGTTCGAAAGCGAAATTCCGGCATATCACGCTCATACGCCTGTATCATCTCCGGCCGTTCCGGTCTTGGACCCACAAAGGACATATCCCCCTTCAAAATATTAAACAACTGCGGAAGTTCATCGAGTCTGCTCGCCCGCAGAAAACGACCCACCACCGTAACACGGTCATCATGCCTAGATGCAAGTACCGGTCCTTCACTGCTCTCTGCATCCACCACCATACTTCGAAACTTAATGATCGTAAACAACTGATCATCTTTGGTACAACGCACTTGTCGATAAAAGACCGGCCCGCCATCGCAAAGCTTCACAGCTGCACTAACGAGCACCAGGATTGGTGAGGTCACAACCAACAGTACAAACGACAATACCAGATCTAACAGTCTCTTAAGCAGTCTTTCGTCAAAACTTAACGCATATCCCCGCGACAACAAGAACGGTGTATCAAAGACATGGATCCTCTCTGCCCCCATCAGGATCAGATCGGATAAT
>ENA-OROL01002546-OROL01002546.1-human-gut-metagenome-genome-assembly--contig:-NODE-2546-length-12593-cov-2.479024_pt1 | contig 12593 bp, 10 predicted proteins | sample MGYA00242128_ERZ509048 | MGnify/ENA primary metagenome ERZ509048 (study PRJEB26280, sample SAMEA2338750) | human gut metagenome | biome: human gut; feature: human-associated habitat; material: faeces...
ATTGTGTCTGCCCAGGGTCAGCAATATGCAGTTCGGCATTACCACTGTGTCCATCCTTAATCATCAATGCACAGGCTTTATCCACACTTACAGAAAGCTCTCCGTTACGGAATGTACCCTCTTTATAAAATACCATTTGCCATATTCCCAATTTCGTATGCCTCACTATCTGCATAGAATCCGTATTCGCCAGAATTTCGACGGGACTCTTCCTGTAGTTATTCATCTTGCGGGCAGAATGAATCCCAGGCACCACGATATAGGCATAGGTAGCATTCCGGGGATTACAACCATGATTAAATCCCAAAGTAAAGACCTCTTGCTGCTGCTCATTTTTAGATTCAGTATGATTAATGCTGTACCACGATCCCGTCTGTATCTTCTTGCTCAAAAAGAGATTTCCGCCGGCGGGAAAGACATAACCAATTCCATTGTGCAATACCCATTCGGGAGAATCATAGACGAAATCTCCTTCTTTCACCATCGACTGCTTCTTACTTTGTGACAATATGACCTCCTTTTTCGAAAGCAAACATTGATTGATAGTAGTACATACCGGCACTCCGGCTGTCGAATTAATCCCCGCTCCCAAACAAATGATTTCATCATCGAAAAAGAACCAGGACTTTTTAGCTGCGGTATTTATATCAGCATAGGTATCAAGATATGAATAAACAGATACGCCATAAAGACTATCAGAGACTCCTCCTGCAAATACGGAAGTTCCCTTCGTTTGCCAATCAATTACAGTTCGTGGAATGGTATCCAGTTGAGGAGCAGTCACTCCAGGAATACGATTCCAGTTCCATACCGGAAAGATGCGGGCGTACTCGTCCCCTTCGGTCACGATGTTTGTACATCCGTCGGACATAAAATAGGTTTTCAGATTTTCACCATTCCCATATTCGCATCGCATGGTACGATTGGAAACCATACGAACGTCAAATGTATAGTGGGGACGGACATGAAGAGCATAGTCTCCTCTGAAATAATGAGTGTGTAACGGCTTTATTCCATAGTTGGCGGACTTCTTGCCTTCCAATCTGGCTATAATCGCATTGTATTCATCAATATGCACCGGGTCGAGCTCCAGCATTCGTTTGGCAAACAAGGCGGCATGACTCTTTTGGGTAGCATTATTACGGCTCACTCCTCTTCCCAATACATCGAAAAGCATGTATTGTCCACGTATAACCTGATAATAAGTGCCGCGCATAAAATGCCCCAACAATTGTATTCTCTCATCGTCCAATGCATATTTCGTTCCTTTGGTGTAAAGAGCTACCTGTGTTACTCCTTTCAGTATTTCGTCTCCATAACCACCGATATAAAGCTGCACGCCATGCTGAAAATAGCTGTTGTCATGCTGAAATCCTTCTTTCACAGTATATGATAGAGGACTATAAACATTCTCAACAGCCGTTTTCAAGTCAACATCATTCTTCTGAAGGCAAGCTCTATAAATCCAATGTAAAGCAATATCCGTCCGGTTGGCTCCAGTCCATCTGGCAGGATGTCCGCCGTCCTTCCGCATACGTTGCAAGACCTTTGTCTCCAATACTTCCGGAATCTGCCTTTTACCAACACGCATCTGAATAAGCAGAATACCGAGTTTCTGCGGCTCGGCAATCTGATTATACCACCAGTTATTACAATGTGGATTACGATGATGCCAATACTCCAAGCCCTTTACTATCTTATGATACAAATCTTCATTCTGATAATAGGAATTCTTTGGATGAGTATAAGCAAATACAAAGTCATACAACCGATCCACATGAATAAGTGGCATCCAGTTAGTACGATCCCGGCGGGCATAATCTATATCTATAAAACATCCTTGGACGTCATCATACAGTTCCAGAGCTTTATCAATATTCGGATTTTCTGCAACCCCATCCCGAATCTTCTTCATTAGAATATCAAAATCATCATTCTGCAAGGCAGACGTACAAATAGAGGGACAAGGTAAAACCAAATCCCAAGGACTCCATGCCAGCAATAATAGAATTATGATTTTATAATGTATCATTTTCATATATGCATGTTTATCATTTGGAGAATAAGGGGGTATGTCAAAAGTAACTAAATTCCCTTCTTGAAGGAGGAGAGCTTAGTTACTTTTGACACACCTTCTCATCCTTAAAATACAATCAGGCCGACCACTCAGGCTACTTCGTATATTTAACAGGTTTCGACCAGATTTTATCCAATACGTTTTCCTGCGGAGCATACAAGGTTTCCATTATAAAAGAATCGCCTGTAAAATCTTCTAAAACGTCCTGTCCTTCCTTATTATAATAAGAAATTTTTGTTGTTTCTTCTCCTCCCTTGTTCCAAGTTAGCCTGGATGCCACTAATGTGCTGTCCAGCAACATGGAATATTTGATGACCAGATTACCACTCTGCATACTCTTAGAAACAATGGAACGATTTAACAGATAGCTCTGGTACTGTGTCCCATAAATGGTTCCTGTAAAGTCTGTAGCCAATGATTTATTCAACTCATCATCTTCCAGCCAGGCGGAAAAAATGATAGACCCCTCCCGCATATTCTCTAAAAGAATATCCGTCCTCTTATTTTTGGCCAACTCATATCTGACAGTATCACTTTGATTCAATGCAAGAGCAATCTTTGTAGATCTCCCGTCTTTCACTATCGGAAATGAAATCAACACTCTTTCCCACCCATTACGCACGGTTATTGAATCTTTCGATAATCGTGTAAGATACATGATTGGACCATCCTTAACAAAGTCCTTATAAGTCGCATCCATTGACTCGCAAGATATAATGGAACAAAATATCAAGATGCTGACTGATATAAATATAAATTTCTTCATAATATTTGTCTTTTATATAGCAATTACTGTATTATTTTATCCTCCGGTGTTCCAAAGAAAGTAAGTTCTGCCACATTGATACGAGATGTTCCTACATTATAATTCTTGATACAAACAAACGTCACATATCTATATGCATCCAGATCTACGGAAAATTCGAGTTCATTGCCGTCTCTTGCCAGTTCCTTATCAGCATCAGTTAATGTGGTATCATCCTTATACTTTTCACGGATTGCTTTTTCAGCTTCATCCGAAATAGTATAACCTTTTTCCATTTTTGCTCTGTAAAAAGCTGTTGCTTTACTTGTTGCCTCTGCATCTGCTGAACTTTTTGCAAGCGTCTGTAATGTAGCAATATCTTCACTTGAGATTTCTTTTTTAGCTGATATTGCTCCATATACAATAGAATTATATGTTTTCTTCTGTTCTGATGTAAGATTTGAAAGTCCCACTGAATCATTAATGTTATTTATAATGTTCTTACCGTCACCTGAATAATCATTAGCAGACAATTCAAATGAATTTTCTGAACCACTGTCTTTTGAACTAAGGAAAAATCTCTGCTGTTTCTCATCAAATGTGGCATTAAGTCCCGCATCACTGCAGAATTTAACAAAATCATCTATTGTAGTACTGTCATTTACCTCTAACGCTGTTGACTTATCACCAACTTTTAACTTTAAGACAGTACCTGATGTCATCCCTAAATCATTAAGCTTTGTTGAAGAAGTAGCTGTTTTATCATTGCCATCACTATCTTTATAAGTACTTAGTTTTCCACTTGTTACATACTGTGCTGATGCTATAGAATGGATTTCAACCTTATATGAACCTGCTGCGGCCTTTGTTGATGCAGTTGCTGTAAGTTTTGTTGAATCACTAACTGCGGCTTTTTTTGTCGAATAGTTTGAAGCATACTTCATCTTTGAAAGCGAATCTTTATAAAATCCGTAAATCTTTGTATTGAGTCCCTTCCAAATTTCCTGCTTCCATTCAAGTTTCTGTTTTTTATTTTCAACCTTTGTCTGCTTTGTACGCTGTGCTGACATCAGGGCATTTACAATAGATTCTGTATCGAGTCCCGATGTAAGTCCTGTCATCCTTATTGGCATAATGATACCTCCTTTTATTTCTTATAATTTCTTATCTACTATAATACCTGCTATTTCCCATATCTTCTTTATTGCTTCAAGCGTTTCTTCAGGTGGAATTTCTCGTATAACCTTGTCTGTATTCTGGTCAATAACTTTTATGGATATTCGCTGTGTTTCTTCGTCTATTGAATATTTAAGCTGTGTATTAGACATTTTTATTTTTGAGTTTATGTCCGACATAGTGCTGTCAATAGTGCTCTGAGCTACCTTCTTACCATCCAAAGTTGTCTCTGTCTCAGGATTCTGACCACCGTTTTGTTTTTGACTTGCTACATTTGATGTTGTGACCGGTTTACCTTGTGTTTTGACTGCTTTCACCGTATTGCCGGATGAATTTTCCGATACCGGTGCCGCGTTCACATTTGCACTCTGAGTCCCTGCCTGATTTACTGATTCTATTTCCATAATAATACACCTCCATGTGATTTCCTTTTTCACTACATTTAATAAACTGTTGCTCTCTTTAAAGTGTTTCAAAATCCTTTTTATGACATTCTAAAGAAACTATTTGCTTTATCCTTTATATCGGCAATTCCACGCTTTTTTTTAGGCTTTACCGGAAAATAACTTATTTAAAGCTTCTACATCTATCTCTCCCTCTGAAGCTTTTTTATTTTCATCCTGTATCTGCACATATATTTCTTTCCTGTATATAGGTACAGATTTGGGTGCATTTATTCCTATTTTCACCTGGTCGCCTTTTATTTCAAGCAATGTTATCTCAATATCATTGCCAATCATAATAGACTGGTTTGTTTTTCTGGCTAATGCTAACATACTACCTCCTATTTTGATGTTTCTTTACCAATGTCTTCTATAATTTTATGTTTTATACTGTAATTGCCTTTTTCAAGAATTACCTGTATAGCTTTTCCATTTGCGGCATTTACTATAATAGGCGCCTTCATATTAACTGAAGCTTCTCTTACATTTTTAGGGATAGTGGCAAGTACAAAAAGAACTATATCCTCATCTTTAAGTTCGCCAAGCGGTTCAAGAAGTGCTTCTTCCACTACGGGATTGTAGTCTTTTATCACATTTAAAGGATTGACAACCGGAAAAGCAAGCCATTTCTCAGTCACGCACTGAAGCCATGAAAAAAACGGCTTTTTCTCTGCTTCACTGTCATAAAGAATAGTAAAATCCTTGTATTCCTCAAACCCCATAATACCGCTTTCAAAGTGGATTATCTTTTCATCACCAATCTCTATTTCACCGAAATATTTTGTATCTATTTTCATACAAACCTCCGTTCTAAATTTAGAATACCGGAAGCAATGAACTTCTATTCATCACATCCGGCATCCTTTCCATCTGTTATGATTTTTTATTTAAATATAATTAAGAAGTGAATTTCCAAGTATCTTAGCTGTTGCGGACAATGATGCCTGATAAAGGTTGTCTGCCTGTGTAAGATTTATGTACACATCAGTAAGGCTTACGTCCTCATTTTCAGAAAGCTTGTCTTCCGAATCTGTCTGTTCATCTAGAAGCTTGTTGTATGTAAGCTGTGCCCTGTTATATTTTGCTCCAAGTTCTGATGTTGCAACGCTTACTTTCTGCCCTGCTTCATCAATCATTGTAAGTCCCATTCCAAAAGCATCCGTCATTACCTTTGAGCGAAGGTCTCTTTCTGTCTCAAGTGATGTTTTAAGACTGTTGAGCGTTGCAAGCTTGTCTTTGTCAGTAGTATTTGATATCATTTTGTCTACTTCATCAATCTTTGTCTCTACTTCATCAACATATTTCACTGTTTTAGAAATATAGTCTACCATTCTGTAAATATCCGTGCTTATCGCATCTTTTGCCTGTGTGTTTACGATTATATTCTGGCTGTAATTTATCTCGTACTCTATCTCCTGATCACTTGGGTCTGCATAATCAGTTGTTTTATTGTTTACCGAGTCATATGCCGTACATTTAAAATACATCTCAGGTCTTATTTCATTCTTTTCAAAATCATTTTTAACATATGTAACACTGAAATCTGCCTGCTTTGTCTGAATGTCTGCATATTTTGTTTTACCGACAAGAACTTCTCCTGTATCATAAAGATAAACGATTTCATTGTCACCTACTTCGTATGCATTTGTATCTGTTGATGAACGTGTAATGATATTTCCTTTTGCCGCCGGTGTTCCATTATAGCCTGCCGCTGCATAAACTTCTGTCGTATCTTTACCTGTAGTCTGGTCTTTATATGTGAACGATATGGCTATGCTTGTACCATTGGTGCCTGCCTGTGCGAATGCATCTTTTGAGCAGTTATCATATGCAAGTCTCAACTGATATACTTCATTTTTCTTTGCTGTTTTATCTGTATATTGCTGACCGTTTGCTATAGTAGAGTCATAATTCGCTCCACCTGTTATTACTGTGATGTTGTCAAATGAGTCGTATGAAAAGTTCTCTTTTATCTGATATGAAAGTTTGTCTGTATTTTCAGGGAATAAAAGTGATGTATCCGTACGATAACCTGTAAATACATATCTTCCCGAATAATCTGTATTTGCCTCATCCTCAAAAATAGAATTTACATACTGCTGAAGTGTTGTTAATACTGACTTTCTGTCATCTGCTTTAAGATAATCATTTGCTCCCTGGTTCAGATATGATTTCATATTATCAAATTTCTTTGATATATTTGAAAGTGCTGTTTCTGTTGTGTTCATCCAGCTCATTGCATCTTTTACATTCTTCTCGGCATACTGTGTAAGCTGAGAATATGTAGTACGAAGTTTCAAAGAACGAACAGCAACTGTCGGATCATCTGAAGGTCTCTGTATCTTTTTCTGTGTCGTATACTGCTCAGAATATTTCAAAAGACTGTTTTTTGCATTTGTAATATGTGCCGAAGCACTATTTGAAATCATGGAATTCGTTACTCTCATGTCAATCCCCCTTCTATAAACTATCAAGCCCTGTATTATTATGGTAATTCAAAAAATTTTCTTCGTCTTTGTTTGCCAGATATTTTTGAAAAAGGCTGTCTTTGTTTTTTATTATATACGTTCTTGAAAAGGCTGTCTTTGCCTTTTTTTAATATCAAAGCTTGCTTTGATGATTTATACACCTGTCTGATTTATAAGTTTGTCAAGCACTTCATTCATTACTGAAATCACTCTGTACTGCGCATTTAACAAATTCTGCGTAATTATAAGGTTCTGTCCTTCCTCATCTTCATCAACGCCCATTACCGAAAGTCTTCTGTTCTCAATCGCTTTTTGTATATTTTCAGAGTTTGTTGTTGCTGCCACTATCTTATTTGAATCTACTCCGACTGTTGCTGTCATTATCTGAAGGAAAGCTGTCGGTGTTCCCTGCTTAAATATATTCTGGTCATTCTGCAATGCTACAAGTTTATCAAGATTTCCCGACTCTGATATACCTGTCTTGTCCTGTGAATACTTAGCGGCTGCTATAAGTCTTCCATCCTTTATAACATCCTTATTTGCCTGAAAACGTGCTGCGGTGACATTATAATAAGAAGAATAAATATTACCATCCGTACTTTCTTTTGTTGATGAACTGAAAGTAAATACATTTTTAGAGTCATCCGGTACAAATATCGTTTCTGCTTCTTCCCCATTTTTATCTAAGAGTGTATATTTCTTTCCGCTTATACCCTTTGCACTGACTGCTGTTTCAGATTTTCCTTTTATTGTATATTCATTGTTTGTAAGATATGATTCAAGGTCTGAGCCGGCTGCTGCCTTCGGAGCATCTGTTGTTCCTCCTGTAACTTTTCCTGAAAATACCTTGCTTCCATTCAAATAATAATATCCGTCTTTTGTGTTTCTGATAAGCTCAATCATGTTCATCTGCTTATCTGTCTGACTATCAAGTCCGACAAACAAATCTACACCTTTATTATTATCCATGTCATAACCGGCATTCTGAAGCTGGTTTACATTTGCTGAGAATGTTCTGATAAACTCATTTAACTGTGACATATAATAAGGTATTCCTCTAAAGTCTACCGAATCTCCTATCGATGCAGACTCGCTATTATCGAATGCTGTCTTTATGTTTTTCTTATCTGCTTCTTCCAGCGGTTCCGATAATGTAAATGTGTATGTATATGTTCCGTCAATTCCTACTGTTACTTCAAATGAATCATATTTATAATCTTTTCCGGCTATAGTAAGGCATGCATTCGCTTCCGGTATGCTTAATTTTGCTAAATCGCAGTTGTTTGCTCCGCTTACTGATTTTGCTGATAATGTGATTGTTGATTTGTTATTTTTTGTTCCTATACATGAACCATTACCATTGTTTGTAAGCTTTGCCGTAAAGTTTTCTCCGTTATTTCCGTCTCTGAGTTCAAACAATGCCTGAAGCTTTCCGCCGAGTACTGTATTTCTTATATTAAATGACTGTCCGTCACTCCATTTAAGTCCGTAAAGTCCCTGATTATCGCACTGATTATCCTTTGTCTTAGATGCTTCTACTGATATTGTTTTGTAATTGTAAGTATCTACAAGTATATTTCCGCCAAGTGCAACTATGTACTGATGAAGTCCGCTTCCTGTTTCAGGATTTTTTTCTGTCACTTCAACATCTGCAAGCTGTGACAACTCATCCAATATTCTCGCTCTCTGGTCACGAAGGTCATTTGCCTGGTTTCCATATACCTCAAGTGAGTTTATCTGCTTTGTAAGTGCTGCAAGCTGTTCTGCATACGCATTTATCTGTTTGACTGTTGAACTTATCTCAGTGTTTATGTCATTCTGGAGTGTCTGAAGATTTGTTGACATTTTTCTTGCATATTCTCCAAGTGCATCTGCATAACCTGCTGTTTCAGCTCTCTTTGTGGTGTCTGTCGAATCTGTTGTCATATTTATGAGTGATTTGAAGAATGAATCTAAAGATGTTGAAAGTCCACCGCTCTTTTCATCTTTTACATAAAGATAATCTTCAATACTGCTCATATAATATTTGGCTGTATCATAATATCCGAGTGTTGTTGTACTCTTTCTGTACTTATAATCATAATATGAATCTCTTGTATTTACTATTTCGGTAACTTCTACACCTGTTCCCTGCATTCCGAAAGATGTTTTAAGGGATAATGCTTTTTTAGCCTGCTGGTTTACTACCTGCTTTGAATATCCGGTTGTTTTTGTATTTGATATATTGTGTGCTGTTGTGTTGAGCACGGCATTATATGTATTCATTCCGGATACAGCTATATTTAGTCCAAAAAATGTTGATGCCATATTCTACCTCCAATGAATTTTTCGTTTTTATCCGAGTCTCTCTATCAAGTGTTCAAGCATCTGGTTTACTACGTTTATGTATCTTGATGCTGCATTGTATGCATGCTGATATGTCAGAAGACTTGTAAGCTCTTCATCTGTCGATACTCCTGACACCTGTTGTCTCTTACCCTCAACCTCCTGGGCAAGTTTTTCCTGATTATCTACTACAGTCTGCCATACTTTTCCCTTTGATCCGAAATTTCCTATCATCTCATTGTAATACTCATCATATGTGTATGATGTCTTAGTATTAGGGTCGAGTACCGCAAAATCTGACTTCCAGGCTGTAAGTATCTCTTTGTATATTTCCTGTGCATATGCTCCCGAATCACCGCCTGCTGAATTTGCTTTTATAGGTAAAAGTGAATAGTCAGCAAGTATATCCGGATTTATCTGAAGATTCGTGATTGTATACATTGAAGTCTTTTCAGTATAATCATCACCATGTTCAACATATGTATATTTGCCATCTGTACCTTTCTCTATGGTAACATTTTCTTCATTGTAGACATAAAGTGTAAATGTTCCGTCTCCATTGTCTTTTGCAAGTCCGATTTGATTTCCATCCTCATCTGTATAATTGTCTGCGTATACCTGACCGGTAAGTGTGATTTTTGTATATCTTGATGAACCTGTTCTTGTAAAAAGCTCTGTTCCTATTGTTTCATCATCATCTGCTCCCACAGGTGTGTTCTTCACATCAAGTATCTTATATTTCTTTGTCGCATCAAGCTTAAATGTAATATCGTTTCCGACTTCATCTTTCGTAGTTCCCTCCACAGCTGTGTTGAACTGTATTTTGCTGCTTCCGCTGTCATCCTTAACATTCGGGCAAAAGATGTCATTGAGCATAGTGACAACGCCATGTATAAGCAAATCAAATTGTGCTTCTGCCTGTGTGAGGATTGAATTTCCTGTAGTATTGTTGTAGAGTTCTACTTTATCCTTATATTTGCCGTAATCTTCATCATATAAATCCTGGTTGAAAGAGCCATCTGTTTTCTGATACTTCGTGTCATTTGGGTCAGGCTGCTGTGGTATATCACTATATACGGCGTTCTTCTTTCCTCTCGCCGTAAGTATACCGAGGAGCGAACCTGTATCTGTCTTTTTGGCTGTCGAATACGCTTCGTCTGTATTGTAAACCTCTCCAAATCCACTGTCTTCCCATACTACATTGTACATGCCTGTCTGTGTGGCACTTTCTGTTTTCATATGGAATGATTTTGTCTCAATAACAAGTGGTGCATCATCTATATATATCTGTACTTTTCCGTCTACATCTTCGTTGTATGTATAATATGTATAACCGGCAAGTTTATCCATAAGAAGATTTCTCTGGTCTCTGTAGTCATTTGCATTTTCTATTCCGGCTGCTTCCTTTTCAGCTATTACTTTGTTCAAATCTGCAATCTGATCTGCTATGCTGTTTATCTCTTTTACCTGCTTTGCAACCTCATTGTTTAGACCCGTCTGGTACTTAGTAATTGCATTGTAGGCATTTTTAGCCGTCTCTATAAACGACTCACACTGTGCTATAAAAAGCTGTCTGTTTACAACATTCTCAGGATTTGTTGAAAGGTTCTGGACTGCCTCCCATATGCTTTCCATCGAATTTCTGAATTCTACGCCTTCCGTTTCACCAAATATATCTTCTACTTCCTGCTCACATTCAACCTGTTTCTCATAAAAACTCTGTCTGCTGACCTGAAGTCTGTACTCTTTATCAAGGAACATGTCTCTTATCTGACGTACATCCGCCACATACGTTCCCATACCCACTTTCATAGTTGCATTGTTTGTAACTTTGAATGTCTGATAATACATATCTTTCTGAATGTTCTGCTGTCTCGTATATCCCGCCGTTTTTGTGTTGGCAAGGTTGTGCGAAGTCGTGTTAAGCCCCGCCGACGCAGCATTCAGACCTGAAACCCCATTTTGTAAACTTGTAAATAAGCTCATCTTTCTTCCTCCATATTTTATGAACTCTGTCAAATCACATATAAATGATGATGCCACAGATTGCTATCTGTTTTTGACTCTTGCATCACATAAATCAAAAAAAGAATGTACACCGTATAACCATAATCTTTCCTGACGCTTATGACTATACGCTATACATTCTTTGTTTAATGTATAACATATAATCACTGTTTTGCATCAAATCCGCCTCTGTCTGAATCTGTGTAACTCGTAGCGGCGTTACGATTATAATTGTTATTTCCCGGCGACATCCTTGTGCTTTTAATATAGTTCATATTGAACTCTATCATTCCTAGGGAATTTTCTATAAGTTCTTTATTTTGTTCATTTGCAACGACAAGCCTGTTCATAACTTTCTTCAATGAATCATGAAGCTGATTCAGTTTTTTTCTTTCCTCAGGCTGCTTGCACAGTATAGTTCCGAGTGTTGCCAAATCCAATTCCTTTGGATCTTTGTTTAAAACCACACTGATATTCTTTATAACCTTTTCTCTTTTCCTGTCAATGATACTCACCTTATCAACAAGAAGCTGCTCCTCGTCCGTTATCTTTTTGAGTTCTTCAAGGTCTTCTTTTATAAGCACCTTTGTCTTTCTCTCTGATATCGGCGCAAGCTGTTCATAAATATCTCTTTCCTCGCTCAATGTTTCGAGGAGTTCATCCATTAAACTAGCCAAATCTTTTTCCTCTTTTTTCACGCCCAGACATCTAATGCCCCCGGCTTATTTAAAAAATTGAATCAAAATATCTGCTTACCATCTTATCGGCAATCTCTGCTGCTGATACATTATAAGTACCACTCGCTACAGCTCCTTTAAGTTCAGCCACCTTTTCTTCTCTTATGTCAGATGATTCGCTGACTGCTGCTTTTGCCACCTGATAATCCTTTGCTGACTGTGATATTTCAAACTTATCTGCTGTATCGTTCTCTTTGCCCTTTGAAACCTTTTTAGGCTTGTTTGCCTGATACAACTGGCTTACCTGATTTAATGCATCAATTCTCATATAATCACCACCTGTTTAAATCTTATAAATGCTTTTCATATTATTTATCGGTCTTTCGTAAAGAAAACTTTACCTGAAAACGGCTATAAAACAAAAAAGACACCGACAAATTTTATCGGTGTCTCTCTTTGTTTTTATGCAATTTGAACAATTTTTATCATTTACTGTTTCTGGTACAATTAATAATTGATATAATTTTCGCTGTATTAGTATTTAACATCTTTAAGTATATCGCAGAAGTCAAATGTTGCAAAATAATCCTTAGGTGTCTCTGCTCTTCTTATCATCTGAACACTTCCGTCCTCTTTGAGAAGAAGCTCTGCTGACTTTAACTTGCCGTTGTAGTT
>ENA-OROL01002558-OROL01002558.1-human-gut-metagenome-genome-assembly--contig:-NODE-2558-length-12550-cov-4.343177_pt1 | contig 12550 bp, 8 predicted proteins | sample MGYA00242128_ERZ509048 | MGnify/ENA primary metagenome ERZ509048 (study PRJEB26280, sample SAMEA2338750) | human gut metagenome | biome: human gut; feature: human-associated habitat; material: faeces...
GCGGATCGCCGGAAGGACTTCGGAAGTTACCCAGTGCTTGAAGCGCTGCGCGCTGTCCAGTTTACTTCCGAAAATCAAGGCGTATAAGCCGGATTCGTTGATAGTTACCAATTTTTGGCGTCCCGAGGGGGTGTCCATTTCGTTCACCCCTCTGTCTTCTTCCAATACATGATCACGAACTGCTTTTTGCGGATAGCTATATCCCAATGCCAGCGCAACATCTTTTCCCACGAACCATGGTTCACCATTAATAGTCACTGTTCGGACAGCTCCGAACTCTTCTGAATTGAAAATTTTTACTTTGTTCATTCTTCCTCCTATTATTTCCATTGTAATATTTTTGTTACAGTGTTAGAATTAGTCTGTACCCTTATATGGGCAATGAAAGGAGCTGGTTATATTGACCAAACTTTTGACTTTGCCCTGTTCCCTTTATGAGCTATCATAGTCTTTCTCATATTCGTCAGCTAATGGGCTAATCTTTTATTTGCAGAACTAAGACTGCGTAAGTGACGAAATATTTTATAGAAGCATTTGGCACTACAGATGTGATTGAACATGTATGCAACGGATCGGGGCTTCGGCAACGGTTGGGGGCTTAAGTGAACAATCTGCAAAATATATAGGGTAAACAAAATTAGGCAAAAACTGATAGAATAGTGCTTCTGTCAGTTTTTTGTTCACTTGTCAGTGTCTTTTTAAGACACTTTTGAATCAAAAAAAATTGCATCCACATCCTGTGCCGTTAAATTATATCTCTCTTTCATCATTCGTATTTCGCCCTGCGTAAACTCTGCACCTCTTGTTTCATTTAACTTATTTGAAAAAGTAGGCCGCGCAATGCCAAGATACTCTGCCAATGTCTGTCCCGTATCATCAAACAGTTTCATTACAGACTCTAATTTTTTCTTATTCATTTTTTTTCACCTCTTTCTGTTTCTTGAATGGTGTCTTTTTAAGACACTCAAATAATATCATAGCTACAGCTGTCTGTCAATACACTTTTTCGTCTTTTCAGGACACTTTTTAAGATTTTTATTGCATTATCATTAAAAATGTAGTAAAATTAAGACACTTCAAGGAGGTGCTATATATGTGTACAATGGCAATCAGAATCAAAAAATGTCGTTTGGAAAATAATTTAACGCAGGAAGAACTGGACCGCGTGCTTACGCCCGCCGCCCCGCCGGAAACAATCTCGAAAGAAGATTTCCGGAAAGAGATAAAAAACATCAATGATATTCTGAAAAATCCAGAGGAACCAGCCGAGAAAAAAGGACTTCTGCTCCGCTCCATCGTGGATCGTATCGTCTATGAAAAAGCTTCTGGGACCATGTATTTCGACTTTTTCGTTTCCTGATTCTTCCTTTAAAAAATCCCGCAAAGCCGCATAAACACTGGATTTTCTGGCTTATCATCTGGTACGGAACTCCGGGCCACCGGAATGCAATAACAGATGATATATTGTAACTGTAAATATTTCGATGATACAATATGTTTCCCGGGTAATTTGCCCGGGATTTTTTATTGCATTTCTTCTATATATATGTTATCATAACACGTGACCAGAACGCACAAAATGGTCAGAAAAAAGAACAATTCTTTTCGCCGCGTAGCTGCGGCGTTTCTTTTTTTGCCCCGGGAGCTCCCCGGGGCTTTTTTAATTTTTCACTGGCGATTGCACCATTCCTGCAGAGCCTTGACCATAGCAGAAGGATTGCTGATCACACCGTCAACCATCGTGCCGAGCTTTTTCTGCATCGCTCGGATGGTCTGTGGCCCGATGTAGCCGTCCGCGGTTACTCCTGCCCATCTCTGCATGGCCTTGATCAGATCGGAGCCGCCGGACAGTTTATCAGACCATTCGGCCGCCGCGATGCCAGCGCAGTATTCTTTGTTAGCTGTTGGCTGATCGCTGATCACGCCGTCTACTCCGGTTTTAAAAATCTCCTGCAAGCGTTTGGTCAGCTCCGGTCCCCATACTCCATCAACCGAAATCGCTTTTACGGTCGATTCTTCTTTCGGAGCTGCTCCGCCGTAAGTGCAATACTTAGTATGGCAGTTAATCCAGCCAGCGCCAGAGAGCAACCGTCCCCAACTCGTATTCTGGATTTCCGTCACCGTATAGCTGCCCTTATCCCGGATTACTCCGACGATTTTACTGTCTGCATCTGGTGCACTTCTAATATTAAGCGCTGCATCGTTGACTTTATAGATTCCAGGCTCGTATTTCGTATTTTCCGGCTGCTTCGGCGTGTTGGATGCACCGCTGATCAACTTCTTGAAGCGACCCCAGTCATCCCTTTCCATAATCTGGCTAGGGCAGTGCTTGCTGCAGATATCATAGTGCCGATATACCCTGGATGCCGGGATTCCGGTTTTTCTCATGATCTCCTTGACCACCGCAACGGTATTACGGAAAGCCTTCTCATAGTCATATCCGCTCTGCACACACATTTCCACGCCGATGCTGCTCCGATTGCCATAGCGTCCAAACAGGTTAGCACCGCCATAGTTGACTCCGACGTGCCAGCATCCGCGGTTATGCGGCGCGGCCTGGTAGGCAGTGTCGCCATCATCAACGTAATAGTGGGCAGACATATTGGACAGCTCACCATTATGCTGCGCTTCTGCGTGTGTGCGGGCATCGGCACCCGCTCTGAAATTATCTGTGTTGTGGACTACAATACACCGCGGATCGTTCTCTTCGTAGGTGTTCTGGTTGCTGATAAAAGATCTGTCAATTCTCATGATACTTCCCTTTCTCCGGCAGATTTGCGCCGGCGCAAAAAAGGACGGTTGTTGGCCGCCCTCACTCTGATTTCTGTGTCTGCTTGATAATCTGATTCACATAATTGCTCAGCCCCGCCACAAGGATGCCCTGCGTGACCGCTGTAAAGACTGCCATCGCCGCCTGCTGGCCGGTTCCGACCTCGCTGGTAGCCAGCACCCAGATGGCACACAGTACGATACTCACGCCGCCGAGAATCAGAGGGATATACTTATCCTTTACAGCCTGCGCCTGTTTGAGTGCCATACCAAAGAAATACAGGGCAACTGCCACCACAATAAGTTCCGGTTTCACATAATTCATAATCTGTTCCATATTAATCACCTTTCTTTTTGATATGTAATTCATCAATTTCCTGCTTCATTTTCGTTACCATACCATTTCCACCTAATGCATGATAGGCTTCGTACATTTCACAAAAATTCTGGTATGCATAGGATGGGATGTCTCCCAACTGTGTATACTTGCTATGGTACTCGATCAGCTGGACCCTGAGCAGCAGCATGGTTCCCTTGCTGTTTGCGTCCCGGTCTCTTTTCTGGTTCTTCAGAAGCCAGACGATGTACCCAAGAAGCACTGGAAGTACTACAGTATATGTCTGCATTAATATTTCGCTCACTGCACCGTCTCTCTTTCTTCTTGATTCAAAAAAGCAGGACCGTTTCCGGCCCTACTCAGCTTTCTCCTTTTCTTCTAATTCAGCGGTATACTTATCATACTCATCCCAGATGTCATTTTCGAACTTATCAACAATGTCATCAATTGCTGCCTTGTCCGATCTGTATTTTCTTCCGTTATTGATATACCGATTGATAATCGGCACATCCGGATGTTTTACATCCATGTTCGCATCCATGGATACTACTGTTTCACCGTCTACTGTGATGATTCCTGAATAGTGGATATCCTTTGTGTAAGTTGCTTTTACTTCTGACATAATGTATGTCCTCCTTTAAATTAATTATTTCCAGAGAGATTATCTCTCATGGTATCAAGTTCACTTCTGAGACCTACAACCTCCAATTCGAGTTTGGATCTCCTTTCTTTTTCAAGCTGTAGTTCATGCGTTATTACAGCGATCAAATTGGTATATACCATACTATAGGTATCAATATAGCCATCCTCTGTGTTCTTTCTGTCGTGGTGTACCAGATCCAGTTCGTCTTCTCGGATTCCGAGTTCTCGCATGGCTTCCACAACATCCTGTGCGACAAATCCATAGCAAATGCGTCCATCGCCGTCAATCATCCGATACTGAACTGGTTTTAAGCGATCGAACAGCTCTGAATGAATATCCGTCTTATTGATCTTGCTCTCACCGAGTGGAAATATGTTTGTTTTGGCGCGGCGATCGGATGTGACCTGTGGGGAGTTTTTAACAATCAAACGCTCCCATACTCTTCCACTATCTCCTAACATAATCTTTTCGGAGTACGCCTTGGTCGGTGCGAACGCTCCAGTATACACTCCTCCAGACCAGCCACAGCCATAAAATTCGACCTCTGCCTGATAACCTTTCTTCTTTGATTCAAGAATAATGCTACCGTTACCAATATCGAAGTTTGCTTTGTTGTTGGCATCCGAGTAAGTATTTACAACAAAAGAATCGTCAACAGCTCCGGCTATACAGCTTCCAGAAGAACTTGATGTCTCCAATACAGATTCGTGGACACCTTTAATATCTACATATTCGCTCTGGATTGACAGAGCCGCATTGCCGGATTTTGTTTCAACCAAAATCTTACCGACACCGCCACATAACTCAATAACCGCATCTTTTGCGTTCTTTCCAAGCTGGATCAACTTATCACCATAATATGCGAGTGTCGTTCCTGCCCGGTTAAGAATTTCAAATGCTGATGCTGAAATCTTAGTCCGATAGCCAGACCAAGATCCGCTGGTTTTATTACCAACTTCCAATCCGGTCCCATCAGTAAACTGCATAAAGTTGGTGGCTGTTTTTGCTGCTTGTAAAGGATTCGCATTAATTGAACCATATGGTAAAGAAGCTAATTTAGTTGATGTCCACGTCACTGTATATGGACCAGAACCTTGAGTATAGTTAAATACTCTCAGCTGCCCCCACGATTCATTTAATCTTGTTATAAGGCCCCACGTTGAAGTAGTCTTTTTATAAATCCATAACGACCATTCGCCTGAAGATCTTAGAAAATCCAATCCAGGATTTGAGTTATTTGCAGAGATAAAACTAAACTGGACATCTGTTGTCTCAAAACCTCTGCCGCCAAGTTTAAATGTTGTTGGCTGATTTGCATACGAACCTGTGATCTTTATTGTAGCAAATTCGACATAAAGATTTGACTCACCGTTTCCATTTACCGTATGCACTACCTGATTTGCGTCCTTACCTGCAGCGCCCTGTGGACCTTGAGGACCAGTTGCTCCAGTTGCTCCTTTATCTCCCTGAGGACCTTTATCGCCTTTTACACCTTGAGGACCTTGTGGTCCCTGAGGACCAGTTGCTCCTTTATCCCCTTTATCTCCTTTGGCACCGGTATCACCTTTATCCCCCTTACTACCTGTAGCTCCTGTTGCACCCCTCGGGATAATTGTATGGCTTATGCATAAACCTTTCAGATCTCCAGATGCAGTATTACTCCGATAATAAGCAACATGAGCATTTTTTGTATCTGTTGCCGTTCCAACGATCGCGAACATATCCCCGATTCGACAGCCATTACGGATACCAGATGTACTAGACCAAGTTTCTTCGTGATTAATAGTTCCGTATGCCGTCCACTGAGACTCGGTGAAGGCATCTCTGACTACATTTGCTACAAGACTATATCCCTGTGAACCAGTGGCACCAGTAGCACCTTTGTTACCATATACACCGATAACTCGTTTTGTTGTGTCTACAGTTGTCCCATTTGTATAAGTAATTGTCTCGTAGTTCCAGAGATATTTATTGCTCTCTGTCATTGTCGGAACCGTAGACGACCATGAGGTAGGAACAGTCGAATTGGATGTGGAGACTGCGTAGTGCTCAGTAATGCTTTTAATGCCATTTCCGGTTGATCCGGTATCACCTTTATCCCCCTTACTTCCCCGATCACCGTATGATCCAATGATGCAAGGCGCAGTTGTACTCGCCACGGTTCCGTCGGTATACTTCACAACCTCATAATTCCAAAGATACTTCTTAGCCGCAGACACCGACTGGACAGCTGTTGTCCATCCACTCGTCGCCGTTGTAACTCCGCTGGAAGATGCCGTTGCCAGGTAATAATTGACTACTGATCCAATACTCTTTCCACTGGTGCCATTTGCACCATTGGTTCCCATACGGCCGACACTATATATCGTGGATGTTGTGTCGTCAGTGTAAGTGATGATTGTACGTGTCCACAGATACTGCCCCGCGGATGCAGATGGCACAGACCCAGACCATGTGCCAGTTGGAACTGTTGTTCCGGAAGTTGAAACCTGGTATGCAACAGATGTCAATTTAACCCCCTTACCCGTATCACCCTTATCACCTTTGGCTCCAGCCTCGCCTTTGATTTTCGCCCACTTATACATTCCGACACTTGTAGGATCATCTTTTGCATAGTCCACGCATGTTCCGATATAAGCGCCAATATCCTCACCACTGTTCCCGGTGAATGTCTTCCCACCGTCATTGCTATATTTGATGTGCAGATAACTGGTTTTCCCGTCTGCTCCATTGGTACCTGAAATTCCCTGTTTTCCCTGTGGCCCCTGCGAACCTTCCAGCTGCTGCCAGCTGTACTTCTTCGGATCATCCGAATCCGTCTGTGTAAAATCCACATACGTTCCAATGTATTTTGACGGTGTCTCTGTCATCTGAGACGCAGAGGTCGGATTCGAAACCGCAGAATATTTGATGTGAAAATACGTCGTTTTTCCATCTTTTCCGTCAGCGCCTTTGGGTCCCTGGATTCCCTGCAGTCCCTGCGTGCCCTGCGGTCCTTGAATCTTTGTCCACTTGTATTTAGATGGGTCGGTAGAATCTGCCTTTGTATAGTCCGTATACACACCGATGTACGTCTTACCGGTTGATTCAGTAATAGAAAAGCCTGTCTTTCCATCCGCACTCGTTGCATAAGCGATATGAAAATACGGTGTTTTTCCATCTGCTCCCGGCTTTCCTTGGATTCCCTGCGTACCATCGGCACCTTTAATCTTACTCCAAGCATATTTCGTTGGGTCTGTGCTGTCCGCTACGACCTCATCTACATACATTCCGACATAATCACGATCCGAATCAGAAACGGAGAAACTGACCTTTCCATCAGAGCTATTTGCATAAGCAATATGCGTATACGTGGATTTGCCACTTTCGCCCTTTGGTCCCTGGATTCCCTGATCACCCTTATCGCCCTGCAGGCCGCGCAGTCCTTGCTCGCCCGGATCTCCCTTATCTCCTTTCGGCCCCTGAAATTTGCTCCAATGATACTTCGCCGGATTGGCGCTGTCAGCCTTGGTAAAATCCACGTATTGGCCTATATACGTTTTATCGACGGCGTTGGTTGTCGAAAAGCCTGTCTTTCCATCCGCGCTTGTTGCATAAGCGATATGCAGATAACTGGTTTCACCATTCGCACCGTTTTCTCCAGGGGTTCCATCGGCGCCGTCCTCTCCGTCATCGCCCTGAAATTTTCGCCAGGTGTACTTGGTCGGATCTGTACTGTCCTCCAATATATAGTCCACGTAGGTACCGATATATTTTCCTGTATCCTTCCGCAACTGATTTGCTGTCGGGTTCGGAACATCAGCATATCTCACATGGAAGAAACTAGTCAGACCATTCTTTCCGGGCTCTCCCGCAATTCCCTGCTCTCCAACAACCTTTACCCAGGTATAGATGCTCGGGTCTGTAAGTACCGGCTGTTTTGTCGTCTGATTGTATGCGATACCCATGTATGTCTTTCCAGCTGATTTGAGCGATATTCCGCCGCCCGTTTCCGTATCAGCAAACACAACCCAAGTGTAAAACGTCCGGTTCTTTGCCAGCTTCTCAAACTGTGCAGCCAGGCTCTCCATCTTTTCTGAAATTCCACTCGATTTCAGCTTGTATTCGCCCAGCGTTGCCGTGTACTCATCATTGCAAATGGAGGACTCCAGTTTCATGATTCTTGCAGACAAATACAGTTCTCCGGCATCATCTACAATGTTCACTGTATCGCCGATCTTGATTCCATCCGGCAGATACGCCAGTTCCACTTCGTAGGATACGGCTGCATCATAGATCTTTTTCAGCTTTGATACGGCACGATTGCACAACTCTGACTGACTTAACGTATCATAGGTGTAAGTCTGGACAATATGACCGGTTCCATTTCCTTTTTCGGAAAGATACCGGCTCCATTTGGCCACTGCGCTCCGGGAATAAATCGTACTGCCGGACAGATATATATCGCCGTCATCATACTTATACCCTTTCAGATTGATCGGCGTTTCACTGTCTTCCGGATATCCGCCGGTAACGGAAAGTGCCGTAGCCAGATCTTCTACTGAACTTTTTACAATGATATTTTTCACTTCCCGGTTGATCCGAAGTTCTCGCCCCTGATCTACGCCGCGCTTCTTATGCAGATTGATATACTTGTGCCGGATCCGCAGCCGATCGATCTCAAAACTGTACGATACCTCCGCATCAAACTGTGTGGCAACACTCAGAATTCTCTCCGAAGCTGTTGTTTCCCCCTCCCAGGACAGTTTTCTGTTCAGATTGCTGACCTCGTTCAGTCCTACTTCAAAACCGGAATCGTAGCTGAATTTCTCAACGTAATAGCTCGCCGGGTATGCTTTGTCGGCCGCATAGGCTCCAACCGTTTCATTCAGTAGATCCATTCCTGCGTCTTCTGCATAAATTTCGACTTCCTGTTTAAAAACATTCTCCTCACTGGTAATGATGGTATAGAATTCCTCTTCCTCTCCATTCTTTCGGAGAATGTAATTTCCGACTGCCCCATACCGAGAAGCTTCTTTTCTCGTTTTTTCTGTATAATTCAGTGTAAATTCCAGTGTTGCAACACCAGCTTCTACTTCTTCTGTCTTCTGATCATCCGTAATATACAGCCCTTCCGGAAGATGTGTACTCGCCTGCCCCAGAACATTCATATGTCGGTCCGCAAAATATAAAATCATAGAAACACCTCCCTGTATTTCATTGTGTATGTTGGCTGTGTTGCCCAGTCCGATGCAATGCATTGGATCTGATTCATTCCAGGCTGCAGGCAAAAGTTCTCCCAATCGTTGCCCAACGCACCAAGATCCTGTCTCGGAAGTCCCTGTAACATGACCTCTCCATTGCTACAGTCAGCTGTCAAAACCTGATTTACCGAAAATTTATTCGGAATATCACGCCATTTTTCTACATTGTCAATTCTCACGAAGATGCCGCGGAAATAATTTCTGGTGACAAGCTGATTTCCTGTATTTCGACTTCCCCACTGTCCCAAATACAATTTCACTGTTGCCACTTTCACATCTTTTAATTCTGGAACTGTAAATTCCGGATAACTGCCCTTCCAGAAAAAACGTATTTTCTCTCCATGTTTCATCATGTCGCTTGCGCCATACGTTTGGCTGTATGGGTTTGCATCTTTTCGATGGCAAGGTTCAAAAGTATATGTTTTGACGATACGCGGGTTGTTTCCACCTACCCACATATTCATGTGCGCTGTGTTTCCGATCGTATCGGTTTTGTATATCTCCTGGCAGCAGATCATTTTTCCGTTCGCATCGCAGAAAGCAATCGCCTGGCAGCCCGTCTGCCCCATAAGACCAGTTTCAAACCAGCTGTTCATGTAACAATAGAGGTGCGTCGCTCCCTTTGCTCCATTGGAATCTACCACATCAATAGATTTCATAGCTCCATTCCAGCCGTTTGTGTTTGGACTTACATATCCACTGCTGGCCAGATACAGACCTTTGATGCTGTCTACGCTCATGACACCCAGCTTTCCAGCCGTCTTGCTGTTACTGTATAAGAAGTTGCTCCCTGTATCATCTTTCCACGCCGCATCCTGTGACCAGACATATTGGTCAGCATAGCTTGTTATCAGTTCGCTTTTTTTGTATGTTTCTCCGTTCAACTCATCCGGATCACCGAACTGAAGAATTTTCTTGGAGTCATTTACAAAACCTACTACTCCATTTTCACTGTGCATTACTGCCTGAAGCTTTGGAAAGGCCCGATAAGTGCCGTTGTACGACACAATGAACGTTTTTCCGTCATCCGCAGTCGGATTCACCGTAAATTCTTCCACCGAATACTTGAATGGATCCGCGCAGTAAAATTCCAGCTCCGCAGTGATCGCATTTCTTCCCGCCGGCACTTCACTCGTTCCCTGCTTTGTTCCGATATAATATTTGTCCGGTTCATCTGCAAAAATAAGGGTTGCCTGTTCTGCATCCAGAAGAGCATTCAGTTTGTTGTAAGCACTGCGAAAAGCTGCATTATCTTCGGCTACCAGCTGATATCCCACCACAATAGTCCTTGGCTGATAACGCTTTCGTCGATACTTTGTACCGTCAGACACGCCTGTTTCCAGATCTGTAATCTCCGTACCCAAAATTTCCCGGCCAGACACATATAGTGTCCGGTAGCCGGGAATCACATTTTCCAAATAGTTTCCATTAAACATGAGAGCCTCCGAAGGCAGGTTCTGCCCTGGGTACCGCTCTGTGGTATCTACAAAGTTATACATTAGTTCTCCTGCCTTTCTTTCTGTTCTCCCTTGTCTCCTGTTTCTCAATTTCTTCTCGTGTATACGTTGCAGTCGCTTTTCCAATCTCTCTTCCGTCCAGATTAACCGGTACGTAGATGGTATACTTTCCGCTGCTGCTGTACTGGTAACTGTCGTTCAGATCTTCATAGCCTGTTCTAAGGCTCATCCCGATTTCCGGCACAGGTGCAAGCTCTGGAATTTGTATCAGTTCCATAGTTGCCTGTTTTGCTTCCTGGACATGATCCATAAGCCCGTTGATCCAGCCGATTCCAAAATAACTACCAAGCTTATCCGCAACCCGTGACGGACTGTGAATCTGTGCTTTCGCGCGGATTGCCGCCTCTGCAGCAGCCGCAAGCTGTGCCGCCACTGCTCTTACATGGCCGACCTGGCTTGCCATACCGTTAGCGAGACCCATGCCGATGTAAGCACCGCTGTTATAGGCCCCACCTGCCGATGATCGCATGGTAATTACGATTGAATTTGACATTGTTTCTGCTGTAGAAACCGCCCTTGACATTCCAGCTGAAACGCCATTATTAAAATTATTTCCAACCGCATTTCCAGAAGTCTTCGCTTTACTTTCTCCTTGGGAAAACTGCTTAATCAATGCACTGATCGCAGATTTCGCCTTGTTTCCCAATGCATCCAGCCCAGAATTCACAACATTCACGCTGGAGCGCATACCTGTAAGCGATTTTTCAGCGCTTTTCGCATTTCCGGCGATTGACTTCATACTGGAATTTACTGATTTCAGAGCAACTACCATAAGACCGGTTCCTGCGGCTCCGGCCACCATTGCCGCTGCAAATACGCCAACTGTTACAGCTGCCGCGCCAGAAGATCCTGCCAAAATCACAAAAACTGCACTGGCCGCAGTACCAGATCCAAGTAATGCCGTCAATCCAGCCGCACTGGCCTTTGCGCCAGCCGCTACAAGTGGAAATGCTGCTCCCATAATCGTCAAACCTGCACCTGCCATCACAAGCGAAGCTCCAAGCACCGCTGCTCCGGCAGACAATGCAATTACTCCTGCGGCTGCAGCCAGTGCAGTTACGCCGACCAACGCAAGACCAACTCCGAGCACGGTTGCGCCAACTCCTCCAACAGCAGCTCCGGTGCCAAAGACAATCATACTCGCTCCAAGCTGAGCAATTGCTACCGCTCCCTGCGCTCCGTACTGTGCAATTGTAGGAAGAACAGCGGATACAACAGCCAACGCTGCGCTTGCAATCAATGCTCCTGCTGCTACCAGAACAATGGCAGCCCCAAATGCGATAAATCCAACTGCTCCTGCTGTCAATGCAGGGCCGAGAGCGGCAGCGCCTACTGCCAGCAGGGCGAGAGCTGCAACCATGCCAACCATACAGCCAATAGCCAGTGGGCCAGCATTCGCAAGATTAATGGCCGATAAAGATAACAGCCCCATTCCGGCCGCCGCAATCAATACAGCGGCTCCAAATGTGACAAATCCAACTGCTCCAGCTGAAAGTGTTGGTGCTACGCTCTTTGCCACCAGCATCAAGCCGCCAATTGCAACCGCCATTCCTGCCATTACGCCAATAGCCAGCGGACCGGCACTCGCCAACTGAATCGAAGAATATGCCAAAAGTGCCAAACCTGCGCTAATCATTAGCACAGCCGCTCCCAACGCCAGAAACGCCGGTGCCATCGCTGTTAATTTCTTTGAACCGCCGGACATAGATGAAAACAATTTCGTCATACCAACTGCGAGCCCTACTACCACGCCAATCAAACCGGCAAAAACAGCTATTGCCCCCGGACCAGCATTGGCTACTACAATTGCCGACTGTGCAAGCAAGTAGAATCCTGCGCTGATCGCCAGCACTCCAACGCCCATCATCATAAAAGCCTTGGCAGACGCTACCATTTTCTTCGCACTACCGCCGCTGGATTTTCCAACCGCCTCCTGGCCTTTTGAAACACCAAATAGCCCAGGTGCGATTTTCCCGAGTCCAGCCTTTGCCAGCCCTCCAACAGCTCCTGTAAATGCGCCAACAAATGGTGCTACAGCCTT
>ENA-OROL01002563-OROL01002563.1-human-gut-metagenome-genome-assembly--contig:-NODE-2563-length-12529-cov-2.687350_pt1 | contig 12529 bp, 8 predicted proteins | sample MGYA00242128_ERZ509048 | MGnify/ENA primary metagenome ERZ509048 (study PRJEB26280, sample SAMEA2338750) | human gut metagenome | biome: human gut; feature: human-associated habitat; material: faeces...
TCCACAAGGTAATCCGCATTGCGGATCACATCCAGATCATGCTCAATGACCACCACGGTGGCACCGTTCCCGATCAGCTTCTGGAACACGCCCAGCAGGGTCTGTACATCCAGCGGATGCAGGCCGATGGTGGGTTCATCGAACACGAACACACTGTCTGCCTGCCCCTTGCCCATCTCGCTGGCAAGCTTCAGCCGCTGGGCTTCGCCGCCGGAAAGGCTGGGTGTCTCCTCGCCAAGGGTCAGGTAGCCAAGGCCCAATTCTTTCAGTACCTGCAGGCGCTGGCGCACAAGCTTGCAGTCCGCACAGGCTTCCAATGCAGTGGACACATCCATGTCCATCAGGTCGGCCATGGAGGCTGGTTCGCCGTTCGTCGTGGGCAGCTTCACTGCCGCCGCTTCCCGGCTGTAACGCGAACCGCCGCAGTCCGGGCAGGGCACTTCTACGTCCGGCAAAAACTGCACATCCAAACTGATGACGCCGGTGCCGTCACAGGTGGGGCACCGCAGCTTACCGGTGTTGTAGGAGAAATCGCCCGCCTTATAGCCGTGGTCTTTGGCATCCTGCGTTTTGGCAAACAGCTTGCGCAGCTCATCGTGCACATTGGCATAGGTGGCCACGGTGGAGCGCACATTGATGCCGATGGGCGTTGCATCGATCAGCTTCACCTGCGCGATTTCCTCGGCCTCCACGCTTTTCACATGCGCTGGCAGGGCTGTGCCGTTCACCTTTGCCTGCAAGGCCGGGACCAGGCTTTCCAAAATCAGGGTGGTCTTGCCGCTGCCGGACACACCCGTAACCACGGTCAGCCGCCCCTTGGGCAGTTCCAGTTCCAGCGGCTTCACAGTATGGATGGCCGAGGTTGCCAGATGGATGCGGCCCTGTGCAAACAGTTCATTTTCCGGCACATGAGGCCGGGCGTTCACCCCCGCCCTGCCTGCAAGAAACGGGCCGATCTGAGAAGCCGCGTTCTGTTCAATTTCCGGAATACTGCCCTGCGCGATCACATGTCCACCCTTTGCACCGGCTTCCGGCCCCATCTCGATCAGCCAGTCAGCTTCCTTTAAAATTTGGGTATCGTGATCCACCAGCACCACCGAGTTGCCGTCGGCCACAAGGTCGTGCATCACATCGGTCAGGCCTTCAATGTTAGAAGGATGCAGGCCGATGGACGGCTCGTCCAGCACATAGAGCACACCGGTGGTACGGTTGCGCACCGCACGGGCCAGCTGCATCCGCTGGCGCTCACCGGTGGAAAGAGTGGAAGCGGAGCGGTCCAGCGTCAGGTAGCCAAGGCCCAGCGAGAGCAGCCGTGCCGCTGCCGTCTGGAAGGATTCGCAGATATTGCGGGCCATGGGCCGCATCTCTTCCGGCAGACTGTCCCAAAAACACACCATCCGTCTGTGCAATTTCGCGGCCAAGAGCATACGCATCTTCGCCTTTGACATCAATATATTCATCGTAATCAAATCCGACAATAAATGGTGCCTTTGCAGCATCCGGGAAACCCGGATCGCCAAATGGCGCAATGCCATCAATGGTCTGCGGATCTTCGGAACCGCCAGGTCTTGAGGTCGGATCTGCCTGTACGGCAACAATTTTAACATCCGGATTTTTTTCACGGAAATATTTAGTAAGTCCGGTAATTGTTCCTGCAGTTCCACTGGTTGCTACTAAAATATCTACTTTGCCATCTGTATCTTCCCAGATCTCCGGTCCGGTTGTCGCATAATGAACTCCCGGATTGGCCTCATTGGCCAACTGGTTAATGAAATAATGATGCGTTGGCTGAGCATCGCAATATTTCTGGATCGCTTCCTGATAAAATCCTGTTGTGAATGTTCCGTTCGCAAAGGCTTCCGGCACGCCCGGCACATCAAACATGCTCTTTAAGTCAGCGCCATATGCACGCAGCATCTTTTGGCGTTCTTCGGACTGGCCCGGCTCCAAAAATACCGTCAGCTTGTAACCACGGCTTGCAGAAAATGCAGCCAACCCAATTCCGGTATTTCCAGATGTATTTTCTACAATCGTATCTCCCGGGTGAAGAATGCCATCTTCCTCTGCCTTTTTGATCATGTTAAGAGCGGCGCGGTCCTTGATGGAACCCGATGGATTAAAATACTCCAATTTCCCCAGCAAATGCGCTTTGATGTCGTGTTTTTCCTCAAACTTTTCAAACTCAAATAACGGTGTGCGTCCTACTAATTCTTCAATATTTTTTACAATCTTTGCCATAACTATTCTCGTTCCTTTCTTTTTTGCAATTTACGATACATACAGATCTTGATAAGGATCTTCTAGGTATCCCGGTAAATATGTCTTATCTTCTATGTACTGCGCCAACGCCAGCAACGATGCCGCGCAGCCGCCACTTCCGTGATACAGTCCCACATACGCCTCTGATCGGTCCGGTTCATGCCGGTTCCAAGACGTATACCAATTTCGCACTTTGTGCTGATAGGTCGATTCACCAATGATCGCCTCAGCCGCCTCATAGGCTGCATCCAGATATACCGAATTACCTGTCAGCTTATGTACATGCAGAAAATGTTCTAACATTCCCGCTGCACCACAGCAATAGCAATTCGTTCTCCAATAACCGTCCGAATGTTTCGTTGGCGCACCGGCTGCCAACAGACCATTGGTCAACTTAATGACAAAATCTTTATACGATTCGTCTCCGGTAATCCGATACAGTTTGTAAAACAATCTTGAGGTGCCGATCGGTCCCTGACATACTCCCAGATAATACAGGTCTGTCAGATACGTATCGTTATACTTAACCAAAGCTGCCTCGCCATCTTCGGAGTAGTCTGCAATATTTTGAATATACTGTGCCGCTTTCTTTGCAATGTCTAAATATTCTTCCTGATGCGTCTGCTCATATACGCTTGCCAAAATATAACCACAGCCTGCAGCACCATATTCAAATCCCGGGAAATAGCCACCCGCTTTGCCAATTGTCGGAAAAGTCTCTGTATCCATTACGTACCAGCGGTATCCACCCTGCGGTGCATCTTCCTTGTGGTCTGCAATATATTTTGCTGCTTTTGCCGCGGCATCCAGATATTTATCACCGCCGAACGTATTATAAACGTCGAGCAGAAATAGGATCAAACCACCTTCGCCTAATATGCCGTAAAACCCATACCAAGTAAGTGCTCCCTGCTCGTCTTTTGCTGCCTCGATCGCATCATCGGCAACTGTCAGCGCAAACTGCTTATATCGTTCCTCTCCTGTAATTTTATAGAGTTCCTTTGCAACATAGGCACCTCCCGCCGGACCATTCAAATAACCGATGTAGACCCCCTGCAAAAATGGTACTTCCGTCGCAAAATCCTCTTTGCCACGATATTTACGGATCACATAACGGATACCTGCCTCCGCCTTGCGTAAGTATTTCTCTTGCTCTGTCGCGACATAATATTTCAAATATAATAATGCAATTCCTGCTGCGCCCGCATACAGACTCGCATCATCTAAAAGTAAGGCATCCTTTTCCACTTGTTTGCCCGGCATGACATCCCAGCTCTCCACATCACCATCTACATGGCCATATTGTTCGATCCAATTGACCGATTCTGCTGCCGTCTGGAGAAGTCTCTGCCGATCTAACGGTGCAAATGCCTTGATCCAATTTCTTTTACTCATAAGCGCTGCTCCTTTCTCCTACTATCTCTATAGGAATTGTCTATATTCAAATCATACTACTCTTTTCGATCTTTGCATAATCTCAAAAAAATATAACGTGTTATAGTTTTTTTCTATAACACGTTATATTTACGCAACATTATTATATTTATGCGATACTGTTATACTTACGCAGCATTGTTATACTTACGCAGCATTATTATATTTACGCAGTACTGTTATGCTTACGCGGCATTATTATACTTATGCGGTACTTGTTATACTTACTCGCCTTTATTATATTTACGCGGTACTTGTTATACTTACTCGCCTTTATTATATTTACGCCAATACCTTATCCTTGTATTTGCTTAACTCTTCAAGGAATTTATTACCCATTTCACTCATAACTGACGCTTTGCGCGCGATATAGCCAATGGTCATTTTCTCGTCTGTCTCTAATTTAACTGCACAAAACGCAGAACCGTTCAGTTCCTCACAAATAATGCCGGAACATAATGTATAACCATTGATCCCAACCATCAGATTAAGCATGGTCGCTCTATCATTAGCACGCACCAACTGCTTGTAAGCATAGGTGCTCAGTACTTCTTCCGCATAATAAAACGAATTACTTTCTCCTTGTGCAAAGGCAAGACACGGATAATCATTCAGCTCTTCCATAGTGACGCTTGACTTGCCCGCAAGCGGATTGTTTTTACTCATGTAGGCATAAATTCCACATTCAAACAATGGTGTAAATACCAACCCGGACTCCCGAAAAATCTTCTGCAACACTGCCTGATTATAAGCATTCAAATAGAGCACACCTATTTCACTGATCTGATTTTTGACGTTTTCAATGACTTCATGCGTCTTCGTCTCATGGATCTCAAACTCATACTCTTCCATGCCATACTGATCGATCACTGATACAAACGCATTCACCGCAAACGTGTAATGCTGCATAGAGACATGAAAAGTACGCTTGATATTTTTGTGCGATATATATTTAGCATCCAAAATGTCATATTGCTCGATCACTGACTTTGCATAGCCCAAAAACTCACGTCCCTTGACGGTAAGAGATATGCCGCTCTTTGTTCGCGAGAAAATTTCGAATCCAACTTCCTGTTCTAACGACTTCAAAGATGCAGTCAGGCTCGGCTGCGAAATGAACAGTTTTTTGGCAGCTTCATTGATCGAACTGTCTTTGGACAATTCCACAATATACTTTAATTGATTCAAGGTCATCGTTCTAGTTTCCTTTATTATTATGTCCCATTTTTAGGACAATTTGCTCCTTATACGGAAAGATCAAATTTCTGTCCTACAGACCGGGTGGCCTCTTCTTTCACCGTATTCCAGTCAACCTTCTGTAATTTATCTAATAGCTCCTCGTAGGATGATGCCTGTACTTTTGTCTTTTTCTTCACGGTCTCTTTCTGATCGGCAGCTTTTTCCTTTTTGGCGGCTTTCTTCTTCTCTTCTGCTTTGGCATCCTTTGCATCTTCTATGCGCTCTTTCTGCTTTGCTGTAGACTTCTCCAGTTCCGCAAAGTATGACACTGTACCATCATCATGAAAAGCAATGCCTACTTTCACAATATCGTCATAAGATGCGCCGTTCTGACCATCTTCTGTCTCTTTGTTGGCAAGCTGTTCTTTAAGCTGCTTGAATTTCTCAAGTGCATCATTGATCATGTCGAGCCTTTCCTGCTTGTAGCTCTCATCGTTTGCCATCTTTTCCAGTTCATCGCCGGTAAACAACGCCGAAAAATCTTTAGTCCCTGCAGACATGATCGACTGTGCTTCCTCATCACTGCTAAAATCTGCCACAAAAAAATCCATATTGGTATATTTATCTTTCAGCTCGTCTAACAACGCTTTCGCTTTAGTCGAAAGATTATCATATGTATTCGTCTTATCTGCCGCTGTACTGCTGCTTTTTTTTGCAGGGGCTGCATTATTCTCTGCCTTTGCTGCTTTCTTATTCTGCATTGTCTTTGCCACATCATAATACTGTGCTGCTGCACCACTATTTGTCACTACCTGATTCATACATTACCTCCATTTACTGTATGTCACTCTGAGTCATCTGCGCCAACGTCTCACATCTTGCACGGCATCACAATGTCCAATCGCATTATGTAATATTTCGGCTATTTAATATATCGGATAAGATTTGCTATTTCCTTACGCAATTTTCATTTGATCCTGCGCAATGATCTTTCCATTCTGCCACAACATGATACGATCCTAAAATTAATCGATATAATCATTGTGCGTGCTTTGCAACCTATGGTATGATGGAGTTGCTGTTTTTGCATAGATGCTTTTGTGAACATGAGTTTGTATACACAGCAAATAAGCTATTATATGTGAATATGAGCATGTATACGCAGCAGATAAACTATTCTAAAGAAATGGAGAAGAAGTATGAAATTAGCAATTTTAATCCTTTACTTTGCAGTCCTGATCGGTATCGGGCTGTATTGCAGGAAACACACTACTGATGTCAATGGTTTTGTATTAGGTGGTCGCTCAGTTGGTCCCTGGCTGACTGCTTTTGCCTATGGAACCTCATATTTTTCTGCCGTTGTCTTTGTCGGCTATGCCGGACAATTTGGTTGGAAATATGGTATTGCAGCGACTTGGGCCGGTATTGGAAATGCGCTGATCGGCTCGCTGTTAGCATGGGTTGTCCTAGGTCGACGCACACGAATAATGACACAGCACTTAGACTCGGCAACAATGCCACAGTTTTTTGGAGAACGTTTTAACAGCCGCGCCCTAAAGATCGCTGCTTCCGTCATTATTTTTATCTTCCTGATCCCTTATACAGCATCTCTTTATAATGGATTATCACGTTTGTTTGGTATGGCTTTTGATATTGACTATTCCGTATGTATCATCATTATGGCTGTACTTACCGCAATTTATGTTATTGCAGGCGGATATATGGCAACGGCAATCAATGATTTCATTCAGGGTATCATAATGTTGGTCGGCATTGTTGCGGTCATCGCTGCGGTATTGATGAGCAAGGGCGGATTTATGGCTTCCTTGAATGGTCTGGCTCAGATAAGCGATCCGGAAGTTTCCAAAGCACCCGGCATTTTCGCCTCTTTCTTTGGTCCTGATCCACTTGGTCTTTTGTTTGTGGTTATTTTGACATCGCTCGGTACCTGGGGGCTGCCACAGATGGTACAAAAATTTTATGCCATCAAAGATGAGTCCTCGATCAAGACAGGCACTATTATTTCAACAATCTTTGCCATGATCGTCGCCGGTGGAAGTTATTTTCTCGGTGGATTTGGCCGTCTGTTCTCGGATCAGATCGACGTGGAGGCAAATGGCTTTGACTCTATTATCCCAACCATGTTATCCGGGCTGCCATCCGTGCTGATCGCCTTAGTCGTGATCTTAGTGTTGTCTGCTTCGATGTCAACATTATCTTCGCTCGTTATTGCGTCCAGCTCTACGTTGACGATTGATTTTATCAAAGATAATTTTGTGAAAAACATGAGTGAAAAGAAACAGGTATTACTGATCCGCGTTTTGATCGTGGTATTTATCGCAATATCTTCAGTCTTAGCTTTGATCCAGTATAAGAGCTCCGTAACATTCATTGCGCAGTTGATGGGCGTGTCTTGGGGTGCTCTTGCCGGTTCTTTCTTAGCACCATTTATGTACTCTCTGTACGTAAAATGGGTCACCAAAGCGTCCTGTTTTGTCTGCTTTATTTTTAGCTCCGTATTGATGATCGCTAATATTTTCTGCAGAGAATCTTTCCCTGTAATTATGCAGTCACCGATCAACTGTGGTGCTATCGCGATGTTGGCCGGACTTGTGATCGTGCCGGTTGTCAGTCTGTTTACTCCGAAACCGGATAAAGCAATGGTAGACAGTACGTTTGCTTGTTATGACAAGGAGAATACAGTATCCCAAAAAACTGCGTTAGGTAAATAATGGCAGTGGGATATTAATGGATGAATAATAAAGTTGACGGCTACGGGAAATGCTATACTGGCAACCAGATACTTATTGATTTACCATAAAATTAATGGTTATGGGAAATGCTATACTGGCAACTAGATACTTATTGATTTACCATGAAATTAATGGTTATGGAAAATGCTCTCAATAGCAGTTATTATATGACAGAAAGAAGGATTGTTATGATTATTGATTTTCATACACATATATTTCCAGAAAAAATCGCCAGTCGGGCTATTGCAAGTCTGGAACAAAAAGCAAAGATGCGTGCGCACGTAAGTGGTGTTGAGGCGTCACTCCGTGCATCCATGGATAAAAGCGGTGTTGATCTGTCTATTATTCTTCCTGTGGTTACGAATCCGCATCAATTCGAAACGGTGAATCGTGTCGCAGTGGAAACCAACGAACACACCAAGGAAACCGGACTGTTATCGTTCGGCGGCATTCATCCGGATAATGACAATTACCGGGAAATCATTCAATTTCTTGCAAGCCATGGCTGTAAGGGGATCAAGATCCATCCGGTGTATCAAGGTGTGGCGATTGATGATATCCGATTTTTGCGCATCATTGACTGTGCGGAAGAATACGGTTTGGTCACCATTACACATGCCGGATACGACATTGGTTTTCCGGGAGAAGAACAATCCCTTCCTGTACACATATGCAATATGCTAGACGAAATCAAACCGTCCCGCATGGTTCTGGCACATATGGGCGGCTGGGGATGTTGGGATAAGGTTATGGATCGCATCATTGGACGAGATGTATATTTAGATACTGCTTTTTCAACGACTTCAGCACCCCGCGATGGCGCGCCATTGTCCATGGATCTGTTCACGGTAATGATCCAAAAACATGGCGCTGACCGCATTGTCATGGGCAGCGATAGTCCTTGGAGCGATCAGCTAGACTCTATCAATGCTATAAAAAATTGCAATATTCCAGAAGAAAGCATAGCAAAAATTCTTGGAGATAATGCAAAGAAATTATTGCAGTTATAGCTGCTAGCTGCATTTTATAAAAACAATGTGAGAATATAAGTATAGGGCATATCAACTATGATATGCCCTTGCTTTTATGTGTGTTTGTATTTGGTAGCTTTCTAAACATTATAACGACGTATGCTATTTGTTTTATGCTTAGTTTCCTAAGCATTGTTACAGCGTATGCTGGTTATTTTATGCTTGATTTTCCTGCGCTACCAGGCGATCTGCGCCATACATTTTACGTAGTTTTGGTTTTTCAATCTTCCCGGTTGCATTTCGCGGAATCTCACTAAAGATAATTTCCTTTGGTCGCTTATATCGCGGCAATTCCATACAGAATTCTTCGATTTCCTCCTCTGTGCAGCTCATACCATCCTTTACTTCAATAATCGCTGCAGTCTTCTCCCCTAATCGACGATCCGGAAGACCGATCACCGCTACATCCTTGATCTTATCGTGTCTGCGCATGAAATCCTCAATCTGTACCGGATAAATATTCTCACCGCCACTAACGATAACATCTTTTTTACGGTCAACTAAGAAATAAAAACCATCCTCATCCTGCATTGCCATGTCTCCGGTATACAACCAGCCATCTTTTAAGGTTTCTGCAGTTGCTTTCTCATTGTGATAATAACAGGTCATGACACCCGGACCCTTTACACATAGTTCTCCGACTTCTCCCTGCTTCACTTCTACGCCCTGCTCATCAACAATTTTGCACTGCCATCGATATCCCGGCACACCGATTGCACCGACTTTATGTATATTTTCAACACCAAGATGCACACAACCCGGTCCTGTCGACTCGGACAAACCGTAATTGGTATCATATGCATGATTCGGAAAATATTCTTTCCAACGTTTGATCAAGGAAGGCGGCACCGGCTGAGCGCCAATATGCATCAAGCGCCACTGCGATAACTCATAATCTTCCAGCTTCAGATCTCCACGATCCAGCGCATCCAAGATATCCTGAGCCCATGGTACTAACAGCCAGACAATCGTACACTTCTCGCTAGAAACGGCAGATAAGATCGTATCCGGCTTCGTTCCTTTTAATAACACCGCCTTGCTGCCTGCAACCAAACTTCCCATCCAATGGAACTTGGCTCCGGTATGATATAATGGCGGAATACACAAAAATACGTCATCTCTGCCTGTACTATGATGTTTTTGTTCCATTTCAGCGGCCTGCGTCAAGCTCTGATGTTTGTGTAAGATCGCCTTTGGAAAACCTGTTGTTCCCGAAGAAAAGTAGATTGCTCCATAATCATCTTCTGTCAGCGGGATATCAGGTGTTTTACTGGAACAATCCGCAACAAGTTCATGATAACTCTCTGCAAAGTCCGGACAGCCGTCCCCAACATAGATCAATAGTCTTCCTTTACTCAGTTTTTCTGCATTTGCCTCGATCCGTCCGATAAACGCAGGCCCGAATACGATTATATCCACTTCGGCAAGCTCTGCACAATATAAGATCTCCTCTGCATCATAGCGAAAGTTAAACGGCACTGCTATTGCTCCTGATTTGAGCACTCCAAAATAAATAGGCAGCCATTCCAAGCAATTATACATCAGAATTGCTACTTTATCGCCCTTTTTTATTCCTCGACTAAGCAGCAGGTTTGCAAAACGGTTTGCCTTTTCGTTAAATACCCCCCAAGTAATTTCACGTCGATACGGTTCGAAACGAGATGGCTGGATCAATTCATACTCTTTCCAACTCGTTCTCCTTGTATCTTTTTCATCCGGATTCAATTCCACCAACGCAACTTCATTCGGATATAGTTTTGCATTTCTTTCCAAAAAATCTGTAACAGGCATCCTTTTTTCCTATCCTTTCTCCGTACTTTTTAAATATAGCATTCTCCTATCACTGAAAGAAAAAACCGGCACTATCACGTGCCGGTTTAGATTCCGTGGTAGTCGCCCGCAGCCATCCACTGCATCGGGTGACTTCTCTGCTATATTGTGTTAAATTTTCGAATATCCATAACTGTTTACGATAGCATCCAGTTTACGTTTCTCTTTGCAGTATGGGCATTCACTTGGCAGATAATTCTTGTAACTGCCAACATCATCTACATGGTAGATTGAATGAACCGGAATACCTTCAACCTCATCTACAGCTGTAAAGATCGCCGATACCCCCTGCACATTACCGCCATAATATCGAATTGCCTGTATGCTCTGCTCAACTGTCTGTCCGGTAGTCGCACTTGCTAACAGTAGTACGACATGCTTGTTGGTAAGCATAGCTTCAACATTATCGCGAAATATGATCTGTCCACTCGTATTGATCTCGGGAGTAACAATATTCACACATTCATGTGTATTCATGGACATGATCCCTGCGTCTGTAAGCTCTTCTGCCAAATATGCTCCTATAACTTCACAGCCATCCATGCACACGATGGTATCTACCGCTTTCGTATGTTTATATTCCCGCACAAATTCTTTCGCTACCAGCTGCGCTTCCGTGTGGCGACACTTTATCGGTGTGATATCAAGGTAATAGTTGATGTGTGAGTGATTGGTTGCAAAGTGACCAGGATATGCCTTCAACTCAATCTTTCGATTTGCTTTTGCCGGTATTTTAACCTGTCTGTCCAACATGCTCATAGTCCTAACCTCCTTTATGTAGTTAATATTCATATGAGTATTGCCAGACGAAATATCCTTTTTCCTCTGGCAATACCTTACGTTCTAATTATATGATTATTCCGGTAACTCTACCGTAACTTTCTCCAAGTGCCATAACTCTGTTGCATACTCTTCAATCGTACGGTCGGAAGAGAATTTACCACTCTTAGCTGTATTGAGAAGCGCAGACTTAGCCCATGCATCTTCATTTCTGTAAGCTGCCTCTACACGCTGCTGTGCCTCCGCATAGGAACGGAAATCCTTCAAAATAAAGTACATATCCGGACGTCCGCCGTTGCCATCGAGCAAAGAATTGTAAATATCACGAAACTCTTCCGGATTACCCGGTGCATACGTACCATCAACTAACTGTGTCAGCACGGCACGGATGTCTGAATCCATGTTGTAGATTTCTCTTGGATTGTACTCATTGTTGTGCTCATATGCAATAACCTCGTCTGAGGACAGACCAAAGATAAATGCATTTTCCTCTCCAACTTCCTCGACAATCTCTACGTTCGCTCCATCCATAGTTCCCAGTGTCAATGCACCATTTAACATAAACTTCATATTACCGGTACCTGATGCCTCTTTACTGGCAGTGGAAATCTGCTCAGATACATCTGCAGCTGCGAAAATGATCTCTGCATTCGATACACGATAATTTTCGATAAATACCACTTTGATCTTATCATGAATACTCTTATCATTATTTACCACATCCGCAACACTATTGATCAATTTAATGATCTGTTTTGCGACATGATAACCTGCAGACGCCTTAGCACCAAAGATAAATGTACGTGGGTAGAAATCCTTATCCGGATTTTTCTTTAACTCATTGTACAGATACATTACATGCAAAATATTTAATAACTGTCTCTTATACTCATGCAGTCTCTTAACCTGTACATCAAAAATCGAACGTGGATTAACCTCAACTCCATTATGTTTCTTGATATACTCTGCAAGACGTACCTTATTCTGATACTTAATGTTCATGAATTCCTTACGGCTTAATTCATCCTCTGCATATACGGCAAGATTATTAATATGAGACAGATCTGTGATCCACTCATCACCGATCTTCTTCGTAACCCAATCAGCCAGCAACGGATTTCCATGAAGAAGGAAACGACGCTGTGTAATTCCATTGGTCTTATTGTTAAATTTCTCAGGCATCATAAGATAGAAGTCTTTTAATTCCTGATTTTTTAAGATTTCTGTATGTAATCTGGCAACACCATTAACAGAGAAACTTCC
>ENA-OROL01002577-OROL01002577.1-human-gut-metagenome-genome-assembly--contig:-NODE-2577-length-12481-cov-4.638741_pt1 | contig 12481 bp, 8 predicted proteins | sample MGYA00242128_ERZ509048 | MGnify/ENA primary metagenome ERZ509048 (study PRJEB26280, sample SAMEA2338750) | human gut metagenome | biome: human gut; feature: human-associated habitat; material: faeces...
TACGAACCATCTGGCTTGTGTAGGAGTTTTCGTTGTCATACCAGGAAACAACCTGTACTTCTGTTGTGCCATTCTCAAGTGGAAGAACCATTGTCTGAGTAGCATCGAACAGAGAACCAAATCTCATACCAACGATATCGCTGGATACGATTTCATCTTCGTTGTATCCGAAGGATTCATTAGAAGCTGCTTTCATAGCTGCGTTGATCTGTTCTTTTGTTACGTTTCCTTCAACAACTGCTGTTAAGATTGTTGTAGAACCTGTTGGGGTAGGAACACGCTGAGCAGATCCGATAAGTTTACCGTTCAGTTCCGGAATAACAAGACCGATAGCTTTAGCAGCACCTGTGCTGTTAGGAACGATGTTAACTGCAGCTGCACGAGATCTTCTTAAATCACCTTTTCTCTGTGGTCCGTCAAGTGTCATCTGATCGCCTGTGTAAGCGTGGATTGTGCACATGATACCGGATTTGATTGCAGCAAGATCATTTAATGCTTTAGCCATTGGAGCTAAGCAGTTTGTTGTACAGGAAGCTGCGGAGATGATGTGATCTTCTTTTGTAAGAGTTTCATGGTTTACATTGTAAACGATTGTCTTAAGGTCGTTTCCAGCCGGAGCGGAAATGATAACGTGTTTAGCACCTGCATCGATATGAGCCTGAGCTTTGTCTTTGGATGTATAGAATCCTGTACACTCAAGAACTACGTCTACACCGATTTCTCCCCATGGAAGTTCAGCAGCGTTAGCTTTTGCGTAAATTTTGATTTCTTTTCCGTCAACTGTGATGGAATCCTCTCCTGCTGTTACTGTATCTGCAAGAGCATATTTTCCCTGTGTTGAATCATATTTTAATAAGTGAGCAAGCATTTTAGGAGATGTTAAATCGTTGATTGCTACGATTTCAAATCCTTCTGCTCCAAACATCTGACGGAATGCAAGACGTCCAATACGTCCAAAACCATTAATTGCAACTTTTACTGCCATGATAAAATTCCTCCTATGAATTAAGTGGTTAATTATGGTAATCCTTTGTTTGTTAAAGAATCATCAACCTGTAATGTATTGTACATAATTCTAAACAAAAATTCAAGACCATTTTCCAAAAAACAGATAAAAATTAAGTAAAAAATGTAAATTATATGTTATACTGTGTATACAGTGCTTTATGAATACACTGATCCGGGCCTGTAATTGTGATATTTCAGGTGCAGATATATCCATTTAAGAGGACACAGTATTCATTTATAATATATCACACGCAAATATAACAGTACTGTTTTTACAGAAGAAAGGACTGAAATTATGGGCAGACAAATATTGTGGGATTGTCATATGCACTCTTCTTTTTCTGCTGACTCGGATACGCCTATGGAAGTTATGATCCATCGCGCTGTTGAAACGGGACTACAGGGAATTACTTTTACGGAACATCTGGATCCGGATTACCCTGTTACTCCGGACAATCTGGATTTTTCTCTGGATATTCCGGCTTACAAAGAAAAGCTGGCTGAACTTTCAGATATATATAAGGATAAAATTCAGGTACGTTTCGGAATTGAACTGGGACTGCAGATGCATCTGGGAGAATATTTTGACTCACTTCTCTCTCAGACACCTTTTGATTTCGTTATCGGTTCATCCCATCTTGTCCATGGGTATGATCCTTATTACCCGGAATTTTTTGAAGGACGTAAGGAATTTTTATGTTATATGGAATATTTTGAATCCATTCTTGAAAACATTTCCGCATATGACGGATTTGACGTTTACGGACATATTGATTATGTTGTCCGTTATGGTCCTAACAGGAACCGGGAATATTCTTACGGACGGTATAAAGATATTCTGGATGAGATTCTGAAGAAACTGATTTCCATGGGAAAAGGCATCGAACTTAATACAGGCGGATATCATTATGGTCTTGGAGAACCCAATCCATGTACTGCCGTAATAAGGCGCTATAGAGAACTTGGCGGAGAGATCATCACCATCGGAGCAGATGCGCATACTCCGGATAAAATCGCCTGTGCATTTGATAAAGCTGCCAGTGTACTGGAAGCCTGTGGTTTTCGTTACTATACAATCTTCAAAGACCGTAAACCGGAATTTATTTCTCTGTAAAACGTGTCAGTACTTGCCTATATGGCAGTTCCTATAATATAATATTACATATGATTTCAGAAGCCCAATTTCCAAACTGCTCCAAATACTGTTTCTCTGGTCTGCATCATAGCTGATCATGATAAAAAACTGACAGCAGATATGGAAATTGCAGCTTTCTGTATATATTCGTAACTGTCCGGTGTCTCCATATTTATGTTTTATATGTCCCGACACTGCCCGGTTACTGTATTTTTCATAAACCAGGGAGGAATATTATGGCTAAAAAAAGACTCCAGAAGAAACGTTCTTCATCAACAGTCAGAAAGCAGGAATCAGAAATTTTACAAGTGACTACTTCCAAAACTGAGCCTGTCAGAGTTGAAACTTCTAAAGTAGAACCTGTTAAGGTCGAGACTTCCAAAGTGGAACCTGTTAAGGTCGAGACTTCTAAAGTAGAACCTGTTAAGGTCGAGACTTCCAAAGTGGAACCTGTTAAACTGGACGTTCCTGTTGATCTTACTTTATATAATGAACGTTTTCAGAAACATTATGATGAGCTGAAATGGTTATATTGCGAATTATATCAGGATCATGATGATGTCATGACCTATCTGCATGATCTTACTTCTAATATGGAAGCTTTCTATAACAGCAGAAATTCAGCATTAAAGGCATCTGATAAAAAGCGTGAGGCTGATCCGGACTGGTATAAACGCAATGACCTTGTAGGCATGATGATGTATGTAAACAATTTTGCACATACTTTAAAAGGTCTGGAGGAACATCTGGATTATGTGGAAGAATGCAATGTCAATTATCTTCATCTGATGCCTCTGCTCGCATCTCCGAAAGGAAAAAGTGACGGTGGTTACGCAGTAGCTGACTTCCGCACAGTGCAGCCTGAGCTTGGTACTATGGAGGACTTTTCAGAGCTTACCTCCAAATGCCATGAACGCGGCATCAACATCTGCCTTGATTTCGTTATGAACCATACTTCCGAAGAGCATGAGTGGGCAAAACGGGCTCGCGCAGGTGAAAAAGAATACCAGGACCGTTATTTCTTCTTTGATACCTACGATGTTCCTGCTCTCTATGAGAAGACCTGTCCACAGGTATTCCCAACTACCGCACCGGGCAACTTTACATGGCTGGATGACCTTCACAAGCATGTCATGACTACTTTCTATCCATACCAGTGGGATTTAAACTACAGAAATCCTGTTGTGTTTAACGAAATGGTCTACAATATGTTATATCTGGCAAACCAGGGTGTTGACATCGTACGTCTCGATGCAGTTCCTTATATCTGGAAGCAGCTTGGAACAAACTGCCGCAACCTGCCACAGGTTCACACAATCGTACGTATGATGCGTATGATCTGCGAGATCGTGTGCCCGGGAGTCCTTCTTCTCGGAGAGGTTGTCATGGCTCCTGAAAAAGTTGTTCCATATTTCGGTACACTTGAAAAGCCGGAATGCCATATCCTGTATAACGTTACTACTATGGCAAGCACCTGGCACACAGTTGCAACCAAAGATGTATCTCTGCTCCGCAGACAGCTGGATATTCTGGGATCTCTTCCAAAAGAGTACATCTTCCAGAATTATCTGCGTTGCCACGATGATATTGGCTGGGGACTGGATTATGATTTCCTGAAGAATTTCTCAATCGATGAGGTTTCTCATAAGAAATTCCTGAATGATTTCTTTACAGGCAAATATCCGGATACATTTGGCCGCGGTGAACTTTACAATGATGACCCGCGTCTGGGTGATGCAAGACTTTGCGGTACTACCGCATCTCTGTGCGGCATTGAGAAATATGGTTTTGAAGGAAATGTAGTTGGTGTTGACAGAAGTGTGCGCTATGACATCACACTTCATGCATTTATGCTTTCCCAGTCAGGTATCCCTGTAATCTACAGCGGAGATGAGATTGGTCAGGTAAACGACTATTCTTATAAAGATGATCCTGACAAGGCAGTTGATTCCCGCTATCTTCACAGAGGAGAATTCAACTGGTCACTTGCTCCAAACAGAAATATCGCAGATACAGTACAGGGAAAACTTTTCCACGCACTGGATCATCTGGAACATATCAGAAGTTCACACAGCGTTTTTGATACAACAGCTGATCTTCGTACAATCGATACCTGGGATTCTTCTATCCTTGCAATCGTACGCGAAAATGCAGAGGAGAAATTCATCGGAATCTATAACTTCAGCGATCAGGATAAGGTTGCATGGATCAACGAAGATGACGGCATATACACTGATCTTATCTCAGGACATGAGATGGAAGCTAAAGGTGTTATGATCCCTGCATTTGGATGCTTCTGGCTGTGCAGAAAGAAATAAACCATTAATCTGCATAACGCAGACCGCATAATGCAAACGAGGACAATCTGCATATTTTACAGATTGTCCTCGTTTTTTACTTCTGGACTCTTTCCAAAAATCTTGCAAAAAATCCTTTATTTTCATCTTCTCTGTCCAGTGACTTCTCATAAATCCTCCTGATCCATTCTGTAATAGTTTCGATCAGGATTGGAGAGAATGTCATCAGTACAAATACCAGAATGATCATTCCAAATTCCAGAGAACCCAGTGTCAGCAAATCCTGCAATACAACCGCACTTATAAAAAATGCAAACTGCATTCCATAAATGATCACTTTTCTGTATGTGTTCAGCGGCGAATAAACTGTACGCAGTGCAGACATATAGTTCCACCCCGTAACCAGAACACAGGCTGTATTAAGCATGACGTTGGAATGGTATACATCCTGACAGACCAGCATGATCGTAAATACACATCCTGTAATGGTTACTGCCGCAGGAAATGCATTCATAAATACGTGCCTCAGGAATGTATGGTCAATCTTATTGTAATTATTTTCCTGTGTCAGAAGAAATGTAGGAATTCCCACTGCGCAGGCACTGATCAGTGACATCTGGATTGGTTCAAAGGGATATGCATCTCCAAAGAAAATTGTGATCAATGACAGTAAAACAGAAAAAATTGTTTTGATCAGAAACATGGATGCCGCACTTCTGATATTGTTTACAACACGACGGCCCTGATTTACAATATGAGGCATTGCCCCGAAATTAGAATCAAGAAGAACGACATTTGCAATATTTTTAGCTGCATCGCTTCCTGCTGCCATGGCAATACTGCAGTCTGCTTCCTTGAGTGCAAGTACGTCATTTACACCGTCACCGGTCATCGCAACTGTATGCTTCTGTGACTGAAGAGCCTGTACCATCTGTTTCTTCTGCTGAGGTGTTACACGCCCGAATACACTGCACTCTGCAACTGCACGCTGCATTTCTTCCGGAGTTTTGATTGTTGTTGCATCGATATAATGATTGGCATTTTTCAGTCCTGCTTTCTTTGCAATCGCAGAGACAGTCACAGGATCATCTCCTGAGATAACTTTAAGGTCAACTCCCTGGCTGTCAAAAAAAGCCAGAGTATCCGGTGCTTCCTCACGTATCACGTCAGTGATGAGAAACAGTCCCAACGGTTCAAGTCCTGTCGGGCGTTCCGTTCCTTTTGTCTCCTGTTCACTGTGAGCCAGAACAAGGATACGGTATCCCTCCTGTGCGTAACTGCTGCAATGTTCCAGAAGTTCTTCATTTCCTTCCGGAAAAAGGAACTGTGCAGCTCCCATCAGATAAGTTCCTCTTCCTTCAAAAACAGCACCACTGTATTTCCTGTCTGAGGAGAAAGGAATGGCATGGATCAGTTTCAGGTCATTTCTTGAAGGAAAGCGCTTTCTCAGCGCATCTGCTGTTGCATTCTGATCATGAAGAACTGACATCATATTTCCCATAATGTGGTCAATTTCCTGAAGCTTCTGTCTTTCTTCCTGAGATACCGTTTCTAAATTTACTGTTTCCTGTATCTGTCCGTTTTCCTTCTCTGCTGATACCGTAACCTCCGGTTTTAATGCTGACACATTCTGAACAGGCTCCCCTGTTTCCGGATCAAATTTTGCTGTATGTTGTACAACAGTTGTCTGTGCTGTATCATACAACTGCACATCTTCAACCTTCATGGTACCTTCTGTGATCGTACCGGTCTTATCCAGACAGAGCGTGTCAACTCTCGCCAGCGTTTCAATACAGTAAAGCTCCTGCACAAGTGTCTTCTTTGTAGCAAGAACCATAGAACCCAATGTCAGTGCCACACTTGTCAGAAGTACCAGGCCTTCCGGGATCATTCCAAGTACTGCGGCAACCATATTTACCACAGAATCCTTCAGTGTATCTCCTACGATCATATATTGCTTGTAAAACAACATGGCACCAAGAGGCACGATAATGATACTGATCACCTTCAGAATCGCATTCAGAGAATTGCGAAGTTCCGAATTATGACGTTTAAATTCCTTTGCTTCACTTGTGATCTGCGATGCATAATTATCTTTTCCAACATGGATTACCTGACAGCAAGCTTCCCCTGATGTCACAAAGCTTCCTGAAAAAAGTTCGTCTCCCTGGCTTTTGGACAGATTGTCCGACTCACCGGTGAGTAGAGACTCGTTTACTTCTACAGTTCCCTCCAGTACCTTTACGTCAGCCGGAACCTGATCTCCTGTTTTCAGAAAGATCAGATCATCCAGAACAAGTTTCTCTGTGGAAATACTCCATTTCTTCCCCTCACGCAAAACTACTGTTTTACTCTCTGTAAGGATTGCAAGTTTGTCAATCGTCTTCTTTGCTCTGATTTCCTGAATAATACCTATCACTGTATTGATCAGAATGATTCCCATAAACATGGAGTTCTTATAAGATCTCACAAAAAGCACCAGAACAAGCAATGCAATATTTAAAAAGTTAAAAAATGTGAGCGTGTTTTCCAAAATGATCTGCTTGTAGGTTCTGGTATTCGGGTTCTCGTTGACATTAACTTTTCCTTCTGCAATCCTCTCCTGCACCTGTTCATTTGTAAGTCCTGTCATTTCTACCTCCTGCAGAAAATATTTATAGCAGCATCATATAATAAAAATTGCGGGAACTGCTTCACAAAATATCTTTTGTCCCTGGTATCATATAATGCCATAATATAAAGCACAGGGCAGATGATGAGTATCACCCGCCCCTTCTTTATAAATAACGATTTCAGATTACAAACAGATTCAGTTTTTTTGCTATAATCAATATTCTTCTTCCTCTGCTTCTTCGCCTTCGTGAATATCAGACTTTGGTTTCTTAAGACCTTTAATCTCAATATGATGCTTCTGTGCATAATCCCACAGAGCCGCATGGATTGCTTCCTCTGCAAGCAGGGAGCAGTGTACTTTTACAGGCGGAAGTCCGTCCAGGGCTTCCATAACTGCCTTATTTGTAACTTCCATAGCTTCTTCGATGGTTTTTCCCATTACCATCTCTGTTGCCATGCTGCTGGTTGCAACTGCCGCACCACATCCGAATGTTTTGAATTTGCAGTCTTTGATGATATGTGTTTCATCATCGATATCAAGAAAAATCCTCATGATATCACCGCATTTTGCATTTCCCACTGTACCTACGCCACTTGCGTTCTCTATTTCTCCTACATTACGCGGATGCTGAAAATGATCCATTACTTTTTCACTGTAAGCCATTTGTGTTTCCTCCTGTTATCCTGACTTTCTTTTAATATTATTTCTGTTGTAACTGCAAAAATACAAACAATTATCTTCTGTTTTGTTATTTATTCTGTTTTTTCATGAAATCTTCATATAATGGAGACATGCTTCTTAAGTGCGCTACAATTTCTTTCAATCTGTCCACTACGAAATCTACATCTTCCATTGTTGTCTCTTCACTGAGTGTCATACGCAGAGAACCATGTGCAATCTCGTGCGGAAGTCCGATTGCAAGAAGTACATGGGACGGATCAAGAGAACCTGATGTACAGGCAGATCCGCTGGATGCACAGATTCCATAATTATCCAGCATCAGCAGGAGAGATTCGCCCTCAACAAACTGGAAGCTGACATTTACGTTATTTGGAAGACGTTTTATACGGTCACCGTTTACTTTTACATAAGGAATCTCTGTCTCAATTCTGTGGATCAGATGATCTCTGATAGCGATTTCTTTGTCAGTACGTTCTTTCATGGATGCATTTGCACGTGCTGCTGCTGCACCGTATCCAACGATTCCCGGCACATTCTCTGTACCTGCACGACGTTTACGTTCCTGTGCACCGCCATGTACAAAGGAACGGATTTTTACGCCCTTACGAATGTAGAGGAAACCGATTCCTTTTGGTCCATTGATCTTATGTCCGCTGGAGCTTAACATATCAATGTTGCATTCATCCACATTGATCGGAACCTGACAGAATGCCTGAACAGCATCTGTGTGGAAAAGCACTCCATGCTCTTTTGCGATACGTCCGATTTCCTTGATCGGCTGGATAGAACCAATCTCGTTGTTTGCAAACATTACAGAAATCAGGATTGTTTCCGGTGTGATTGCTTTCTCAAGTTCATCCAGTTTTACAATACCGTTCTCGTCTACATCTACATATGTGATCTTTGCGCCGCGTTTCTCCAGATATTCACAGGTATGGAGAATTGCATGATGCTCGATCTTTGTTGTGATGATGTGGTTTCCTTTTGCTTTATATGCCTCAAAGGTAGCCTTCAGAGCCCAGTTATCAGACTCGGAACCACCTGCTGTGAAATAAATTTCTTCTTTCTTTGCTCCAAGAACTTCTGCGATCTGCTCTCTTCCTTTGGTGATCGCCTCTTTGCTCTTGCCTGCAAAATCATAAATACTGGACGGGTTGCCATAATATTCTGAAAAATATGGCAGCATTGCCTGGACAACCTCCGGTGCTGTTTTAGTTGTTGCTGCATTGTCCAGATAAATCATTTTTCCCATTTTCTTGTCCTCCTGTTTTATTTAAGTATGTCCGGTACATTTTCTTCCATGCCCTGACTTTCCATTTTTTCTTCATGTACTCTTCTGCTTTCCTCGATCAGCTGACCAAGCATCAGGGTATCGACAGCGCTTGTAATACTGTCATTGATTCTCTTCCAGACGAGCTTTGCCACACATACATCACTGCCATGGCAGGTTCCGTCATTCTCAATCCCGGGACAGGCTGCTGCTTCCAGGCTGCCTTCCAGCACACGCAGGACTTCACCGACCGAGATCTCATCTGCCGGCTTGCCAAGCTGGTATCCGCCGTAAGCCCCTCTGCTGCTTTTTACAAGACCGGCCTTCTTAAGCATGGCCATAAGCTGTTCGAGATAGCTTGTGGAAATATCCTGTCTCTCCGCAATACTCTGTAAAGATATCGCTTCATTCGCACTGTGCAAACCAAGATCTATCAATGCTTTCAAGCCATAACGGGCTCTTGTTGAGAGTTTCATTTTCTCACCTCGTTTTTTAATTCCCAGTGTTTCCCTCGGATTTCATGATTACTTTACCAGAAACAAACCGTTCTGTCAAGGCTGTTTTGTTCATATATTGCTGTAAAGGCGTTTCGGCAGGTTACTGTTTTTTAGTCAAGCGGATATTCGCACCTGCTGCGCATGAAAAGGTCTGGATTTTTCATTATGTCAAAAAAACTTTTTATCAAAGGAACTTTACTTCTTACATTTGCCGGTTTGTTAAGCAGACTTATGGGGTTCTTTTACAGAATATTCCTGTCACACACTATTGGTGCACATGGGCTTGGTATCTTTCAGCTTATACTTCCACTGCAGATTCTGATCATGTCCATCTGCGCTTCCGGTATCCAGACTGCAATCTCCCGCCTCACTGCCGCAGAAAAAGTTTCCAAAAATCCCAGTCGTCATATCTCAGATTATTTTGTCGTGGGAACTGTATTTTCTGTTGTTTTCTCCCTGGTATTCTCCTGGTTTCTTTACAGCTATGCGGATTTCTGGGCAGTACAGATTCTGAAAGAGTCACAGACCTCCGGTCTGATACGGATTCTTTCTCTGAGTATTCCGTTGAGTACACTTCATACCTGTATCAGCAGCTATTATTTGGGAAGAAAACAGGCCGGATTTCCCGCAGGAGTCCAACTTCTGGAACAGCTTTTCCGCACAGGCGGATGCTATATTCTTTATCTGATCTGTGCATCGCAAGGGCGAAACATCACTCCGGCAATTGCAGTCGGCGGAAATCTTATCGGGGAAATAGCCTCATCTTTTATTTCTCTTTTCGCAGTCAGTATGCATTTTAAGGTAACACATTATAATATCCGGAATATCAGAAGACCGCTTTCTGTTCTCAGAAAATTGCTCCATATTTCCGTTCCTCTTACCATGAATAAAATACTGCTCACCCTTCTGGGAAGTATTGAAGTGATTCTTATACCTGCAAGGCTGCAAATGTCAGGACTTACTCCCAAAGATTCCCTGAGTGTTTACGGAATCTTTACAGGGATGGCACTTCCGCTTATTCTTTTCCCCGCTACGCTTACAAACTCGGCTGCGGCCATGCTGATTCCCTCCATTACCCAGCTGCAGACTCTGGGGTATCAAAAGCGAATCCAATATGTGATCGGCAGGATTTTCCGATACTGTCTGCTGCTAGGCGGATCCTGCTTGGTTTTTTTTCTGTTTCTTGGAGAATTTCTTGGAAATTTTCTGTTTCACAGTCAGACAGCCGGAATCTATATCCATACCATGTCCTATATCTGTCCTTTTCTGTACCTGAACACCACTCTCACCAGCGTACTCAACGGCCTTGGAAAATCCGGCATCTGCCTGCTGCACAGTGTGATCAGCGTCTGCATCCGGATCAGTTTCGTGCTGTTTGCAATCCCTGTTCTGGGAATCCGGGGATATCTGTACGGGATTCTCTGCAGCGAACTGGCGCTCAGCATCCTGCACAGTTTACAAATACTGCAAAACAACTATAGCAATCCCCGTAAATAATGCATATTGATTAAGAGACTTGATAGTTACTATTCACACTCCACTATCCCGCGAGGTGTTTTGGCATGGATATGCCAAAATTCCATTGCCGCAGGTAATCTGGAATGAATTTTGGCTACGTTACTGAGAACGAAGTGAACAGTAACGCTTGATATGATCGCAGAAAGTCATCCGAAAATATTTTGGCTATCGACATTCAGATAGGAATGGTTTATAATAAATTCCGAAAAAAGCAAGACAAATAGACACAAAGGAGATATTACTATGGGATTCGATTTTATCAAAAAATTACCAACCCCTGAAGAAATCCGTAATCAGTATCCCATTGATGCTGAAATTCAGGCTGTTAAAGATGCAAGAGATAAAGAACTGCGTGATGTTTTTACCGGAAAGTCCGATAAATTCCTTGCAATCATCGGTCCTTGTTCAGCAGATAACGAGGACGCTGTTCTGGATTACCTTACCAGATTACGCAATGTTCAGGAGAAAATAGCTGACAAGGTTCTGATTGTTCCACGTGTTTATACAAACAAACCAAGAACAACAGGAGAAGGCTATAAGGGTATGGTGCATCAGCCGGATCCCGAAAAACAGCCGAACCTTCTTGCCGGCCTCATCGCCATCCGTAAAATGCATATCCATGCAATTCAGACCAGCGGCATGACCTGCGCAGATGAGATGCTTTATCCGGAGAATTACCGTTATCTTTCCGATCTTCTCTCCTATGTCGCAGTCGGTGCACGTTCTGTAGAAGACCAGCAGCATCGTCTGACTGTCAGCGGCATGGATATTCCGGCAGGTATGAAGAACCCTACCAGCGGTGACCTCGCAGTTATGCTCAACTCTGTTGTAGCTGCTCAGGGCGGACATCGCTTCATCTACAGAAGCTGGGAAGTAGAGACCACAGGTAATGAACTTGCTCATACCATTCTTCGTGGTGCTGTAAACAAACACGGAGAAGCTATCCCGAACTATCACTATGAAGACCTTCGTCTTCTCTGGGAAAAATATCAGAAGAAGAATATAATACTGCAAAAGCGGAAGTTGATGAAGGTTTACATTTTGAAAAAGGTAGCACTTCAACAAACTCTTCAATGTCATATTTGGCAAGAGCAGCATTAAATCAAGTAATAAATCAATATGCCGAGAAAAATGATGTGTCTACAGATATAGCACAAACAATGATTGAAGGTGGAGGATATAAAATTTATACGACACAGGATTCCACAATTCAATCAGAGATGGAAGATATATATAGAAATAGTGATGAGCATATTTTTGTGGGAGTTGCTACAGATAAAGAGGGTAATAAATTAAATGACCATACTCAATCTGCAATGGTTGTAATAGACCACAAAACAGGAAGAGTTGTAGGCTGTATGGGAGGATTAGGTGATGATGTTGACTCAAATGGACAAAATAGAGCAACACAATCAACAAGACAACCAGGTTCAGCAATAAAACCATTAGCTGCAATAGCAC
>ENA-OROL01002590-OROL01002590.1-human-gut-metagenome-genome-assembly--contig:-NODE-2590-length-12418-cov-1.983984_pt1 | contig 12418 bp, 9 predicted proteins | sample MGYA00242128_ERZ509048 | MGnify/ENA primary metagenome ERZ509048 (study PRJEB26280, sample SAMEA2338750) | human gut metagenome | biome: human gut; feature: human-associated habitat; material: faeces...
ATGGGAGCGCTGATCATGTCACATTCCGATGATAACGGTTTGGTATTACCCCCGAAATTAGCCCCGTTGCAAGTGGCAATAGTGCCTATTTATAAGAGTTTGGAAGGATTAGAAAAAATCCGTAAAACGGTTAGCGGTTTGATGGATAAATTAAAGGCTGCGGGAATCAGCGTGAAATTTGATGATCGAGACACGCAAAAGCCGGGTTGGAAATTTGCCGATTACGAGTTGAAAGGAGTTCCGGTACGTCTGGCTATGGGAGAGCGTGATCTTGAAAACGGTACGATTGAGGTAGCTCGTCGTGATACTTTAACCAAGGAAACATTGCCATTGGAAGGGGTGGAACAACATATCGAGACGTTGTTGGAGGAAATTCAGGAAAATATATACAAACTGGCTTTGGAACGTCGTTCTAAATTGATTACAAAAGTGGACTCTTACGAGGAGTTCAAGACTTTGTTGGACACGAAAGGCGGATTCTTCCTGTGTCATTGGGATGGAACTCCGGAAACAGAAGAACTTATCAAGAACGAAACGAAGGCAACCATCCGCTGTATTCCATTCGATGCTCCCGAAGAGGAGGGTAAATGTATGGTAACAGGTAAACCTTCTCATAAGAGGGTATTGATTGCGAGAGCCTACTAATTTTAAATTGAATGATTTTAGATTTTAGATTGAATGAATCAAGCCGAGAGAAAAACTAGAATCTAAATTCAATAATTTAAAATCTAAAATTTAAAATCTAAAATTATTTTATGCTGCCAGTAGTTGAGCGTTTTATCAGGTATGCTAAGATTCACACGGAATCGGATCGGGAGACAGGTTTAGTTCCGAGTACTCCGGGACAGTTGCAGTTCGCCTATCTTCTTTGTGAGGAAATGCAAAAAATAGGAATGCAGGATGTAGCTGTGGATGATTACGGATATGTCATGGGTTTTGTACCTTCTAATGCTGACAGAGAGTGTCCTTCGATAGGGTTTATTGCTCATATGGATACCAGTCCGGACATGACGGGTAAACACGTGAAGCCTCAGATTATCGAGAATTACAAGGGAAATGACGTGTTGTTGAACAAGGAAAAGGGATTCACTTTGTCACCGGATGATTTTCCGGAACTGATGAATTATGTCGGTACGGATTTGATCGTTACGGATGGTAATACGCTTTTAGGAGCAGATGATAAAGCGGGGATTGCTGAAATCCTGACGGCAATGGAGTTTCTGGTTCAACATCCGGAAATCAAGCATGGACGTATTGCTGTTTGTTTTACGCCGGATGAAGAAATCGGGGAAGGTGTTGATCATTTTGATTTGAAAAAATTCGAGGCTAAATTTGCCTACACTTTGGATGGGGGAGAAATCGGTGAGTTAGAGTATGAAAATTTTAATGCGGCTTTAGCTCGTTTGACGTTTAAAGGGCGTAATTTTCATCCGGGATATGCCAAAAATAAAATGGTCAATTCAATCAAGGTGGCTAATGAATTCATGGCTAGCCTTCCTAAAAAGGATGCTCCGGAATACACTTCCGGTTACGAAGGATTCTTCCATATCTATTCTATTAAGGGGACTGTAGAAGAGACCTTGCTAGAAATATTGATTCGTGATTTTGACAAGGAATGTTTTGAATGGAGAAAGGATGTCATTGAAAATGGAGTTCGTGAATATTCAAAGAAGTATGATTTACCAGTACTTTTGGAAATGAAGGATCAGTATGCGAATATGAAAGAACGTTTGGAACCGGTAAGATATATCGTGGAAATAGCAAAACAGGCCATGTCAGAACTGGGAATTAAACCTTTGATTGCTCCTATTCGAGGAGGTACTAATGGGGCAAGATTGTCATTTATGGGATTGCCTACACCGAATTTGTCCAATGGGGCACATAACGGGCATGGACGTTACGAGTATATACCCGTGTCTTCTATGGAAAAAATCGTAAGTGTGATTGTGAAAATATCCGAACTATGTGCTAAAATATAAGTGAAAAAAGACTTCTTCTAAAGCAGGTTAGAAAATAACCTGCTTTTTTTATAACAAATCTTTGTTGTTTCACGTTTATCAGTCAAAAGATAGTATAATTTAAACCTAAATAATTTAATAAGAGTATGATGAAAAGATTCTTTGTTATTGCCCTATTTGTATTGGGTTTTGGACAATTGTATGCGCAGCCGGTAAGAGATACAGCGTGGACAAAAGCCGGTTACTTTGGGTTAAAATTAACGCAAGTGAGTTTGAGTAGTTGGTCTGCCGGAGGTGAGTCTGCTTTGGCATTTGATAGCCAGATAACATATAGCGCTGATTTTAAGCGAGATCGTCAGTTGTGGCAAAATCGTTTGGAACTGGGATACGGTTTGACGAAAAATGATGGTAAGAGCGCCCGGAAAACAAACGATAAGATATATTTTGCTTCCACTTATGGGTATCAGATTTATAAAACACTTTACTGGAGTGCTTTATTGAACTTTAATACGCAGTTTGCGAAAGGATACGATTATAATATTGAGGATTCTGATTTTATTTCAAAGTTCATGGCTCCGGGATACTTGATGATTGGTACCGGTGTTACTTGGAGTCCGAATAAGATATTTACGGCCACTTTTACCCCGGCTTCTTGGAGGGGAACTATTGTAGCTGATAGTCGTTTGTCGGATGAAGGAGCTTTTGGTGTGGATAAGGGAAAACATTTGTTATCTGAGTTTGGTGCAAACTTGAAGGCAGAAGTGAATTATGAGTTTTTGCCTAATATGAAGGTTTATTCTCGTCTGGAATTGTATTCTAATTATTTGAAAGATCCTCAGAACATTGATGTTCGCTGGGAGGTTCAATTAAATATGGCCATTAATAAATGGTTTTCAACGACTTTATCAACAAACTTGTTATATGATAATGATGTAAAGATCGCCCAAGAAGACGGAACGGCAGGGCCGAGAGTGCAGTTTAAGGAAGTGTTAGGGGTAGGACTTCAGATCAATTTTTAAGAACTGATTTTGATATAAAAAAGAGTTCAGAATTTTCTGAACTCTTTTTTATATGTTGATAAATAAGGTTATTTTGTAACTCTTTCAAGCCATTTCACCATACCAAGCATAACTCCCATAGATACAAGACATACGATCAAGAATACTGACCAGCATTGCCAAATCGGCCATGCGTTGTACATGAGCGGGCCAATCCAAAGTAGAAGGTTACCAAGAGCGGTAGCAGCAAGCCACAGGCCTTGACACAAACCAAGCATGCTCTTTGGAGCAACTTTTGATACGAATGACAATCCTAGAGGAGAGATAAATAGCTCTGCAACAGTTAAGAAGAAGTAAGTAACGATAAGAACCCACCAATGAGCTTTTGCTGCCATTTGTTCTGCGATAGGAAGACCTTTGAAAGTGTCTGCAGAAGGATAGCCTTTCATCATTGAGAACACTGCAAGGAACAAGAAAGCCAAACCTGCAATGAACATACCGATTGCGATCTTTCTTGGGGTTGAGATTTCTCTACCACGTCTTGCAAGGAATCCAAAGATAGCCATGATCATTGGGGTAAGAACGATGACAAAAAATGGGTTGATAGCTTGCCATACTTCAGGGGCAACTGCGGAAGAATCAACGAAATCGCGGGCAAAGAATGAAAGAGACATTCCATTCTGGTGGAACGAGAACCAGAAGAAAATCACTATACCTAATACTGCAAACAAGGCATACATTCTTTGTTTAATTTCTTTAGCCATAGCAGCTTTTTCTTCTGCCGTGTAGGTTACACTCTGTGCAGCAGCTTTCTTTGCTGGATTCGGGAATGTTTTTTGTGAAACAAAGAAAATTACAAGAGAAATAAGCATGGCTGCAACAGAGGCAATGAATGAGTAGTGAATTCCTTCATTGAAAATTTGCAGATATTGGAGACAAGAAGCAGTCATATCGGTAATAGCTCCACCAGCAGCCGTCATAAGTTGCTGTAAGTTGGCAAGTGCTTCGGGAGCCATGTTTGCAGCATTATTAACGTACTCGTGACAAAGGGCTGGAAGTTGTGCGTTGTAAGATAATCCGTTTACACCCAACCACCATTGGCGTAAAACCGGAGCAATGAACGGAGCAATTAGACCGCCCACGTTGATGAATACGTAGAAAATCTGGAAACCTGAATCTCTCTTGTCTTTTGCGATTTTGAGAGCCTCTGGACCCTGTTTTGCTGCCTCTGCTTCAAAATTATCATACATTTGACCCACGATGGCCTGTAAGTTACCTTTGAACAAACCGTTACCAAATGCAATAAGAAACAAGGCAACACAAGTAAGAGTCAATAACCAAGTTGTATTTTGCGATGTCGCAAGGATTGGAACAGATAGGATAATGTATCCTATTGCCATAACTACAAGACCAGTCTTAATGGTTCCTTTGTAGTTTTGCGTACGGTCTGCAATAAGACCTCCGACAAGGCTTAAAATGTAGATGCCGGCGTAAAAAGGAATAAATGGTACCACTGGCGGCTTCGCTCAAACCAAATTTAGAACATAGGAATAACACTAACACGGCATTCATGATGTAATAGCCGAAACGTTCTCCCATATTACTTAGAGCCGCAGTAAGCAACCCTTTAGGATGATTTTTGAACATAACTTTTGTTTTTAATTTGTATTGGTAAATAATTAAATTTTTTCATTCACGCTAATAGTCTGCAAATATAAATTATTTTTTTATCTTTAGTCATTGAAAACGTTTGAAACCTATCGCTATGTTGAAGAATAATAAAATTTTCAAGACTTCGGATTTACAAAAATTGGATAAATATACGATTGAGAATGAGCCGGTAACATCGTTGGATTTGATGGAGAGGGCAGCGACTGTTTTTACAGAAAAATTATTGATTTTTTTCCCCAATAACCATATTTTTAACATTCTGGCTGGTTTCGGAAATAACGGGGGTGACGGGTATGTCGTGGCAAGATTACTGTTAAAAAAAGGATTGAATGTCAAGGTGTTCGGTTTGCATGGAAACAGTGTCCTATCTCCGGATTGTGCTGTGAACAGGAAACGATTCATTGATATGGGAGGATGTTATATTGAGGTGAAAAATCCGGATAATTTGCAGCCGGATGAAAATAGCGTGCTCGTGGATGCCATTTTCGGGGCCGGGTTAAACCGTCCGGTAACGGGATTTTTGGGAAATGTAATCCATCGGATAAATTGTTTGTCCCATCCGGTTGTGGCAATAGATATTCCATCCGGTTTGATGGGAGAGGATAACGGGGAAAATAACGGGGCGATCGTAAAAGCTGATTATACGTTTACTTTTCAATTTCCCAAGTTAGCCTTTATGTTTCCGGAAAATGTAATTTACGTGGGGCATTGGGACGTGTTAGATATCCGTTTGCATCCGGCTATATTGCGGGAGTATCCTGCTGCTTATTATTATCTGACAGAAGAAGTGGTTGCATCCCGGTTATTGATACCTGAAAAGTTTTCTCATAAAGGAACTTTGGGTAATACCTTATTAATAGCGGGTTCTTATCCCATGATGGGGGCTGCCGTGTTGGCGGCCAAAGGGGCCATTCGATCCGGGACGGGACTACTTTCCATGCATGTTCCCTGTAAGTTGAAAGAAGTGATTCATCTTTCCGTGCCGGAAGCATTGGTTGAAGTGGATCGGAATGAATTTTGTTTTTCCGGTGTAGACAATCTTTCCCGTTTCCAAGCGGTTGGGATTGGTCCGGGGATCGGGACTTCACCTGTCACGGCAGAAGGAATTCGTCAACTGTTATCCGTATGGCAAGGAAAAGTTGTGTTGGATGCGGATGCCTTGAATTTGTTGGCGTCGAATTCCGGATTGTTAGAGTTGCTTCCCAAAGGAGCGGTACTAACTCCCCATCCGAAAGAATTTGAAAGATTAGCAGGAAAAAGTGTAAATGATTTTGATAGATTAAATAAATTAAGCACCTTTGCACGTCTACACCAAGTGTACGTCGTACTAAAAGGTGCACATACGATAATCGCCACTCCGGAGGGGGAATGTTATTTTAACATGACAGGTAACCCGGGAATGGCCAAGGGTGGGGCAGGAGACGTGTTGACGGGTATTATTGCGGCTTTACTGGCAAGTGGTCATTCTCCGTTGGATGCGGCTGTAATCGGGGTATATGCTCATGGTCTGGCTGGTGATTTGGTCGTGGAAGAACAGGGAATGAGAGGAGTACGTGCCGGGGATATTGCCGATAAATTAGGTTTGGTGTGGAAAAAGATGGAAACATATAATATGGCTAAACAGCGATAGAAAGATGAAAAAGTTATTTTTTATAATCGGGTTAGTGGGATTAGTATCCCTGTCTGTTGCGGGACAGAAAAAGAGAGAGTTGACCACGCAGGTGTCAGTTGATTATACTTTACCAAAGATCAGTTATGACGTGGTTGTCACCATGGAATGTTATCGTTTGATTCCGGGACCTTTCCGGCAATATGCCGAACAACAGTTAGGCGTCTCTCCCGAGATCACGAGTGAAGGCGAAGAGTGGGCGATCAAAAACATCAAATTTATTCCGAGGGCCTTGCCTGATCCGAAGGCTTCTTATACCGTGAATGCTGTTGGGGAATATAACTCTATTTTATTAAATGTGACTCCTGAAGGTTTTTTAGCCGGAGTGGGAAGTGGTAACACGAACCGGACTGATGAGGAGGAGATTGTTTACGAGGAAAAGGAGAAAAGCGTTGGTACAGGTATCAATTACGTGTATTTTGGTATTCGCTCCACCCAAAAAGAAGTACTTGATTCCAATTTCACGGAGATGGAAGTAGAGGGCGAGATTCGTCGGGTATGGGATCCGATAGAACGTCATGTGTTAAAAGAAAATAAAGATTACGTGGACGAGATCACGTCAGAGATATTCAATATTCGTAAAAAGAGACTGGAATTACTAGCTGGAGGTTCGGCCACGGCTGAGGCTTTAAAAGCTCTAGATGAGCTTGAAGCGAATTACATGAGTTTGTTCATGGGAAAAAGGGAAAAACGTGAAGTGGTTAAAACCATCTCTTTTGTTCCGGAAAAAGCTGACGAGTCAATTGTTTTATTCCGTTTTTCCGCGAATGATGGGATTACGGCAAAGAATAATGTATCTGCTATTCCTTATATCGTTGAGTTGAAAAATATTTACATTCCGAAGAGGGATGCCCAACAAGGAGGGAATTCCCGTCCGGTTCCGTCACTCTCTTATCGAGAACCGGCTGTTGCTGATTTGTGCTTGTTGAGAGGGAAAGAGAACGTGATGACTGTTCGTTGTGTCATACCACAACTCGGATTCATCAAGCAATTCCCTTTGGATGTCATCAATAATGAAGGCATTTCTATTGATTTCTACCCGCAATATGGTTCGATAAAAGGTATAATGAAAAAATAGTTTGATATACTTTTGGATCATGGCGGCGATTAACGAAAAAGGGTTATTGGGAAAGTTTTTGGTGTGGCGTGTCCGCTACATCAAGGAAAAGCAATTTATTGTCATGTTGAGCATCCTGGTTGGTATTGTTACCGGGTTGGCGGGAGTTGTGCTGAAAAATATGGTACATTTTACTCATATGTTTTTCACGGAGCGGATGCAGGTGGATAGTGGTAACTTGCTTTTCTTTATATACCCTTTTATTGGAATATTGCTAACGACATTATTTGTGAAATTTTTTGTGAAAGAGGGAATCAGCCATGGTGTGACAAAGGTATTGTATGCTATTTCCCGCCGTAATAGTATGATCAAGCCGCACAACAACTATACCTCGATGATTGCGAGTACCCTGACCATCGGTTTCGGAGGATCGGTCGGGACGGAGGCTACCATCGTGTTGACCGGGGCATCCATCGGTTCGAATCTGGCACGTTTGTTTCGGATGAACTACAAGGTGATGACCTTGATGATCGGGTGTGGGGCAGCCGGGGCTATCGCCGGAATTTTCAAAGCTCCGATTGCCGGTATCGTATTTACCCTGGAGGTACTGATGCTGGATCTGACGATGGCTTCCTTGGTGCCTTTGATGATTGCTGCCATTTCATCTTACGTTATTGTATATTTTCTGATGGGCGAAGGGGTGGTCCTCGAATTCGCCGTACACGAACATTTTGCCTTGGCTAATGTGCCGTATTATATTATTCTGGGGATATTGTGTGGATTGGTTTCTGTATATTTTATCCGGACGAATATCCGAATCGAGAAATTTATTACCGGGATAAAGAACCAATTCAAAAGAATTTTGGTAGGAGGAGCATTATTGGGCTTGCTGATCTATATTTTTCCGCCTCTCTACGGTGAAGGATACTCTTCTTTGGAAGCTTTGCTGACCGATAATGCAGATGCACTGTTGAACAATACCTATTTTTTCGATTTCCGGAACTATGCATTCGTCGTTGTTTTGTATGTGATCGGTTTGGTATTTATCAAAGTAGTAGCTACAGCTTTCACCAACGGTAGTGGGGGGGTTGGAGGTGTTTTCGCTCCCAGTTTGTTCACTGGGGGAGTTACCGGATTCCTGATTGCTTACCTGATCAATATGACCGGAGTGATCACGGTTCCTGTCAGTTATTTTGTATTGGCAGGTATGGCCGGGGTGATGTCGGGTGTCATGAATTCTCCGTTGACAGCTATGTTCCTGATCGCTGAGATTACCGGTGGCTATAGTTTGCTGGTGCCCTTGATGATAACCTCGGTGACGGCCCATTTAACGGGGCGGGGCATGGAGCCTTACTCTATTTATGCACGTCGGCTGGCTATGAAAGGAGATCTGATTACCCATAATAAAGATAAAGCCGTGCTGACTTTGATGAAGCTGAATAAAGTCATCGAGACCGACTTACAGACGATATCCATAGAGGCTACTTTGGGGGATCTGGTGAAAAAAGTTTCCCGTTCCAGTAGAAATATTTTCCCGGTGATCGATGAAAACGAAGCATTGCTGGGGATTGTATTGCTGGACGATATCCGTAAGATCATGTTCAATCAGGATTTGTACAATGTCACCTTTGTCCGCGACTTTATGACAACTCCACCTACGATTGTCGATGTGACGGATTCGATGGACCTGGTTATGAAAAAATTTGAAGATACAGGAGCCTGGAATTTACCTGTGATCGAGGAAGGAAGATATATCGGGTTTGTTTCGAAAGCAAAGATATTCAACACTTACAGAAGGGTGCTTCAACATTTTTCCGACGAATAATAGAATCATATGGATCAACATTCAAAATTGGGGTATCGGGAAGGATTCGTTTCCGTTATTCTGAATCTACTCTTGTTTGTTTTAAAATATTATGCCGGTATTGCATCGGCCTCGCTTGCTTTGATTGCCGATGCCTGGCATACCCTTTCGGATTCCCTGACTTCTTTGGTCGTAATTCTTGGAATTAAATTATCCTCGAAGAAACCGGATAAGGAGCATCCGTTCGGACACGGCCGCTGGGAACAAATCTCTGCATTGATTATCGCTATTCTGTTGGCTTTGGTCGGAGTAGAGTTTATGAAAGACGCTATCGCAAAATTGAGGGGACATGAGGCGGCTGATTTCGGCTGGTTGGCTTATCTGGCTACGGTTGCTTCGATTGTCTTAAAAGAAGGATTGGCCCGCTATGCTTTTTATATCGCCCGTAAAACCGGTAACGCTGCTGTAAAAGCGGACGGATGGCATCACCGGAGCGATGCTTTATCGTCACTGATGGTTTTGGCCGGACTTTTTCTCAGCCCCTATTTCTGGTGGATCGACAGTGTATTGGGTATGTTGATATCTTTCATGTTATTCTATGCCGCCTATGGGATTATTCGCGAAGCAGTAAATAAAATCTTAGGAGAAGAACCTTCGGAAGAAGTGATCGGGAAAGTAGAACAGATCGTGAAAGCTGAAATGGGAAATGTGGCTTATCCGCATCATTACCACATTCATCATTATGGGGACCATATCGAATTCACTTTTCATATCAAAGTGCCCGGGGAAGAGACCGTGGAGGAAGCTCATAGAAAAGCTACCCTTATCGAAATGCAGATAAAAACAGAATTGAAGATCGATGCGACTATCCATATCGAACCCTTGAAAATGTAACTTTATAAACCTTCGTATCGTTGTAAAACTAGATTATAAATCACCCGCTAACCAGTTCTGTCAGGAGAAGCAGGGGAGATTAGATGTGGAAATCGCAAATCTAAAATTGGGGGCTACTATTAATTTAGTTGTTTTATACTTGTATATTACCAAAAAAAACTTACTTTTGCGAAAATTTTATGGGAACGCTAAAAAAACTATATAGCTATGTATTGGACACTGGAACTTGCTTCAAAATTGGAAGATGCACCATGGCCTGCATCTAAAGATGAATTAATCGATTACGCAATTCGTTCGGGAGCGCCTATGGAAGTTATCGAAAATCTTCAGGATATAGAGGATGATGAAGAAATTTTCGAAAGTATTGAAGACATTTGGCCTGACTATCCCAGTAAAGATGATTTCTTCTTCAACGAGGACGAGTATTGATACAAAAGACGCTGGAATGAGCTGAAACAATGAATTACGAAATGAAAGACCACTGCTAAACGGTGGCCTTTCTCGTTTTTACCTGCGGCATATTCCGGCATAACTGCAGGTCCGGCATTTCTTTTCGTTATCGGTTTGGCAAAAAGGATGTTCCGGGGAGAATAATTCTTCCAGTAACTGCCGGAGATGATCCGAAAATTCCTGCTGATAATACCGGAAATTTTGTATCAGCTCTTTATCACATTTTAACCGGAAATCATAATCTTTCCCGAATAACAGTTTGGTACTGTAAATTCCAGGGATCAGAGGCTGTTCGCTGGGATGAACATGATCGTACATCAGGCAATACACCATGGTCTGAAAAGCTGCTTTATTCCGGGTAGGATTTGCCGGATCGAAAACCGAAGCGATAGTTTTGAAAGCCGTCGTATCGGCTCCTGTTTTGTAGTCTATTACCCGGATGCCTTGATCGGTACGGTCTATGCGATCGATGAAACCTCCGACGAAAACTGTCTTTTCCTGGCCTTCGATACCGATTTTTACAGGCATGTGAAAACGGTTCTCCATAGCCAGCAACCGGAAAGGACATATTTTTTTATCGTAAGAAAACATCTCCCGGAGGTATTTTTTGATTACTCCCAGGATCAGTTCGTTGCTGCCGCTATCGATCAGCCTGGAAATTTTCGGGTCGTATACTTTTAGATAAGAACGGCGGATGTGTTCTTCGACCAGAGATCCGTTAGCCAGAATGGTATCGATGGCCGCTTTCGTGATTTCGCCTCCAGGTATCGTGGCATACAGTGATTCGGAGCATTCGTGAAAGATATTTCCCAAAAGACGGTGGTCCAGTTCTTCGGCCAGTTCTTCTTTCTCTTTTATTTGTGCTATGTATTTGAAATAAAATTTCAGGGAACATTCCATATAAGTGTTTAGGGCCGAAGGAGAGATCGTCTGATCCTCCGATCGGGTATACCGCTCCAGAATATGGAGTATCGGCGGGGTTTTACCGATTCTGATTTCTTTGGGATTTTGGGTAGAAATCGGGTTTTGGAAATTCCTTTCCACTACGGTAAGTCCCGATTCATATTTGATTTGATAGAGAAAACGACTCATTTCCCCTCCGTTCATCCCTTTTACGCCTGAAGTATATAAAATATGAATGTCTCTGGAACGTTGTAAAAGCCGGTAAAAGTAATAGGCGAAAACAGCGTCCTGGTGTTCGGGGGTGGGCAAACGGAAACCGAATCGGAGGTTATAAGGAATAAACGAAGCGGGAAGTGGTAAAATACCTTCGTTGGCCGAAAGGATGATCAGATGATTGAAATCCAGCATACGGGTTTCCATTAATCCCATCAGTTGTAAGCCTTCCAGAGGTTCTCCCGAAAAAGGAATACTGAGATTACCGATCACTTTATTGATGATTTGCATATAAAGTTTGTTCTCCGGCTCGATGCCTTCTTCTTCGAATGTATTTTGCAGGTTTTGGATTTGGGTATATACCGTAAAGACAAATTCTTTTTCGATAGGATCGGCTTCTTCTTTCAATACCGACCGGGTCAGCAAATTCAGGATTTTCAGTAGATATACAGGTATCTTTTCGTGCTGATCGGAGGAAAAAATAGCTCGGGTGAGCTCATGAAAGTGTAAACTTTTTTCTATAACATAGACGATGTTCTTTTGATTGATATAGTTGGTGATTTGCTGAATCTCTTCAGGACATAGGTCTTTGATTAATTTATGATTCAGCAGAGCGATGACCGGTTTGTAATAGTAGTAGGTGGTGTCGCCTTCCTGCCTGGCATAATTTTTTAAATCGCATAACATAGAAATGAGGGCCGCCACCGAAGTGTTGCGTGCCGGATACCCCATCGTAACATTGATTTTTGAGAAATACTCCGGAATCGAATGCATCACGGGAATCAGCATCTGTTCTTCACA
>ENA-OROL01002602-OROL01002602.1-human-gut-metagenome-genome-assembly--contig:-NODE-2602-length-12368-cov-18.623000_pt1 | contig 12368 bp, 9 predicted proteins | sample MGYA00242128_ERZ509048 | MGnify/ENA primary metagenome ERZ509048 (study PRJEB26280, sample SAMEA2338750) | human gut metagenome | biome: human gut; feature: human-associated habitat; material: faeces...
TGCTGCTGGCCGCCGGAGAGCGCCGCGGGCAGGTGGTGCATTCGCGAATGCAGCCCAACCCGCAGGAGCAGCTGCTCCGCACGGGCGCGGCGTTCCGACTCACTGACGCCTTGCAGCATCAGCGGAAGCATTACGTTTTCGATGGCTGTCAACCGCGGAATCAGCTGAAACCCCTGAAACACGAACCCGATTTCCTCGCCGCGCACCTTCGCCAATTCGTCAGGCGGCAAGGCTGAAACGTCCCGCCCGTGCAGACGATATACCCCGGAGGTCGGGCGATCAAGGCAGCCGAGGATGTTCATCAGCGTCGATTTCCCTGACCCGCTCGCCCCGACCATGGCGGCATACTGCCCCGGCGGAATGCGCAGCGTAATGTCGGACAGCACCGGCAGCGGCGGCGATTTTCGCTCTTGCGCGGGGAAAGTGCGGGTGATGCGGCGCAGGTCAATCATGCGAATGTTCCTCCATGGGGACAAAAAAGCCCCTGTACGGGTAGAATGCCCGGACAGGGGAGAATTTATCGCATGATTTTACTTCAGCCGCTGGAAGTACGCCTTCAAATTCCCGCCGCAAATTCTCTCGATTGATTCGTCGTTATAGCCGTAATTCCGCAGCGCCGTTAGCAGATTCGGCAGCTCCGCCGGATTCCGCACGTCGTCAGGCGACACTTCGATGCCGTCGAAATCGCTGCCGAATCCGACAATATCCGATCCGCCAAGCTGGCAGATATGGTCGATATGCTGGGCAATCGTCACACTGTCCGCTTTGCAGTCCGCAGACAGAAAACGCGGGTAGAAATTCACGCCGATGTAGCCGCCGTACTGAATCATGGCGCGAATCTGGTCGTCGGTCAGGTTGCGGACGTGGTCGCAGAGGGCGCGGCAGCAGCTGTGGCTCGCCATCGGCGGACGTTCACCTTTGGCAAACAAGTCCCAGAATCCGGCTTCGTTCAGGTGCGACACGTCCACGCTGATGCCCTGACGCTGCATCACGCGGGCAATGCGGATGCCTTCGGGGGTCATATGCGTTTCCGCGTCCACGGCGGCAGGGGTGGCGAAAGCGTTCGGGTGATTCCACACCAGCGCGCCGATGCGGATGCCGCGCTGCCGCCAGAAAGCCACCATCTCGTCGCTCTTCTGGAATACCTCGCAGCCCTCGAAGGAGAGCATGAAGGTGTTTTCGCCGGGCTTGACATCCTCCGGGTCATCGACCTGCCGGATGCCCGCGTCGGTGAAGTGGCGGATGGCGGCGTATTCGGCGTCGGCGACGGCTTCATAGTCGCCGTTCGGACCTTTCGGACCGCTCCACAGGGCGAGGGTTTGCAGGCTGACGCCGCCCTGTCTCAGGCGGTCGGGGGTAATATCGGTCTGGGCGAAGGTGCGTTTGCCAACGCCAAGGCTGAAGAGGGTATCGGAGTGAGTATCGGCAAGAAACATCGGCAGATTCCTCGTTTCATGAGAAAATTGGCAGAATGCTGGGGAATAGCATTCTGCCGAAAAAAGCTGCTTAAGGTCAGCGTATAAACACGCGGGCGTAGCATGAAAATGCGCTCAACGCAATCGCGCGGAAGGGTCAAGGGAGGAACTCCCTTGCGGAGTCCAGAGGCAGAGCCTCTGGTGGTTCCCCTCACAGCTCCCTTCGTCCCTCCATTGCCTTCGAGAGCGTCACTTCGTCGGCGTATTCGAGGTCGCTGCCGACGGGGACGCCGTGGGCAATGCGGGTGCACTTGATGCCCATGGGCTTAATGAGCCGCGCAATGTAGGTTGCGGTTGCTTCGCCCTCGATGTCGGGGTTCGTCGCCAGAATCACTTCGCTGACCGGTTCGGTCTGCAGGCGCGTCATCAGTTCCTTGATGTGTATGTCATCCGGCCCGATGCCGTCCATCGGCGACAGCGTGCCGTGCAGGACGTGGTACAGCCCGTGGTAATCGTGCATCCGCTCCATCGCGGCCACGTCGCGCGGGTCGCGCACGACGCAGATTTGCCCGTTATGGCGGTTTTCATCCGCGCACACGGCGCACTTTTCAGCGGAGGAAAAATTGCCGCACACGTCGCAGTAGCGAATTGCCTTGCGCCCCTGCCACAGTGCCGCCGCCAGCGCGTGAACATCCTCCAGCGGCATCCCGACGATATGGTACGCCAGCCGTGCCGCCGTCTTGTGACCGATGCCGGGCAGCCGAGACAGCTCCGACACCATCCGCTCAATCGGTTCGATTTGTCCGGGCATCAGAACAGACCGCCCATGCCGCCCATGCCGGGCGCCATCTTGTTCATCGTCTCTTCGCGGTTTGCTTCACCCTTGCGCAGCGCTTCGTTCACTGCCGCCATCACAAGGTCCTGCAGCATTTCCACGTCGTCGGGGTCAACGACCTTGGGGTCAATCGTCAGGGACAGCAGCTCGCGCTTGCCGTTCACCTTTACGCTTACCACGCCGCCGCCGGATTGCGCTTCGTACTCCTGCGCATCCAGCTTTTCCTGCGCGTCCGTCATCGCCTGCTGCATCTTCTGCGCCTGACGCATGAGCTGCTGCATGTTCGCGCCGCCGCCGAAGCCAAAGTTCTGTCGTGCCATAAAAATCGTCCTCCTAATTATTCGTTTTCTGTCAGTTTCTCCGGGGAAATCCGCCGGATGGTCAGGTTGCCCGAAGCCGTCGTCACGCGGACAGACGGTGCGCCATCGACGATGGATACGCCGTCCGTCAGCAGCCGCCCGGACACCGAGCGAAGAATGGCGTCACACTGCGCGCCGGGAATTTCCAGACTGATGCCGCCTGCGACCGAGCCGCCCTTGAAGGTGGAGAACATCTCCGCGAAGGAGAGCATTGCGCCCCGGCTGACCGAGGATAGCGAGATGTTCAGAAACGCAAGGCGCTCCAGACAGAGCATCCCCGTCGTCGTGAACAGGCTGCAATCCTGACCGGAGAGGTCGCTGCCGGCAATGTCGCCGCTGCCGTTCTTGACCTTCAGGCTCAGGCTGCTCAAGTCGGAGAGCATCACGAAGCCGGAGAGAGACTCCACGGACAGGTCACTGACCTGCAAACCGCGGACATGCACGCTGCCGGACGTCGTGCGAATCTCGACCCGCCCCTTCCACGCGCGCGGAATGCGGATGGTCACTTGCAGCCAGCGGGCGCTGAGCGGCAAGGGCGAGAGTGCGGCGGCGGACTGCTCCAGCGTCAGCGTATCGCCGTTCTGGGCGAGCGAAACCGCCTTCATATCGTGGTCGTCGCCGGATGCCATGACTTGGATTTCCTGCGTGTCATCGGCGTAGAGTTCCAGCAGGGCACCGGTGAGGTGAATCACCAGCTGCGTAATGGTCAGCGAGGAAAAAGAGTTGCGCGAATTCATACGCGTTCACCTCCGTCATTCGTCCTCATCATATCACGTTTTGGCGCTTGTTGCAAGGGGAAAAGCCAACTATGAAGCAGTTGGATGCTTATGCGGATAGGCATAGTTGACTTCATTTCCATAGTGGTAACTTCCGCGAGTTCCAGAGGGCATAAAACAGACGAAGTCTGCGATCGCCCTCTGGACTCCTTCGGCGTTCGCCCTCCGGATGCTACTTGATTTTTATTGGAAGTTTTTTAGTTTGTGCGCAGGGACGCTTCGCTGCCTGCGGCGAAGTTGCCGGACTTGTTTTTCCTCTTTGAGTAGGTTTAACGGAGCAACAGTTGGGGCGTTGCCCCAAGCCCCATAAGGGGCGCCGCCCCTTAACCCCGCAAGGGGCATTGCCCCTTGACCCTTTTTTCGGCGCCATGCGGGTGCTGTTATTCCAACAGCTCCGCCCCCGTCACCACGTCGTCCATCACCGCGATAACCAGCGGCGTTCCGCGATCTTGCTTGCCTTGCAGGCGCACGTTGTCCCTTTCCACCAGCGTCGCGGGGGATTTCGCCTGCTGCACGCGAATCAGGTGATCGTCCTTCTCCAACCGCACCACACCCGCAAGCTGCTTGCCGTTGCTGCCATTCTTGTTGAAATAGAACGACTTCACGCCTTTGCCGTTGCGGTTCTGCTTCTCAAAATCAACGGAGAGCAGGCGTTTGGCGTAGCCGCGGTCGGTCAGCAGCACGATTTGGTCGCTGTCTTGCAGCTGCCCGCACCAGATGACCTCGTCGCCGTCCTCCACCTGCATACAGCGCACCCCGGCGGCGACGCGCCCCTGCACCGGTACGCTGTCGAGCGAGAAGCGGATGCACAGACCGCTGCGGGTGAACAACAGCAGGTCGTCGCGACTGGCGGCGGGGAGAACTGTCAGCAGACGGTCACCGTCTTTCACGTTCACGGCGGCGAATTTCTTGCTGCGTACATCGTAATCGGCGGCGGCAGTACGTTTCACCATGCCCTGACGGGTGATGAAGAGAATGTCCGGCAGGTGCCCGACGTCCGCCATGCGGATGCACGTCATCCACAGCGCCTTCTCGTCGTCCTCCAGCCCAGCCAGCACGCCTGAAAGCAGCTGCCCGCGATCCTTGGGCTTGACTTCGTTCAGCGACGCAACGGGCAGGGGATAGCAGTTGCCGCGGTCGGTGAAGATGAGCAGCGTCTCGTCTGTTTTGGCCATGAACAGGAAGTCGGCGAACTCCTTGTCGTCCTCCGCGCGGGTTGGGAGCGGCGTTTTCTTGTAGAGCGCGGGATTCATGCGCTTCAACTGCCCCGCGCCCGTGAACGCCACGATGACCTCTTCCGGCGCGGCGGCCTCTTCCTCAACTTCCAGCGGGGATTCGTCCGCTTTTTCGATGGTTGTGCGGCGCTCGTCGGCGAATTCCTCGGCAATCTCCTGCAATTCCTTGCGGATGACCGCCAGCAGCTTTTTCTCGCTGTGCAGGATGCCCTCCAAGCGGTCGATGAGCTTCAGGATGTCCTCGTACTCCTTGCGCAGGGCGATGATTTCCAGATTCGTCAAGCGCTGCAGGCGCATGTCCAAGATTGCCTGTGCCTGCGCGTCGGACAGCTCGAAGCGCTCCATCAGGCGGGCTTTCGCTTCTTTCGGGTTCTTTGAGGAGCGAATCAGCGCGATGACCTCGTCGAGGTTGTCTACCGCAATCATCAGCCCCTGCAAAATGTGCGCGCGGGCTTTCGCCTGCTTCAGGTCGTACTCCGTGCGGCGGGTAATGACGTTTTTTTGATGGCGGATGAAGTGCCCCAGCATCGTTTTCAGCCCCATCTGCACGGGCTTGCCCTCGGCGATGGCGACCATGTTCACGCCGAAGGTGACCTGCAAGTCCGAATACTTGTAGAGCACTTTCAGCACCTTGTCCGGGTCGGCGTCCTTCTTCAGCTCGATGACGGCGCGCATTCCCTCGCGGTCGGATTCGTCGCGGATGTCGTAGATGTTTTGCAGCTGCCCCTTCTTTTCTTCCGACAGCTTCAAAATCTTCTCCAGCATCGCGGCTTTGTTGACCATGTAGGGGATTTCCGTGATGACAAGCAGCTTGCGCCCGTTCACGCCGTCCTCCACATGCACACGCGCGCGCAGGGACAGCTTCGAGCGTCCGGTCTCATAGCCTCTGCGGATTTCCTCGTTTTTCACCAGCACGCCGCCGGTGGGGAAGTCCGGGCCGGGGATGATTTTCATCAGCTCATCCAGCGGAATGTCCGGATTCTCCATCACAGCAATTGCCGCGCGGATGCTTTCGCCCAGATTGTGCGGGGGGATGTTCGTCGCCAGCCCTACCGCGATGCCGCTTGCGCCGTTGACGAGCAGATTCGGAAAGCGCGCGGGCAGCATGTCCGGCTCTTTGAGCGTGTCGTCGAAATTCAGGCGGAACGGCACGGTGTCCTTCTCAATGTCGCGCAGCATTTCCAGCGCGAGGGGCGTCATGCGCGCCTCGGTGTAACGCATGGCGGCAGCGCTGTCGCCGTCAATGGAGCCGAAATTGCCGTGCCCATCGACCATCGGCCCGCGCATGGAGAAGTCCTGCGCCATGCGCACGAGCGCGTCGTACACGGAGGAATCGCCGTGCGGGTGATATTTGCCCAGGCAGTCGCCGACGATGCGGGCGCACTTGCGGTGCGGCTTGTCGGGCGTCGTGCCGAGTTCCATCATGGTATAGAGAATGCGGCGCTGCACGGGCTTTAAGCCATCCTCGACGCGCGGCAGGGCGCGTTCCAGAATGACATGCTCCGCGTAGGGAATCATGGACTGGTGCATCACGTCCTCGACGGTCGTTTGCAGGATGCGCGACGGGTCGTCCTTGGGAATCGGGCGGTTATCGCTTGTTTTCTTTGCCATAACTTACTTTCCTTCCCCTCGCTGACCTTCCGGCAGCTCGAAATTATCCGGCTTGTTGAAGTCGGCGTTCTCGATGATGTAGTCGCGGCGCGGCTCGACCTTGTCGCCCATCAGGATGGTAATGCGGCGGTCAGCCAGCGCTGCGTCCTCAATCGTCACCTGCATCAGTTTGCGCTGGGAAGGATCCATCGTCGTCGCCCAGAGCTGTTCGGGGTTCATTTCGCCCAAGCCTTTGTAGCGCTGGAGCGTATAGCCTTTGCCCGCTTCCTTGATGCACTTCGCCAGCTCCTTGTCGTCGTAGGCATAGAGGACTTTGCTGCCCTTTTGAACCTTGTACAGCGGTGGCATCCCAATATACACATGCCCCCCAGTGACGAGCTCCTTCATGTAACGGAAGAAGAAGGTGAGCAGAATGGCGCGGATGTGCGCGCCGTCCTGATCGGCATCGGAGAGGATGATGACTTTGTTGTATTTGAGGTTGGCGAGGTTGAAATTCTCGTCGATGGATGTGCCGAGCGCGGTAATCAGCGAGCGGAACTCCTCGTTGCTCAGCACCTGATCCAGCCGCTTCTTTTCGGCATTGAGGGGCTTGCCGCGCAGGGGGAGAATCGCCTGATAGCGGCTGTCGCGCCCCTGCTTGGCGCTGCCGCCTGCGGAATCGCCCTCGACGATGAACAGCTCATTGTCCTCCGCCTTTTTGCCGCGGCAGGCGCTGAGCTTGCCGACCAGCGGCGCGGCATCAAGCTGATTTGCTTTGCGGGCGTTGTCGCGGGTCTTGCGCGCGGCTTCACGCACCTGCGCGGCGCGAATCGCCTTCTGCACAATCTGCTGGGCAATCTCCTGATTCTTGAGGTTCTCCAGCCAGTCCGTCAGCTGCTGGGTGATGATGCCCTCCACCGCGGGGCGCACTTCGCTGTTGCCCAGACGCCCCTTCGTCTGCCCCTCGAACTGCGGATTCTTGACCATCGTCGTCAGCACGCAGCTCAAGCCTTCGCGGAAGTCCTCGCCCGTCAGGTTGCTGTCCTTTTCTTTCAGGAAGCCGTTGCGGCGGGCGTAGTCGTTGAACATCTTCGTGAATGCCGCCTTGAAGCCTGTTTCGTGCGTGCCGCCTTCGCCCGTGGGGATGTTGTTGACATAGGAAAAAAGGCTTTCGGTGTAGCCGTCGGTGTACTGAATGGCGACGCGGCAGATGACGGAATCCTTCTGTCCTTCGAGGTAAATCGGCTGATCGTGCAGGACGGTTTTGCCGTCGTTCAAATACCGCACATAGTCGATGATGCCGCCCTCGTAGTGGAAGGTCGTTTCGCGGCGGGCAGGGTCGCTCACACGCTCGTCGAGAAAGACGATTTTCAAGCCCCGATTCAGGTATGCCAACTCCTGCAGGCGGCGGAACACCGTGTCGTAATTGAAGCGCACGTCCTCGAAAATCGCGTCATCGGGAAGAAAACGCACGAGTGTGCCCTTCTTGCGTGTGTTGCCGACTTTTGCCAAGGGCGCGTCCGGCTTGCCCGCGATGACCTTGCCTTTCTTCTCATCGAACTGACTTGTGAAGCGCATGGCATAATGGCTGAAATCGCGGTAGATGTCCACGGTCAGCCACTTGCTCAATGCGTTGACGACCGACGCGCCCACGCCGTGCAGACCGCCGGAATAGCTGTAATTCTCGTTGTTGAACTTGCCGCCCGCGTGCAGCACGGTGAAAATGACCTCCGCGCCGCTGACGTGCATGGTCGGGTGCTCATCCACGGGCATACCGCGCCCGTTGTCGTACACCGACGCGGAGCCGTCCGTGTGCAGCGTCACGCGCACCTCATCCGCAAAGCCGTTCGACGCCTCGTCAATCGCGTTATCCACAATCTCCCAGAGCAGGTGATGCAGACCGCGCGTCGAGGTGGTGCCGATATACATGCCCGGACGCATCCGAACCGCTTCCAGCCCTTCCAGCACCTGAATATTGCCCGCATCATAGTGATTTGCTTGATTTGCCATGAAAAAACTCCTCTTATAATGAAGGAAGTATATCAAAATCGCAACGGTGACAAAGCACCAATTTTCATTATATCACAATTCCGCCGATTCATCAAGGCGAACAGCAAAATGACGCTCGGACAGCAAAGCGGCGCGAAAAATTTTCACCCGCTCAACAAAAACGTAACATTTTATCAAATATCGGAAACATGTTCATGGGAAAACAAAAATAGATATTGAAAACGGGCAGATAATTGCCGAATCAAACAGGGGAAAATCCGCGAAAACGCCGCAGAATTTACAATTCACAGGGAAAAAGCCTCTTGACAATGAAACAATTTTGTAATAAAATCAGGCTGTACGGAAAGGAGTGATTTCCCCATGATGAATTCCGGTCTGCGGCGGCTTCTGTCCGGCGCGGTGGCGCTGATGCTGCTGGGCTGTTCCTCCGCCTTGGCGGATACGGCGACGGTCACTGCGCGCAAACTCATTCTGCGCGAAAAAGCATCCTCGACCAGCGATGCCCTGCAAACCCTGCCCAAAGGCACGAAGCTGGAGGTTCTCGGCAAAAGCGGCAGCTGGTATAAAGTGACTTACGGGAAATACACCGGCTATGTCTATAAAACGTATGTTAGCGTGACCAAGACGGCCAGCAGTTCCAGTTCTTCCAGCAGCACGACGCGGCTGGAAAAGGGGAGCACGGGCAGCGACGTCAAGGAGTTGCAGACAAAGCTGAAAAAACTCGGCTATTATGATGCTTATGTCGATGGCGATTATGGCGACACGACCGTCGCGGCGGTCAAGGCGTTCCAGAAGAAGTATAACCTGACGGCGGACGGCATTGCAGGCAAAGAGACGCTCAAAAAGCTGGACAGCGCGTACAAGAACGCGGACAGCGCCAAGGACGACGACTCGCTCCGCATGGGCGACAGCGGCAGCGCCGTCAAGGACTTGCAGACGAAGCTGAAGAAGCTGGGCTATTACGACGGCACGGTGGACAGCACGTTTGGTTCGGGCACATACGCGGCGGTTCGCGCGTTCCAGAAGAAGTATAACCTGACGGCGGATGGCGTGGCGGGCAGCGAAACGCTCAAAAAGCTCGACAGCGCGTACAAAAACGCGGACAGCGACAAGGACGACGACTCGCTCCGCAAAGGCGCAACCGGCAGCTCGGTCAAGAATTTGCAGACGAAGCTGAAAAAGCTCGGCTTCTACAACGCCTATGTCGATGGCAGCTACGGCGATACGACGGTTGCGGCAGTCAAGGCGTTCCAGAAGAAGTATAACCTGACGGCGGACGGCGTGGCGGGCAGCGAAACGCTCAAAAAGCTCGACAGCGCGTACAAGAACGCGGACAGCAATACCAGCACCGATGACGATTCGCTCCGCAAGGGCGCAACCGGCACGGCAGTCAAGACGCTGCAGACCAACCTGAAGAAGCTGGGCTTCTACACGGCGTATGTCGACGGTTCGTTCGGCTCGACGACCGAGAGCGCCGTCAAGGCATTCCAGAAAAAATACGGTCTGACGGCGGACGGCGTGGCGGGCAGCGCGACGCTCAAGAAGATTGAATCCGTCGTGGCGAGCGCCAGCAGCGGCAAGATTACCACCGAGCGACTGGACTGGTTCAATGGCGGCAAGTACGTCATCCCGAACGGCGCGGTATTCCAGATTAAGGACGTCAGCACGGGGCTGATCTTCTCCGCGCGCCGGCAGAGCGGCGGCAACCATATGGACGCCGAGCCGCTGACGGCGGAAGATACCGCGATTCTCAAGAAAATCAACGGCGGCACGTTCAGCTGGCGCCGCCGCGCAGTGCTGGTGAAGTACAACGGGCATGTGTATGCCGCGTCGATTTACTCCGAACCCCACGGCACAAACACAATTCTGGACAACAACTTCGATGGGCAGTTCTGCCTGCACTTCTACGGCAGCAAGACCCACGGTACAGACCGCGTGGATGCAGATCACCAGAAGTGCGTGGAACAGGCCATGAAGGCGACTTGGTAAAAATCCCAGTCAAAGGGCAAAGCAATGGGCACTGCTGCAGCGCGGCAGTGCCTTTTTGCGCACATCCGAAATCATCCGCCGATGCCCTATTGACAAATCGCCCAAAATCCATACAATAAAATTGCGGCTGAAATCATTCATTTTTCATTCATTCCGATGGACAGCCGAGGACAAGAGAGAGAGGAAAGTACCATGTTCGGATTTCGACCCGACGGACGGCGCGTGTCGTCCATTGACCCCATCGTCGGCATTACGCCGTACCTGATGCCCATGCGCTGCGACGCGCAGGTTTTCCTGCAGCACCGCGTGGACTATGAGCTGCTGACGCGCTACATTGCGGCGCAGGCGGCGAAGGGCGAAAAAATCACGTTCATGCAGATTATTATTGCCGCGTTCGTCCGCACTGTGGCCCAGCACCCGGAAATCAACCGCTTCATCCTCAATAAGCAGTTCTTCGCGCGGAACATGTGCGCCGTATCCTTCACGATGCTCAAAAACCCGCAGAACGCCGAAATGGGCGAGACAGCGGTGAAGGTGAAGTACGACCTGACTGACACCATCTACGACGTGCGCGACCGCATGGAAAAGGTCATCAACGCCAACCGCGGCGAGGACAAGAAGAACTTCGCGGATAAGCTGGCGAAAGCGGTACTGGTCGTGCCGGGTCTGGCGACGGGCATCGTCGCGCTGGTTCGCCTGCTTGATCGCTACGGGCTCTGCCCCGGCGCACTGCTGGATGAGCTGCCCTTCCATACCAGCATGTATATCACCAACAACGCTTCCATCGGCCTGCATCACGTCAACCACCACATCTACAACTTCGGTTCGGTTACGCTGTTCTTCGGCATGGGTACCGTGGAGAAGGTTGCCGTGGTGGAGAAGGGCGAGGCGCGCATGAAGCGCTTCCTGCCCATCGGCATCACGGCGGATGAGCGCGTCTGCTCCGGCGCGCACTACGCGGCGTTCTTCGGCACGATGTCGTATCTGCTCAATCATCCGGAAGAACTGGAGAAGCCGCCGGAATCCGTCCGCTTTGACGAAAAGTGCGAATACCACGTCCCGAAAGTTGGCGAGCAGCCGGCGAAGAAGCAGAAAAAGCAGCAGAAAGCCACGGTTCAGGCGTAAATCAGCAGGAAAAAACGCATGATATGTCGAAATCCTCCGTTGCAGCGCATTCCTTGAAACGGGAGTGCAGAAGAACGGAGGATTTTTTTCATGCAGAATGTAGGTATTGTCGGCTTGGGACTGATTGGCGGCTCACTCGCGAAAACCATCAAGCTCCACACACCGTACACGGTTTATGGCACGGACAAGAATGCGGACACGATGCGCCGCGCGTTCCTGATGGAGGCGATTGACGGCGAACTGACGGCGGAGACGCTGCCGCAGTGCGATGTTGTGCTGATCTGCCTGTACCCGCAGGGGATTATCGACTATGTGACCACGCACGCGGCGGACTTTAAGCCCGACAGCCTTGTGATTGACTGCGGCGGCGTGAAGCAGGTGATTTGCGATGCACTGTTTCCCGTATCACAGCGGTATGCGTGGCATTTCATCGGCGGACACCCGATGGCGGGGCGCGAGTACAGCGGCTTCAAGTACGCCCGCGACGATCTGTTCGACCATGCGTCGATGATTCTGTGCGGTCACGGCGACGATGACCCGGCGGTTTTGCAGCGCGCCCGCGACTTTTTCATGAAACTGGGCTTCCTGCGTGTGCAGTTCACGACGCCGAAGACGCATGACGAGATGATTGCGTATACGTCGCAGCTGGCGCATGTCGTGTCGAGCGCGTATGTGAAGTGCCCGCTGGCGGATAAGCACCGCGGGTTCTCGGCAGGGAGCTTCGCGGATATGACCCGCGTGGCAAGGCTGAATGAGGATATGTGGACGGAGCTGTTCTTTGATAATCGAGAGGCACTGCTGCCGGTGGTGGAGGACTTGGTGCAGCGGGTGACGGAGTATCGGGACGCGCTTCGGGATGAGGATAGGGAAGGAATGAGAAAATTATTGCGTGAGGGACGCGAGACGAAGGAACGCCTGACGGATTAACACGCAGGTAAAGTATGGAAGAGCGCTCAACCCAATCGCGCGAAGGGGTCAAGGGGGGACTTCGTCCCTTTTCGTCTGCCCCTTGCGGAGTCCAGAGGCGGCGCCTC
>ENA-OROL01002609-OROL01002609.1-human-gut-metagenome-genome-assembly--contig:-NODE-2609-length-12334-cov-3.046828_pt1 | contig 12334 bp, 9 predicted proteins | sample MGYA00242128_ERZ509048 | MGnify/ENA primary metagenome ERZ509048 (study PRJEB26280, sample SAMEA2338750) | human gut metagenome | biome: human gut; feature: human-associated habitat; material: faeces...
GGTATCCCCCACTGACACGAGGCAAACCACAGTCAGCCCTCTGCTGACATGTCAGACTCTGTGAAATCACCGACTGTGGATTGATAAATAATCAGGAGGTTTTCTTATGGAACAGACACTTCAAATCGGCATTTTCGGCGATTCGATTAGCAAAGGCATTGTCTTAGATGCGGAAACCCACCGTTACAGCAGCCTGAAAAAAGAAATCACCGAATGGATTTCCCCTTCCACTGCCCTGCATAACTTCTCTGTTATGGGCAGCACCATTCAAAAGGGCTTATCTATTATCACCCGTCACACCGACCAACTCGCAAGTTATCAGAATGTGTTTCTGGAATTTGGCGGAAACGACTGCGATTTTGACTGGAGTGCCGTTTCAGAACGACCGCAGGCACACCATGAACCGCATACTCCACTGAAACAGTTTGAAGCCCTCTATACAAAAGCCATTCAGCTGATTCAGGAGAAAAAAGGCAACCCGATTCTTTTAACACTGCCGCCACTCGAACCGAAACGGTATTTTCAATGGATTTCTCGCAACCTGCATCCAGACAATATTCTGCACTGGCTGGGCGGTGTGGATACAATCTACCGCTGGCAGGAAATGTATAACATGAAAGTGCTCCTGCTAGCACAAAAGCTGCACGTTCCGGTGGTTGATATCCGGAGTGCCTTTCTCGCACAGCATGGCTATCAGGCATTGCTCTGTGAAGATGGCATTCATCCAAACCGCAAGGGGCATCGGTTCATCTATAAAACCATCATGCAGCAGTATCACCCTTGTTTACAAAATTAAACAGACAAAAAAATCCCGCTGGGCAAGCAGCTTCTTGTCCAACGGGATTTTCTTATTTTTTTCCACTGTGTGCCGTTTTCCGAATGGGCAATCGTCCAATCGTAAAACCGCCACTTGTATGGTCACTAGCAATATTATAGGTAACATGAGAAGTTGAGAAATTATTTTTGACACGGCGAACATCGGAAAGTTCTTGCAAAATCTTTGCCGTATTCCGAGCATCTGCCAACGCACCATGTTCTGTTCCTTCAAAATAAATCTGCATCGAACCCAGTGCGGTCACCAATTTCATCGGTTTGGAAAAGCCATAAATTCGCTGGTGCAGCCGCTGTAAATCCACCCACCAGCCATAGAAATTGCCCAGCAACGGACGTTCTTTCCATTCGGCTTCTGCCTGAAAAACATGCTGGTCACTGCCGCTCCAAGTATAAAAGCGGTAAGGTTCTTTCTGTGGTAGCCAAGCTTCAAACGCCTGCATTGCCTCCGAAAAGGAAACCTGCCCCACTAGCATTTCATTGGTAATGCCTGTAATCGCCGTGACAAACGGCGGAACTGTTCCATACTGTGGCTTTACATACATCTGAAATTCGTCATAGATTTCATTGTCTGCATCCAGAGCAACCGCTCCGATTTCAATAATCTCATGTACGCAATAGGGTTCCTGCTTCCGCCTATACGGAATAAATTCCAAGTCCAGTACGATTTTCTTTCCTCGCACGCTTTCACATCCTCCCCTTATTGCTGCTGTGAATTTTGCTTTGGTTTAGCCGATGATTCCCAGCCCTTCCAGCAGAATCTTCACGCCAATCGCCAGCAAAATACAGCCGCCTAATATGCCGGTTTGCTTTTCAAATCGGTCGCCGAACAGGTTTCCAATTTTTACGCCCGCCAGAGCAAATAAAAATGTAATACTGCCAATCAACAAAATAGACAGAAAAATATTGACATCCGGCATTATGGAAAAGGTGACACCAACCGCCAAGGCATCGATGGAAGTGGCAACTGCCAGCAAAAACAGTTCCCGGAAATCCACCTTGTTGGGACAGACTGCGGTTTCTTCGGAAGGTTCTTCTTTCTTCTGCCGGATGGATTCCAACAGCATTTTCCCTCCGATAAACGCCAACAAAACAAATGCAATCCAGTGGCTGTACTGCATAATATGCTTTGCAAACAATGCACCCAACAGCCAACCTGTCAACGGCATGAGTGCCTGAAAGCCGCCAAAGAAGATACCCATCCAGAGGGCTTGCTTCCAGTTAAACTTCCGCATTTGCAGCCCTTTGCAAATCGAAACTGCAAAGGCATCCATCGAAAGACCGACTCCAAGCAAACAAATTTCACCGATTCCCAAATAAAAACACTCCGTTTCATGAAATCAGAACCTTGCAATCTCTTACAAGGTTCTAATTTACCATTTTTAGTATAACACAATCCTTGTCAATAGACATCTTATGTATTGTCAAGATGAAATAGAATCCCCCGATGCAATTGCTTGCACCGGGGGAATTCTTTTTCTGTCATGTCACATCTGTCACAACATGTTGTCTAAAATCACATGGTTTCGGGCAAATTAGCCTTCGTACCACATAGAGCCTTCCAGAGACTTCAGGGACGGAATAACATCCGGCCATGTCGGACCCTGACCAGCTGCCTTCTTCGCATAGTAAGTCAGGACATAAACTGCATCATTTACTTCCATGAGCTTGCCATCTGTATTTTCGCCAGCCTTAGATTCTGTATCAACATCTGCCAGGAAGTATGCCAGCTTGTTCAGCATCGGATCTTCATTGAATACGATACCCTGCTGACCAGCAGCAATCTTTGCATAGTAAGTCAGAATTGAAACAGCATCCGGTACATCTTCCAGTCCATTCAAGTCAGCGTCGCCCTTAACACCGATATAAACGGTCGGGGTAGCATCCGGAATCAGAACGTTTTCTGTACCATTGTTGTAGTATGCCTGAATTGTTCCTGCATAGTACTTGTCAGCCTGTACATAAGTGCTCTTCGGAGTTGCACCGTTGAAGTTTACCTTGTCAATGATGTCTTCCTGAGAAACAATCTTGCCATCAGCATCTGTCGAAATCAATGTTACGGACTTGAACAGATCAGTTGCCTTGAATTCTCTTTCATCTACAGAGAAGTAGAAGTTCGGATCAGCCAGTTCGAAGACGATTGTTGTTACATTCGGCTGCGGCTGTGTTGTAGTAGCAGAGGTTGTAGTAGTTGCTTCAGTTGTAGAAGTTGTTGTAGCTTCAGTAGTTGTAGTAGCTGCTTCTGTGGTAGTTGTAGCTGCTTCTGTTGTAGTAGTAGCTGCTTCTGTTGTAGTAGTAGCTGCTTCCGTCGTAGTAGTTACTGCTTCTGTTGTGGTAGTAGCTGCTTCAGTCGTAGTGGTAGCTGCTGCGGTTGTAGTAGTAGCCGGTACTTCTGTTGTAGTATCAACTGCTGCGGTTGTAACAGCTTCTGTTGTAGTAGTAACTTCTGCTGTTGTGGTGGTAGCTGCTGTTGTAGTGGTTTCGCTCGGAACGACTACGCAGATTGTACCATCCCGTCTTGTATACTGATCATACGGAATTTCAACCAATGCACCATCTACATAAGAACCGCACTGGGTTGCAGTTTCGCCGTGTTCGCCAACAGCTTCGCTCCAAGTCAGCGGGAATTCATAGTAGCTTACTTCATTGCCTTCATCGTCTGTACCAGTTACCAGGCTAATGCCATACTGATCAGCGATGCTCTTAACAGTTTCTGCATCCGGAATATCATAAACGAGTTCGCCGATTGCAGAACCATCAGCAGTCTTTGCATTGTTGGTGTTGTTTACATCGTTGGAAGCAAATGCAAACCGGAGCTGTGCAGCGTTATCCAACCAAGTGGTACCGCCTTCGCCAGCCAGCTGTGTATCATAGTCAGCATTCTTAGTCAGACCAACATAAGTACCTGCTGCCAGGAGAGCCTTTGCAGCATCGCCTTCCAGACGGATGTTTGCGGAGTTGATGCCAGGATCACCATAAACCTTCGGAGCAACAGCAGAAGCGGACTTCTGACCAGCCTTTACAAAGGTTCTCGGTTCATAAGAACCATCTGCCTTATACTTACCAAGTACCCATTCGAAGGATTCACCATTGTAAGAAACAGATGTGGTGGTTGTGGTTGCATCCGGAGAAGTGGTAACCGGTGCAGAAGAAGCAGTTGTAACAACTTCTGTTGTGGTTGTTTCTCCACCAGATGTGGTTGTAGCAGTGGTTGTGGTTTCGCCAGTGTCAGAAACCTTAACAATCAGGTTGCTGTCTACATAAGTTGCATTTACCTTGGTGTTGTTTGTGCCAACCCAGTCAAGCAGCTTACCATCCTTGTTGTTCAGCTTTTCCCGTTCGAAAACAAGCGGGAATTCGTAGTAAGCACCGTATTCAGCATTGTGCTTCAGTTCCAGATTGTTTGCTTCTGCAATTTTCTCAACAGTTGCTTCGTCCGGAATGTTGTAGTACAGAGAAAGGAATACATCGCCATCTGCGAAGTCGCCACTCTTAACCATCTGCTTACCGGAGGACGGAACGCCCCAGCTCAGACCCTTCGGGTTTGCTTCCCACTTACCGAGGTTTACGAATGCATCTGCTGCTTCGTACAGCTGATAAGCATCCTTCAACAACGCCAGTGTCGGAGTACCTTCTGCATCCGTCTTGAATGCAACGGTGATACCTTCGGTATCCGGTACATTGTACAGGTTCAGCGGAATTTCTGCATATTCCTGACCTGGTGTTACGAAAATCTTCTGACCGTTGTTAACTGCCATTGTCGGTTCATTGCCAACAACCAATTTTGTAGTTGTAGTAGGAGCTGCAGTTGTAGCCGGTGCTGCAGTGGTTGTAGCAGCCTTTGTTGTGGTTGTAGTTGCCTTTGTGGTTGCCTTTGTAGTTGCCTTTGTGGTTGCAGTTGTAACAGCTGCGGTAGTGGTCGGATTGGTAGAGGACTTGTCGGTGTAAACACGAACTGCATCAATGGTAAATTCGTTGCAGTCAATCCACCAGAAACCAACCTTTACCTGACCGCCGTACTGCGTCTGGATGATATCAGAGGTTGCACTGTCTACATTCCATACCAGTGTACCGGAATCGCCATCAATTACCTGCTGCATATCTTCGGTCTGTGTCCAGTAATCCGGATCAACGGTGGTAGAAGAACCAAATGCACCCTGCCACTTGCCAATCTTGTCAGCGGTAGTAGAGATGTCGATTTCAACCTTCTGAACCTTTTCGCCAGCCTTTACGCCCAAATCTTCATAAGACCAGCCCAGCATTTTGTCAGCTGCCGGCAGTTCCTTATAAACAACGTCCTGATTTACCTTCTTTGTATAGCAGCCATCGCCCTGTGCTACTGTTGTCGGAGCCTTGGTGGTTTCTGCTGCCTTTGTTGTGGTAACAGCTGCGGTAGTTGTCGTCTTGCCAGTTGTTGCAGTGGTTGTAGCAGTGGTTGTCGGTGTTGCACCAACGCCCGGAATGTTGGATTCCAGAGAACCAGTCTTGTACTTGTCATACAAAGCTGCTGCTGCACCAACAAATGCTGCATTGTAGTCCAGTGCAACTTCGTTTGATACTGCATCCTTAATAGAGTCATTGTAAGTAGAGAAGTCCGAGCTGGTCGGGCCACCAACCAATGCACCAACCAGTACATGGCCGTTTGTTTCATCCCATGTCGGTGTTGCTTCATCGGAAGAAGTATAAGCGTGACCAGAAGCGGCTCTGTGGTGCGGATATTTCGGAGAATTCCCATTGAAACCAACGACCAGATTCTTACCGGTGGAGTTGTCGCCCAGAATCATGCCCATCTGTGCCTTGCACCAGTCGCTGTAATCGTTATCGGTGTGCTTCGAAATAACCATTGCAACCAGCTGCATTGCAGTGTTGGTTCTTGCACTGCCCCAGCTTGCCCAACTCGGCATCCAGAATGTGCTCTTATCGGTGCAGTTCTTGCTTACATAAGAATTTGCCCATTTCCAGTCGCCTGCAATTTCGCCGTACAGAGCTGCTGCACCAGATTCAGCATTGCTCCAGCCAAGCGGTGTATAAACTTCGCCCCACTGACGATTGCCAGTTGCGAAGAAATTATCCATAAAGCTCTTATACTTGTCATCCTTGGTAGCCAAATACAGGAAACCAGCTGCCCAAGCCTGATCATCTTCATAAGTATCAGAAGTATAAAAACCGTTTGTACCGTCTGTTGCACACTGATTATACTGTGTGGAGAACTTGTACAGTGCCTCTGCATACTTCAGGTCTTCTGCATTGCCGAAGTTCAGGTAATTTACTGCCAGAGCTGCTGCATATTCTGCTGCAATATCGCTTGCACCATTGCTTGTCCAGAATGCCTTACGACTACCCTTAATGGATTCCTGTGTTTCCGGAGGACCCCAGTAGCCGTGGTCATTGCCGCCGCCGCCTTCGCCAATCTGATAGCAGAATTTAGAAACCGTGTCACCGCTCAGAACAGTGCAGTCCTTGAAGTACTTGCAGAACCGATTGGTGATTTCTTTCAGGTGTGCAGTCTGACCCAAAGAATCATATGCATCCTTGAATTCATAGTAGCCCCAGCCCAGTGTTGCTGCGGAATAACCAGCCGGCAGACCAAACTTTACGTGGTCACCTGCATCGTGGAAACCGCCAACGACTTCATCGCCAGTGTGGCAATCGCCACGCCAGTCAAATGCAGAAGCAGAATCTACATCATCGCCGCACATATTTCCATCGTAGAAATACATGGAATACTGCAACAATTTTGCGTAGTTGTCCGTGTCCGCCGCATGAACCGGCAGATAGGTTAAGCTGCTCAATACGCCGCTTGAACCGATTGTGGCTGCTGCGATCAAAGATGCAGCTAACCGCTTTGAGAATTTGTTTTTACTCATAAACGACCCCTTCTCTTAAGATTTAAAAAGTGAAATAAAACATAGAAATATGCCAGTTTCTATTGTAGCATATGGCATGAAAAATTGCAATTATTTTTTCGTTTGTTTCAAAATTTCTATGGAAACCAACCAATTTCGGCATTGTAAAATTGTGTAGTTTTCACAATGATTTCTATGTGGAATAGCAAGATTTTCGGTTTTTTTCATTATTTCAATCCACAGTCGGTCATTTCACAGAGCCTGACATGTCAGCAGAGGGCTGACTGTGGTTTGCCTCGTGTCAGTGGGGGATACCGATTTTTCTCTGCCCGCCACGAACGTTCACGTTCTGATTTGCAATTTCTCTTACCACCTGTAGCGGTGGGAAGATCCTTGCTGTGATTCGTTGAAAAAAGAAACGGCAACAAATTCGCTGCCGTTCCCTTTGGATTATTCGCCAAACTTTTCTTTCCGGAGTTGTTCTTTCAGAGCATCCAATATGGTATTTCTTGCCCAGATTGCCTGTTCTGTGGTTGCAGGCTCTACGCCTTTCAGCGGATATGGGATTCCCAAGTTTTCATATTTCACTTCGCCCATAGTGTGATATGGGAGCACATCCAAGGCTTTCAGGTTGTCCAGCCCTGCCAGATAAGCCCCAAGCTGCCGCAGATATTTTTCTTGCAGCGTGATGCCCGGAACAACAACGTGCCGAATCCAGACTGGAATATTTTTCTCTTTCAGATACTGTGCAAATTCCAGAATGTGAACATTGCTCTGCCCAGTCAGCTTCCGGTGTTCGGTATCATCAATGTGCTTGATGTCCAACATGACCAAATCGGTCACCGCCATCAGCTTGTCAAATGCCTCTCGTTTCTCCTGCCGGAACAAGATTCCGGAGGTGTCCAAACAGGTATTGATGTTTCGTTCCTTTGCCTTTGTAAACAACTCTGTTAAAAATTCCATCTGCACCAGCGGTTCGCCGCCCGTTGCGGTAATGCCGCCATCGTGGTAAAATTCTTTCAGCCCGTCATAGTCATGCAGCAGGGATTCCACCGTTCGTTTTTCATTGATGTTGTACGTCCAGGTATCCGGATTGTGGCAATATTGACATCGCATCGGACAGCCCTGAAAAAAGATGACAAACCGTGTACCCGGCCCATCGACAGTCCCGTAACTTTCCGTAGAATGAATATAACCTTCCATTTTCTCCGCCTCCTTTTTATCTTTTTGAATAGGATTGCCAATTTTCTTATATTTATGAACCTATGAAAAAAGGGGACGCACGAAAAACGTGCGTCCCCCACTTTTTCTTACGGATTATTCCGCCGTCGATCTCAATTAGAGAGCAGCGTGGAACGTTCTGGAGATAACATCATCCTGCTGTTCCTTGGTCAGCTTGATGAAGTTTACTGCATAGCCGCTTACACGGATGGTCAGCTGCGGATACTTTTCCGGATGCTGCTGAGCGTCCAGCAGGGTTTCTCTATTCAGTACGTTTACGTTCAGGTGGTGACCGCCTTTTTCAGCATAGCCGTCCAGCAGTTCTACCAGATTATCAATTTGCTTTTCATTTGCCATGATGCATTTCCTCCTAAAAAATTCATACCAAACGCATCCACCCATTTTCGTGGATCATTCGTCTTCGTCCATCAATTCTGTTGGCTGACAACAAGCCTGATTGCCGATTGCACAATCCATGCTGCGGTAGGTATCCACCCGCAAGCCCTCCTGAGAATCCTGTTCAGAAACTACAAGATGACCGCTGCCGTTTTCCATCAGCTGTTCAATCATGTCAACCAGTGCATCAGTCTGTTCCGCATCGGTCGGATTGGGTTGCTGTTTCATAGGAATCGCCTCCTTCATCAATTATCGGACAAGCTGGTATGACAGCTTACTTTTCAATGCTTTCTCTGATGGAAGCAATATCAATATCGCCAGCAAATACCTGAGAATCCTTACCCAGAGCAGCCGGGATAATGGTAAAGGTATTGGAAATACCATCCTGTGCGTTTGTCCACGGCAGCTTTGCAACAGATGCCATAGATGCAGCTGCACCGTGGGTATCACGACCGTGCATCGGGTTTGCACCAGGAGCCAGCGGCTGACCCTTCTTTCTGCCGTCCGGTGTGTTACCAGTCTTCTTACCATATACAACGTTAGAAGTAATGGTCAGGATAGAAGTGGTCGGTACACCGTTCCGGTAGCAATAGTTGCTGCGGATCATATCCATGAACTTGTCCAGAATTTCAACAGCGATGCTGTCAACTCTGTCATCGTTGTTACCATACTTCGGGAAGTCGCCTTCTATTTCGAAGTCGGTTACAACGCCGAATTCGTCACGGATGCACTTAACCTTTGCATACTTGATTGCGGACAGGGAGTCTGCAACAACAGACATACCAGCAATACCAGTTGCGAAGTAACGCTTTACATCTCTGTCATGCAGAGCCATCTGGAGAGCTTCGTAGCTGTACTTATCGTGCATGTAGTGGATGCAGTTCAGCGTGTTAACATACAGGTTTGCCAACCAACGCATCATATCTTCATACTTATCCATTACATCATCATAATCGAGGTAATCGCCTTCAACTGGTCTATACTTCGGGCCTACCTGATTGTGCTTGCCAGTCTTTGCATCAATTCTTTCGTCCTTACCGCCATTGATTGCATACAGCAGGCACTTTGCGAGGTTTGCTCTTGCACCGAAGAACTGCATGTCCTTACCAACTCTCATGGAAGATACGCAGCAAGCGATTGCATAGTCATCGCCGTGAGTAACTCTCATCAGGTCATCGTTTTCATACTGGAACGAAGAAGTGTTGATGGAGAGCTTTGCACAGTATCTCTTGAACGGAGTCGGCAGACGCTTCGACCACAGAACGGTCAGGTTCGGTTCTGGAGCAGTGCCCAGGTTTTCCAGGGTGTGCAGGTAACGGAAGCTGGTCTTTGTAACCATGGTTCTGCCGTCAACGCCCATACCGCCGATGGATTCGGTAACCCACTGCGGGTCGCCGGAGAACAGTGCATTGTATTCCGGTGTTCTTGCGAACTTTACCATACGCAGCTTCATGATGAAGTGGTCGATAAATTCCTGAGCCTGTTCTTCTGTCAGGATGCCCTTCTTCATATCTCTTTCAATATAAATATCAATGAAAGTAGAAGTACGGCCAAGGCTCATTGCAGCACCGTTCTGATCCTTAACAGCACCCAGATAACCGAAGTACAGCCACTGAATTGCTTCCTGAGCGTTGGTAGCCGGCTTGGAAATATCGAATCCATACCGCTGAGCCATAGCCTTCAGAGCCTTCAGAGCCTTTATCTGTTCTGCGAGTTCTTCTCTCAGACGGATGACTTCTTCTGTCATGGTACCGCAAGTGATTGCCTTCTGGTGTTCCTTGTCTTCGATCAGCTTGTCAACACCATACAGTGCAACTCTACGATAGTCGCCGATGATACGGCCACGACCGTAAGCATCCGGCAGACCGGTGATGATTGCATTGTGTCTTGCAGAACGCATTTCCGGTGTGTAAACATCGAATACGCCTTCGTTATGAGTCTTCCGGTAATGCTTAAAGATGTAGCTGATTTCCGGATCTACTTCATAGCCATAAGCCTTGCAAGCTTCTTCTGCCATACGGATACCACCGAACGGCTGCAAAGAACGCTTCAGCGGCTTGTCAGTCTGGAAGCCTACGATGGTTTCCTTGTCCTTATCCAAATAGCCTGCTTCGTGAGAATTTACAGTAGATACAATCTTTGTATCCATGTCCAGCACGCCGCCATTTTCCCGTTCTTTCTGGAACAGGTTCAGAACCTCGTTCCACAGTTCGGTTGTTGTAGCAGTCGGGCCAACCAGAAAGCTTTCGTCGCCTTCATACGGTGTGTAGTTCTTCTGAATGAAGTCCCGTACATTTACGTTGGAAGTCCATGCTCCGCCGACGAAGCCTTCCCATTCCTTCTGCATTGTTTCTGCCATGATTTGAATCTCTCCTTTGCAATATTTCAGCAATTCTATTGATTGCAATTGCTCCGCAGCGAAAGGAAAAAATGACACGAATTTCGCCACTCAAAAGAGTGATTTTTTCCGGTTTTTTCGTTCCGCTCTGGTCTGCTTTTATAATAGCACATGTTCTCAATAATGTCAATAGATTTTTGAAAGTTTCCCGTTAAAAATTCTGGATTTCTTGAAAAAATCATGTAAAAAGGAAACGTTTTTCTGAAAAAAACGATAAAAACGAATGCAAAACATGATTTTCGCAAAAAAATGAAAAGTTCAGCCGGAAAATTTCTGGTTTTCCATAGTTCTGAATGCGATAAAAAGCGAGCCTGTCCAAATAATCGGACAGACCCGCTCTTTTCGTTCTTAGAACGGCATGGATGCCATACGGCACTTATGCCAATTCAGCAAAGTACTTAATTGTACGAACCATCTGGCTGGTGTAGCTGTTTTCGTTGTCGTACCAGGAAACAACCTGTACTTCATACAGATCATCAGCAATCTTGGAAACCATGGTCTGAGTTGCATCGAACAGAGAACCGTACTTCATGCCGATAACGTCAGAAGAAACGATCGGTTCTTCATTGTAACCATAGGATTCAGTAGCAGCAGCCTTCATAGCAGCGTTGATGCCTTCCTTGGTTACGTCTGTGCCCTTAACAACAGCAGTCAGGATCGTAGTAGAACCAGTCGGAACCGGTACACGCTGTGCAGAACCGATCAGCTTGCCGTTCAGTTCCGGAATAACCAGACCGATTGCCTTAGCAGCACCAGTGGAGTTCGGAACGATGTTTGCAGCACCAGCTCTTGCTCTTCTCAGGTCGCCCTTTCTGTGCGGACCGTCGAGGATCATCTGGTCACCAGTGTAAGCGTGGATGGTGCTCATGATACCGCTCTGGATCGGAGCGTAGTCATTCAGAGCCTTTGCCATCGGAGCCAGGCAGTTGGTGGTGCAAGATGCAGCAGAGATGATCTTGTCGTCTGTTGTCAGAGTTTCGTGGTTTACATTGTAAACGATAGTCGGCAGATCGTTACCAGCCGGAGCAGAAATAACAACCTTCTTTGCACCTGCATCGATGTGAGCCTGTGCCTTAGCCTTAGAGGTGTAGAAACCTGTGCATTCCAGAACAACGTCAACACCGATTTCGCCCCACGGCAGTTCAGCAGCGTTTGCCTTTGCATAGATGGTCAGGGTCTTACCGTCAACAGTGATAGTACCAGCTTCATCATCAGCAGAAACAGTGTGCTTGTTTTCGCCGATTCTGCCTGCATAACCGCCCTGTGCGGTATCATACTTCAGCAGGTGAGCGAGCATAGACGGCTTGGTCAGGTCGTTGATAGCAACAACCTCATAACCTTCAGCACCGAACATCTGTCTGAATGCGAGACGGCCGATCCGGCCAAATCCATTAATAGCAACTTTAACTGACATTTGGAATTACCTCCTAAAAATTTATACTCTTATTGTACACCAAAACGGTGAAAATTGCAAGGTCTTTCTATAAAAAAATTGACATAAAATTATCGTTTCTTCCGCTTTTCTCTATTTTGCACAAATTTCAACATGTTTCCATCTACGTTTTATCGGCAAAAACACATTTGATAGAAATTGTTCTTTTTTTCTCTCTTTATTTTAGGCAGTTTCGGGATATAATAAAAA
>ENA-OROL01002611-OROL01002611.1-human-gut-metagenome-genome-assembly--contig:-NODE-2611-length-12324-cov-2.372157_pt1 | contig 12324 bp, 9 predicted proteins | sample MGYA00242128_ERZ509048 | MGnify/ENA primary metagenome ERZ509048 (study PRJEB26280, sample SAMEA2338750) | human gut metagenome | biome: human gut; feature: human-associated habitat; material: faeces...
CAAGGGAAGCGGTCACCTGATTTCCGTTTCGATTGTAAACCGGATTCACCAGTTCCGAGAAAATATACTCTTTCCCCACAGGTTTCAGTACGCCCTCATTCACATAATAGGTCAGCTCCTTTGCGGTTGCCGTAGGGTACAGCTTGAAAAAAGTGGTGAGAAATTCGTTGATTTCCTCTGTGGTGATGGAATCCACCGTACCGTCACTTTGTACCGCTTTGGGAGTGTAACCGGATTTTACGGGAACACTGGTAATGGTTGGATTCTGGATAATCGTCAGGTTTCCAGAGCCGTCCACATAGACTGTCACCTGATAAGCGGAACGGACAGTTTTACCGGATTCTCCCTCTGTGATATGCTGTTCCACCGTATAGGTCACTTGATAATGCTGCTCCTTTTCTTCTGTGATTTCCCATATCTGAAAATCAGTCAGGGCAGACGATACTGGGATGTCTTTTCGGACAGTATCTACATTCAGGGCTTGCAGCTCTCCGGTGAGATAGCCTTTTAAAGCATTTGTCCGGTTATCAATGGAAGCGGCGGACTGTTCCCATGAATAGTAGACTTCTGCGAAATTCTTCACAAAATTCTCTATCTTGTGGGTGTCGAGGATTTGTTCCTCAATTACTTTGGTTTCATGGACAGTATGAATGTCTATCGCCGTGAAATTCTTATAGACGGCAAACAGGAAGCTCACTGCCAGCAGCACCCACAGGGCAATCACAGTTTTTTTGTGGGTATTGACTTTGTAAACTTTCAGTTTCTTTTCTTTCTGCTTTTTCTGGTTATCCTCTTTTCTAATCTGAATCATATCGGTTCATCCTTTCTTATTTTTTGATTCGTCCGGCTCCGGCAAGGTGCTGTTGCCAGTAGGAGCCTGTCAGGTCTGCATAACCAATGGGATTTCCGGCATGGTACATCCGGTTATTTCCCACATACAGTCCCACATGGGTGATGTAGGTTCCGGCGTTGTAGGTGGAGTGGAAAAAGACCAAATCCCCTGCTTTTGCTTCGGACAGGGGGATGTGCTGCGTCACATTGTACTGTTCCTGTGCTGTCCGTGGCAGGGCGATTCCTGCCTTGCCATAGCACCACTGCACCAGTCCCGAACAGTCAAAGGAAGTGGAGGGAGAATCACCCCCGTACACATACGTCCATCCCTCATACTTTAAGGCTTCCTCCATGATAGCCTGCACCGTTTCATCATCAAACTGTGCCACGGTCAGGTATTGCGATACCAAGAGGACATAGAACATATTTCCATAGGAATACCGCCAGCCCCCGTTTTTCTCTACCGCAACAGGGTTAGTGTAGGTGACTTTCTTTCCGCCGGATTTGTCCCTTGCGAAGCTCTCTGCCAGTTCAAAGGTGTATTTTTTTCCACGTCCTGCCACATAGTCTAGGAAACCGCCGCCGTAATTATAGGATTGAATCACACTGTTTAAGTCACAGCCCTTTGTTTCTGCCGCTGCGAGCAGTTCCGAGAAATATTTGCAGCCCTGTTTGATGGATTCCTCTGTGCTAAGGGAGTTTGGGGGAAGCCCAAGGGATTCCGAGGACTGCATAACGTCTTCCAGCGTGCCGCCGGATTCCACCTGAATGATGGCGAGCAGCACATTTAAGTATTCCTCTATGCCATATTCCCTTGCATACTTTTCCAGCATAGGCTTATGGGCGAGGACTTCCTGTGATACGCTCACGCCCCCATAGATAAGGTTTCCGCCGCTTCCTCCGTCTTCCTCATCCGAGAAGACAATCACCACCAAAAGGAGCAGGGAGAACATCATCACGAACACGCCGGAACAGGCAAAGAAAAGGTGTCTTAACTTCATGGTTTCTCCCCTTTCTTTTGTTTGGCAGCCGCTGTTACCGTTTTTGTCCACTCCTTTCTGGCGGTGGTACGCCGGATGGTAAAGTTCGATTCTTTTACCGCAGGGGCAGCCCGTTTTCTTTCCGGTATCACAGGAGCCGTATCGTTCTGGACAGGTCTTGCCGGATGGGGAGCAGCAGGTGTAGTAGTTGTCTTTTGTCTTTCCTCTGGTTTGTCTGGGGAAGCCGGAGGGACTATCTGGCGTTCTGTCCTTACAGGCGGTGTCTGTTCATGGTGGATGGAAGCCGCTTTTACCACCGGAACCGAAGCCCGTTCCGCCACAGTTCCCCCATAAGGAACCTGTCCCCGTTCCCTGATGGATGGGGAAGCAGGCTGCATGGCTGGTTTTCCTGCATGAGTGGTATCTGCATGATGTCGGAAATCTTCCGGCTGCTTTGCAGTAACAGGGCGTTCATGGACGGGAGCCGCCCCTTTGGGGGATTCGGAAGCTGTCTTTTGCGGCTGTTTTGCCTGTTCCAGTTCCGCCCTGCGTTCTGCAATGGTCTGTCTGCGGCTTTCTGCCTGTGCGTTCCGCTGTTCGGCTCTGGCAGTTCGGGTCTGGGTCACGCTGGAAGTAAAATCCCGTACTCCCTCTGATACCTGTGTTTTCCCGTGGTAAAGGGCATACTTTGCATTGACGGGCAAATCCTTTGCCTGCTCCCGAAGCTGTCCGGCAGTATCGGCTATCTTATCTTTGGTATCTGCCACCGCACCTACCGCAGAGCCAGCCCGTTTCCATGCAGATTCCTTTTCCGGTGCTGCCTGCCCGTCTGGTCTGCTGTGGTCTGCCTGTGTCCGTTTGGAAGAACCGGAGCTGGAAGCAGTTCTCTGGTCTGAGCCAGCCTGTTTTCCTGCATGGTAGGCAGCCGTACCAGCCCCAAGAGCTGCCACAGAACGTCCTAACTTATGCTGTAAACGGTGCATATGGGCGTGCATGAGCATACGGGGTCTTCGCATGATACGGCTCCCCATGCTTTGGGAATCCCCACTCTGCAAGGAGAACATCCCCATCAAATCCCCCAGCTTGAAATAAATTCCGGCAAAGGTCACTATCTGCAAGAACGCCGTCAGGAAGAACGGATATTCCCCAGACAGGTTGTAGAGCATGGTGGAAATACTGAACGCTACCGTGATAATCAGGGTGATTCCGGCTCTGGTAAGGATGGTGTTGAACAGTTTCGTAATGGCACGCTTTGACATCCCCTCAAAAGAGGGAACCATGCTGAGGAGGAAGCTCACAGGCAGGAACATGGCGTAGATGATAAAAAGCACCTGTGAGAAAATCATTATCCCCGTGAGCAGGAATACAAAAATGGAGATACCGATATTGAACAGGAACAGGAAGAAGACGGTTCCCAAGCGGTTGATGGTCTTTGTGATGGTAAGGTTCGTATTTTCCCTGTCTTCGATTTCCTCCACCACGATTTCTTCCCTGTCCTGCCCGTTGTTTTCGTCTGGACTGGTTGAGAGCAGGCGTTCCACACGGTCAGCCCCAAGGCTTTCCACATCCGAGTTGCCGTATTGCAGCAGGAGCCACGGCTGCTTGACCTGAATGGAAAACAGGCTGTCCCGTATCAAATCCACGCTGTCTTTTCCCTGGCTTTCCGAGTTTGGCAGCACAATCTTTGTGCCAAGGGTCAGGCTGGCATTGCTGATGTCTGCGGAAAATTCATTGATTTTCCCAATATAATCAGGAGCATAAGCGATAAAGGCAGCGGACAGCACGAACACCACCACGAAATTCACAACGGCATGGATGGCTTTTGTGGTTTCCCGTTTGATAAGTCCTGTGTAGGCAACGTAAATCCCCACCACCAGAATGAGAATCAGCAGGAACCCGATATAAAATCCCTCCGAGGACAAGCCGCCTGTGGTAACGCCTGCAAGGGTCTGCATATTTTTCCCGATAGAATCCGCCGTAGAGGAAATAAAGTCCAGCGAGTAGGCTTCCTGAATCAGATACCCCGTGGCGTTGGAAAGGTACAGGCTGATTGTCCAGATAAAATTTGTGATGGCATACAGCCCGTACATCACCTGTTTTCCGATACCGTCCAGCCAGTTCCACGGGAGCCAGTCCCATCCGCTGTCCACATAAAAATCAAGCTGGTAGTTGTCCAGAGGATATTTGCTGTATTCGTTGGCAGCGTCCACCGTATCATCCACCAGTCCGGCAGCGTGGGCGGCTGTGCCGAAGACTGCCAGCAGCAGGAGGATGAGCAGGAGTGCCAGAAGCACTTTTCCTGCTATACTCCCGATTTTTTTAAAAGAGTTTTCTCCCTTTGTCCGGCAAGGGACAAGGGCTGTCCCCTGCTGGATGGGCTTTCTTATCTTCATACCTCCACCTCTTTTCTTACGGGCGGTCTGGTATCAAAGGCATGGAACAGGTCTTCAAAGATAGGATGGAACTGTATCACTCCCACACGCCCGTACAAATCACTGATAAGGCACTGCCCGTTTTCCAAGTCACGGAGCCGCTTCTGGTTGTTTTCATCTTCGGAATCCACCCCGAAAAAGGCGAGGGTCTTCTTGATTTCGTTGATGTCCGTGGAACGGAACGCAAACTTCAAGCCCAGATTATTTTTCAGCTTTTCATCCAGCAAATCGTCCGTGTTCTGGGTGACAAAGTAAACGCCTGCGTTCATGGCACGTCCGGCACGAACCAGCTTCATGGAAAGGGTCTTGCCCTGTGCCACCTGTAAGAAGCTCCATGCTTCATCCAAATCCACAATCTTAAACACGCTGCGGTCTGTATGGATGAAGTCGAGGGCAAAGGTGCTGATTACAATGAGCATTGCCACGGAAAGCAGCTCCATTGTGGTGTATTCTTCAAACGAGGTTTCCTTATCCGGCAGCACCAAATCCGCTACCTGAATGATGTTGAGCTGCTTTTCAAGGCTGATGGACTGTGTGACATCCCCATCCGAAAAGAGCAGGTGTGCAAAGTCATAGTCCGTAAAGGATTCGATATGGTCGGCTATGCTGGTGCTGATGGTGGTTCCCTCCGCCCGAAGTTCCTCAATCACTTTGAAAAGCCCCCGTTCCTCACTGTTTGTCACCGCACGAATGGCTTTCCGAAGAACAGGGAACTTTTCCCCGTCACGGCTGGAAATGCCCGTTAAAAAAGTCAGGATGTCGATTGCCAGTGATTCGGAATCCTTTGGGTTCTCCATAATCACATACGGGTCAAGTAAGCCCCTGTTCTGTTCCTCCGAAGTCAGGTTTACGATATTGATTTCATGGGCGATTTCCGGCAGGGTTTCTTTCCAGCGTCCCCGTTCCGCTTTCGGGTCAACAATGAGTGCCTGTGCCCCAAACAATACGGAATAATAGACAATCATGTTGTTGCTGAATGATTTTCCACCGCCGAGGGAGCCGACAAAAGCGGCAGCAAGGGCGTTGGTGACGGAGCCTTTTACCCCTTGACTGGCAAGGGCAGGCTTTAAGTACACGTTTCTTCCTGTATCAAGGCTGTACCCGATATAAATACCCTCCGTTTCCCCCAACATCTGGGTTGCCCCGAAGCCAAGACCAGCAAGGAAGTCACTGGTGACATACTGGATGTAATCGTTCAGATACCGTTTGCTGGCAGGGAGAAATTCCCCATGCAGCCCCAGCATATCCCCAAAGGGGCGAACCAGCTTCACGTTCAAATCGTCATAAAAATCTTTCACCTCATTGCAGCGGCGTTTCAGTTCCTCCAAGTCGGGAGCCGTCACACGCACCACATAGGACAGCTTATACATGGATTCCTTGCTCTGGTCTAAGGTGGATTCCAGCTCATTTACGCTGTCTAAAGCGTCCACCACGTTTGTACTGGTTTCACTGTCATTCTGCCATGCGTGGTTGTCCAAATCTTTCAGCTCTTTTTTCTTGTTCCGCACCGTGGAGAGGGCTTTCCGGTTTGTCACAATCTCCACATTCATAGAGGTATCAATGGGAAAGGTGAATTGCTGCTGTTGATAGTAAAAGATTTCCGAGGATGGGAAGTCCAGTTCCCCCACAATGCTGTTGATGGTAAAGTAGGCGGCATAAACTGTCCCGTCTTCCTGTTCGATTTTCAGATACCGCTGGTTTTCCTCTATCAGACAACGGGTGGGTTTGATGAGGTCATAGTATTTCACCAGCGTTTCCTCCTGAAACCGTTTCTTCGGAAGATAATACTCATAATCTTCGTAGGCGGTTCCGGTCTGTCCGTATAAATGCTCAATCAGATAGCCAAAATCGTCCTTATCAAGCCGCCGGACTTTAAAGCGGCGTGAGATTTTACTTTCCAGCAGTTTTTCCATCTTCTGAAACCGCCAGATTTCCTCATTGCTCATGGAAACAAAATCCCCCATGAGCTTGTGGTTGACTTCATGGAGGAAGTCAGAAACAGCGGTCTTTGCTTCCCTGCGAAACTGCTTCATGGTGACTTCCTGCTCATTGACAAGCAGCTTGAAGCCGATAAAAAAGCGGTAGTCCACCTGATTTTCCCCTATCATGGAAATGAGGGCTTCGGTCTGTGCGTCAATCTTTGCACAGGCAATATCTTTTAACTTGCCTGTTACTTCCTGTTTGGAGCGTTCCTGTGCTGCCCGTATGCTGGATTCGGTGCTGATTTGCAGGGCGTGAATCTTCCCGTCCCTGTTCTGGGCGATAAGCTGCCGGAACGAATCGTGTACCTGATATTTCTGTTCAGGGCTTAAAAAGGAATAGTTGTAGGGAAGCAGCTCATAGTAAGCGAAGCACTCCCCGTCATGGTTGAACACAAGGTTATTTTCGATATACTTAATCGGATATGCCATAAATATCACTCCTTACTGCCGTGATGGGCTGTGCCGGATATTCCTTTTCCAGCTTCACGGGCTTTCCTGCATAGGTCAGTTTCGGGCGTACCAGATATGCCAGTACGGATTTCAGGAAGCCGTAAGGCTTCTTCCCGTCAAAGGTCTTCTGGCACATGAACCAAGTGAGGGCAAAGGGTACGCCGAAGTATTTTAAAAATGCCCCGTCAATGAACGAAAGGGGAGGGAGGTTCCCCAAGAGCATAACTGCAAACACCGATACTACGAACCACGCCATCTGTGTGAACGTGATGGGGAATGGCAGCTTAAAATCATTGATGGAATAGAGTACCTTTTCCACCGACCAGATACTGGTATAGCTTCGTATTTTCTTCATGTTGTCCGTCCTTTCTAAAAGATGGGGACAGCAAAAGAGCCGCCCCTGAATAAAAAATCCGCCTGTATTTCCTGAAAGAGATACAGACGGGTCTACCGTATGATTTCATATACGCCGTGGTTCGTGACAACAAAGGTTCCCTCCAATTCCATGTCACGCCCATAGGCTGCATAGTCGATATAGTTTTGTAAGTGTGCCGGAAGTTCTCCAAGTTGTCCGCTTTCTTCCAGATAGCAGCGAGCCACATCCGCCATATCGTCACAGCCGGAATGGCAGATAATATCGTCTTCATGCTCACAGAGTTCTTCGATACTGCCAAAGTAGGATTGCAGCTCTGATAGTTCCTCCTGAATGTACTCCGGTAAGTCCTCCACCATTTCACACAGGCGGTTGACTTCCTCAATGGGGGTATATTCGTCAATCTCAAAGGGCAGCTCATAATCATGGATGGCGTATTCCTCATATTCATCATTCAAACCGATACGTTCCTTGACTTCCTCAAAATCCACAGGCGGCGTGAACCATGCCCCTACCAGTTCGCCCTCATTGTATTTGCCTAAGTTGGCAATGTAAATCCGCATTTCTTCCACAGTGTCACCTCCATTCTCTGTCATGCTCCTTTTGGGGAGTTACGCTCCCCAAGCCCCTAGTGGACTTCCGCCATGAAGCAATCAGAGCTTGCTCCATAACGGAAGTGTAACAAGGGTTTCCTATGCACCGATAATCTTATTGAACAGTTCCAGTAAGATGTCCTTTACACCGTCCGCATTGAAGACCAGACCGACCGCTACAAGGGACACCACCAGAAAACCGATAAGTTTGGAAAATTCCCTCTTAAATCCGAGGTACAGTCCAATCACCACGATTGCCAGCAGCACAAGGGACTGGGCGTTGGATAAAAACCAGTTGTAAAGATTCTGTCCGAAATTCATAAAAGCTCCTTTCTTTCCTGTAAGAGTTCTTAGGTTCCAAGATTGCCGCCGTTAAAGCACCACCTCCTTTGCAGCGGCGGCTTGCTGCTTCAGGATTTTTTCGTGTTTCTCCGTCAGCTTTGCATGGGTGATGATGTCATGGACAATCTGGGTGTGGTTCATCTTATCCAGACGGAGAGCCAGCTTTAACGTGGGGGCTACCTGATGGGAGAGCCAGTGCAGGGTGCGTTCAAAGGAATAGGGTTCCGGTTTGGTTGTCAGTTTCAGGCTTCCCCTGTGTTCCCCCATAAACCACGCCCATTCCTCATTGATACGCCAGTCAGAACGGGGCTTCGTATCGTCCCTGTCCACGAACCGGACATAGCGGTTGATGATTTGAAAGGCTGTCCGTTCTGGATTGTCATGTTCTAACAGGTCACGGATGGCGTAAAAGGCACGCTCATTTTTCAGCCGGATTTCAAAGCGGTTCTTTACCTCTGCGTCCGCAATGGGAATATCATGCTTTTTGTACTGCTCATAGTCTTTTTCATAAATGCAGAAGTACACCTCACTTTGGAGGGAGCCGATATACAGGGTGTTCCCCATACATTCTTTTTCCCCACGCCGTACCAGTTCGCCGCTGCGGTAGCTTTTGAAGCTGCGGAAGACCGAGATACATTCCTCATTCCGGCACTTCTCTGTCAGATGGGGAATGTTCAGGATTCCCGTTTTGTCATTGATGGCAAGGTCAAGCCGCTTCATCACGCCGTCCTCCATGAGAACGTCCATAAAAAACTCATACCAGCTCCGTTCCTGTGCCAGAAGATAGCTTTCAAACTGGCGGCAGCCACGCCCTTTCAGTTCCAGCAGCACCCCTTTTTCCAGTTCCGGCGATACCAGAACGAAAATATCACCCAGATAGTAATGCTCTGTGTAAGAGTAGAAGCCGTAGTCTTCATGGATAAAGTAAGGCAGCTTTAGCCGCAGCACGTCTTCCACGATATGCTTCACATCCGTAGTGGGGAAGCGAATCCTCACATAGTCAAAGAGCATTTCAAGGGGATTGTCTGGATTGAAGCGTTCCAGAGCTTCCGTGATGGCTTCCTGTAATGCTTCGGATGGGTGAGCCTTGCCCGTTTCAATATCGCTCAGGTACGGACGGGTGATTCCGGCAGCTAACGCAAGTTTCTGTTGTGAGATACCGTAAACTTCCCGTTTCTCTTTGATGTCCCGTACCCATGTTTCTTCATTCAGTGAAAATCCCTCCTGTCTAAAAAAGCGTATGTCAACTTTCAGAACCTTGTTGACACACGCCGGATATGGGAAAATCCCTTGTGTACCGTGGGATTCTGCCCTGTTGTTTGGTTGTTGCCTGTCGATTTGTACCCCTCTGTTAGATACGAGGGGTTCCTGCTGGCGTGCCTTGCGGCACACCAGCCACAGCAGGTCAGTCCGTTTCTGCGGCTTCCGCTTCGCACGCCGCCTGCACTCCCTGCCTGCTGTCTGTCAGTTTTTTTATTTCTTTGAGGAAATCGTGTCCTTTTGGCACAAGGGGCGTGTAAAACTCCGAGATAACGCTGGTTCCCACATCCACATAGCCACGCCCCTTTATCTGCTTGAGGAAGAAGTCCTTTGTGGTTTCCCCGAACATCATCCCATAGCCCATTTCCGACATCCGCCCCAGAGCCACACGGAAATTGAACTGGTCACGGATTCCGTCCCCCAGATACTTTGCGTCCGGACGCTGGCAGGCGAGAATCAGGAAGAAGCCAGCCTGCCGCCCAAGCATAACGATTTGCTTTAATTTGTTGAGGACAGCAGCATTTTCCTTTGTGCCGAGCATTTCCATAAATGCCACATATTCATCAAAGATAAGGAAATGTGCCGGAAGCCCCAGATAAGCATAGTTTTCCCCTGTCCGGTAATTCTCCATGAGCTTCATGTCTTCGCTGCGTTTCATCATTTCCTCATAGAAACGGTCAATACAGGTGAGCATATCTTCCTTTTTGTAGTACACATCCGGCATAACCGCCTGTAAATCCGCAAGGTCGGCGTTCTTTGGGTCTAACACGAACAGGACGGCGTTGGTGCGGAGCAGGGCTTCAATGAGGGTCAGGATGAAATAAGTCTTTCCGCCGCCGGTTCCTCCGGCAATGAGCATATGGGGGAGCTTGTCATACTCCCACCAGACATTTTTCATAAGCCGGAGCCTGCCGTCCTTTGCCTGTACATCCTCAATGGAGATACGGTTGGCAATGGTATCATAGAGCAGGGTGTACTCCACATAGGAATCCTTTAATTCCTTATCCGTCAGCTCACAGTACAAGCCGCTTTCCAGCTTTTTCTCCAAGTTTAAGAGCTGTTCCTGATATTTCCCCAAGGTGATTTCCACACGGATATGGAGCAAGCCCTGTTTCATCCGGTAGTAGATTTTGGGAAAGTAAGTGATGGTTTCTTTGGAACGGCTGGAAGACAAGTCCTTGAAAAAAGCGTCCTCCTTTCTCTGCTCCGATTCATACCACTTGTTTTCCAACACCATCCTTGCCAGCTTTTGGCGGTGGATGAGCTGCTTTACTTCATCCCTGCGGTATCGCCAGAACAGAAGAACTGCTGTAAGGCACACCAGCCCTGACACGCCCATGCTGAATAACAGGTAAGGGATATTTACATCCTGTATTATCTGGGAGAGGGACACTTCCTGCCAGTTGGTTCCGGCAATCTGCCGGATATGAAACAGCAGGACAACCAGCAGGAAGACAGGGAACAGAGAAGCAAGGGCAGTATGGAATACAAGGTCTTTATCCGTGGGACGGATACGTTTTCCACGGTGGAAAAGCTGCTTCATGGGAACAATCCTCCTTTCGCTTTCTTCTTATATTCCTGTTATTTTACAGGGGGAGCGTCTTTCTTCGGCGGCTGTGGATTCATGGCAGCCCCTTTTTTCAGGACAATATCCTCCGCCTTGATGTACCAGTCCACCTCTGCCCCCTGAAAGGTAGCCGTTGCCACGGTATCTGCCACAGGATTGATAAGTTCTACCTCTGCGTTGTAATCGAACTCCTTTAACGGCACGCTGGCAGGGATGGAAACCTGAATCATACGTCCCTGTCCTCTGGATTTTAAGTCATAGGTACGCTCCTTGATTTCTTCTGATACCGAGCCGTCTTCATTCTGGAGGTGAACCTCACGGCGGAGGGCAGAAAATTTCAATGCCCCGAATGTTGCTTCCTTGTCAATCACGATTCCGTTTGCTAATCTCATAGTCTGATGTCCTCCTTTTCCTTACGCTTTTACCATATCGTCAGCGTGCAAAATGTAGTTGGTAAAGCCCCTTGTGCCGATTTTATAGCCCTCTGCGGTGATACGGGGATTGACGAGCTTCACACGTTCCTCAAAGTCAAAATGTTTTTCTCCGGCTTCGGCAGGGAGGATAACTACAATATCATCCGCTCTCTGTACGTCCGAATACAGATTGAAGCTGCGGGAGAGTATTGCCATGCGTCCGTTGATTCTTCTCTGTTCTGTTTTGTCTTCTCCGGCAAACTCCAAGTTGCCGAATGTCTTTTCCATGTTGGGGATAACGAATTTTAATTCCATATAGATGTACCTGTCCTTTCTGAATGTTGTGTTTGATGGTTGGTTTTGGGTTCTGGTCTGGAAGCGGAGGGGAACGCTCCGGCGGTGGTGATTTCTTCGTAGTATCACATCCTTTCTGGGACTATGAAGAAATTACAGGGTTGTGATATTATCTAGGTGTTAAAAATTAAATCGTCATGGTTAGGATTGTTAGCTTGTGTTTTTTCATGTAGCTCTGTCATGTACTCCCAACAACTTAAAAGTAGATTTCAGTGGAGATTTATAATATCAGGAGGTACGCTTATGACAATAATAACAACTGTAAAAAGCATTATGGTGGGCGACGGAATTTCTGGGAATTTTTGCTAAAGTGTGCAGGGGCAATGGAAAAAATTATGGCTGGCATGACATGAAGAATCCGGGAGGGTCAAATCTCCAATTCCCATCGGGGCTGTTTTCAGCCCCATTTAATTTTGAAACAAAAAATAGACGCCCATTGTTGAACGTCTATTTTGGGATGATATTGAGGTTTGCCGGTCTATCTTATAAAATCTGAATGTACTTCGATTGCATTTTTATTGCATTTTTTATTTTTTTTCATATAGATTTTAGTGGTTGATAGTTCCTGAAAATGCCTTAAAATCAATGATTTTCACTTATATGGCATACTGTCTGTCTGGAGTTTGAATAATCGCAAGAACTAAATACGCCCCGCATATTACACGGTTATTCGTATGATATGCGGGGCGTTTCTTTTGTTGGCTCCATTTTGCCGAAAATATGATACCAAATGATACTGCATACAAA
>ENA-OROL01002615-OROL01002615.1-human-gut-metagenome-genome-assembly--contig:-NODE-2615-length-12309-cov-4.548392_pt1 | contig 12309 bp, 8 predicted proteins | sample MGYA00242128_ERZ509048 | MGnify/ENA primary metagenome ERZ509048 (study PRJEB26280, sample SAMEA2338750) | human gut metagenome | biome: human gut; feature: human-associated habitat; material: faeces...
TTGCCCGATCCGTTGATCCCCTTGAAGGGTTTTTCGTGCAGCAACACGCGGAACTGGTGACGGCGGGCGATCTTGTCCATAATGGTCATCAGCAGCTGGTTGTGGTCGTTGGCCAGGTTGGCCTCCTCGTAAACCGGAGCCAGCTCGAACTGATTGGGAGCCACCTCGTTGTGGCGCGTCTTGACCGGAATTCCCAACTTCAGGCACTCGTATTCGAGGTCCTTCATAAAGGCCATCACACGCGTCGGAATCGCCCCGAAATAGTGGTCTTCCAACTGCTGGTTCTTGGCCGACTCGTGTCCCATGAGCGTACGCCCCGTGAGCATCAGGTCGGGACGCACGGCCCAGAGGCTCTCGTCCACGAGGAAATATTCCTGCTCCCAGCCCAGGTAGGAAAAGACCTTCTCGACATTCTTGTCGAAATAGCGGCACACCTCCGTGGCGGCCTTGTCGATGGCCGTCAGCGAGCGCAGCAGGGGCACTTTGTAGTCGAGCGCCTCGCCCGTGTAGGCGATGAAGACGGTAGGGATACAGAGCGTCGTGTCGACGATGAAGGCGGGCGACGTGGGGTCCCAGGCCGAGTAGCCGCGGGCCTCGAACGTATTGCGGATGCCGCCGTTGGGGAACGACGAGGCGTCGGGCTCCTGCTGCACGAGCAGCTTGCCGGAGAACTCCTCCAGCACGCCGCCCTGACCGTCCGGCTCGGCAAAGGCGTCGTGTTTCTCGGCCGTACCGCCCGTCAGGGGTTGAAACCAGTGGGTATAGTGGTCCGCACCGTGCTCCAGCGCCCACTGGCGCATACCCGCCGCGATGCTGTCGGCAACTTCGCGCGTGAGCGGCGTGCGTTTTTCCATCGTGTCGAGCAGGGCCGCATAGGTGCGCTTGTCGAGATACTTCCGCATGGCCGCACGTCCGAATACCTTCTTTCCGAAGTAGTCCGACGGGCGTCCCTCGGGAACTTTCACCTCGACGGCCGTGTGATTTATGGCCGCATCGACCATCTTGAATCTGAGTAATGATGACATATACCTGACTGATTAAGGGTTTAGTGTTCGTAGAAAAAACCGCGCGGGGAAGGACCCGATAATTACAAACTAAAACCTAACCTGAAATTCAACCGGACAACTGCCTCCCGGCAGGACCTGCCGACCTAACTAACCCGGGGCCGCTCCCCCGCTGCGGTACATCTTTCGTTCCGGCTACAAATGTACGAATTATTCCGTTACGTTGTTTTTACAAAATCACCGTTTTTTCAAAAAAAACAGTCGTTTTTTTCATCATTTTCCCGAAAAAACAACCGTTTTTCGCCGCACACACCCGAAATTTTCAGTCATTTTTCGAAAAACAGCCTCATTTTTCACAGAAAATCCCCAAAATACATTTTTTCGTTTTTCCCAAAACAAGCAGAAATAAAGACCATTTTTCAACTATTCGACCACATCGGAGACAGCATCCGCGCCGGGCCGTCCGGAAATGCGGCGGGCGACGAAATCCGGAAAAATTCCGCTGCACTGTTATTTTCGTAACAATTTCTTGTTACAATTCGGTAATTAATTTGTAACTTTACGTGCAATTTTGAAACAGAACGAAACTACACACATACTAATCTCTAAATAGTCATGGCAAATACCAAACGTGAAAAGCTGTTCACCGAGTTCCCGCCGGTCCCGACCGAAAAGTGGGAAGAGGTGATTACAGCCGACCTGAAAGGAGCCGATTACGAGCGCAAGCTGGTGTGGCGTACGGGAGAAGGATTCAACGTCCGCCCCTACTACCGCGCCGAAAACCTCGAAGGCATCCGTTTTCTGGGCTCGCAGGCAGGCGAGTTCCCGTACGTCAGAGGTACGCGCAGCCACAATCGCTGGCGCGTGCATCAGACCGTCGAGGTAAAATGTCCCAGGGAGGCCAACGCCGAGGCGCTGAAACTCCTCAACTCGGGCGTCGATTCATTGGGCTTCTCAATCGCGAAGGAGGGCTTCACGGCCGAAGAACTCGATCAGCTGCTCGCCGGAATCTCGATCCCGGCCATCGAAATGGTCTTCTGCGGCGCGCAGACGGGCAGCATCGCCGAATTGGTGATCGCCAAGCTCGAAAAGGAAGGCACTGCCTCCGAGGCGCACGTGGCCTTCTCGATCGACCCGCTGGTCAAGGGACTGTCGCAGAAAGGCGACTTCTGCTCGCCCAACGGCGAAAAGTGCTTCGCGAAGATCGCCTCGCTGATCGAAAAGACCCGCGAGTACAAGCACATCCGTATCGTGACCGTCTCGGCCGGCATCTTCTCGAACGCCGGATCGACCATCGTCGAGGAGCTGGCGTTCGCCCTCTCGGCCGGTAACGATTACATCGCGCGCCTGACCGACGCCGGCGTGGACGCCGAGCTGGCGGCCCGCAAGCTGCGCTTCTCGTTCTCGGTCACCTCGAACTACTTCCTCGAAATCGCCAAGTTCCGCGCGGCGCGCATGCTGTGGGCCAACATCGTCAAGGGTTACAACCCCTCGAAGAACTGCGCCTGCAAAATGCACATCCACGCCCGCACGGCAGACTGGAACCAGACCGTTTACGATCCCTATGTCAATATGCTCCGCGGCACGACGGAGGCCATGTCGGCCACCATCGCCGGCGTACATTCGCTGGAGGTGACGCCGTTCGACGCCGCGTTCGAAAGCCCCACGGAGTTCTCGAAGCGCATCGCCCGCAACGTCGAACTGCTCCTGAAGCACGAATCGCACTTCGACCAGGTGGTAGACCCCGCAGGCGGCTCGTACTACGTGGAGAACCTCACGCAGTCGATCGCCGCCGAGGCCTGGAAGCTCTTCCTCGAAATCGAGGAGAAGGGCGGCTACGCCGAGGCCTACAAGGCCGGCTTCATCAAGGAGCGCGTGGAGGCTTCGGCCGCCGCCAAGGACAAGGCCATCGCAACGCGCCGCCAGACGCTGCTCGGCGCCAACCAGTTCCCCAACTTCACGGAGGTGGCCCCGAAGGAGATCACCGCCGAAGCCGTCACCCGTCCCGCTGCCGAAGGCAACGTCCTCACGCCCTACCGCGGCGCCATGGCCTTCGAGGCGATGCGCCTGCACGTGGACCGCTCGGGCAAACAGCCCAAGGCGTTCATGCTCACCTGCGGCAACCTGGCGATGGCCCGCGCCCGCGCCCAGTTCTCGTGCAACTTCTTCGCCTGCGCCGGCATCCGCGTACAGGACAACACCTTCTTCAAGTCGATCGAGGAGGGCGTGAAGGCCGCACTCGAATCGAAAGCCGAGATCGTGGTGGTCTGCGCTTCGGACGACGATTACGCAGAGGCCGCACCGAAGGTGAAGGAGCTGCTCGCCGGCAAAGCCATTCTCGTAGTCGCAGGCGCTCCCGCATGCGCACCCGAACTGGAGGCCCAGGGCATCACGAACTTCATCTCGGTGAAGTCGAACGTCCTGGAGACTCTGAAGTTTTATCTTAAAGAAATGGGCATCTGATCATGAGAGCTAAATTTTCAGAACTGACATACGAAGCAGGCGGGCAGAAGAGCTGCTGCGCCTCGAAAGGCTGCGGACAGGTGGAGCCGTGGCTGACGGCCGAGCGCATCCCCGTCAAGGGCGCCTATACGGCCGAAGACCTCGAAGGCATGGAGCACCTGAACTACGCGGCAGGCATCGCCCCGTTCCTGCGCGGCCCCTACTCGACGATGTACGTGATGCGTCCGTGGACCATCCGTCAGTACGCCGGATTCTCGACCGCCGAGGAGTCCAACGCATTCTACCGCCGCAATCTCGCCGCCGGACAGAAAGGTCTGTCGGTGGCCTTCGACCTGGCAACGCACCGCGGTTACGACGCCGATCACCCGCGCGTGGTGGGCGACGTGGGCAAGGCCGGCGTGTCGATCTGCTCGGTGGAGGACATGAAGGTGCTCTTCAACGGCATTCCGCTCGACCGGATGTCGGTGTCGATGACCATGAACGGCGCCGTGCTGCCGATCCTGGCCTTCTACATCGTGACGGGCCTGGAGCAGGGCTGCACGCTCGACCAGCTGGCCGGTACGATCCAAAACGACATCCTCAAGGAGTTCATGGTGCGCAACACCTATATATATCCGCCCGAGTTCTCGATGCGGATCATCGCCGACATCTTCGAGTACACCTCGAAGAACATGCCCAAGTTCAACTCAATCTCGATTTCGGGTTACCACATGCAGGAGGCGGGCGCCACGAACGACATCGAGCTGGCCTACACGCTGGCCGACGGTCTGGAGTACCTGCGCGCAGGTATCAATGCCGGCATGTCGGTCGACGCCTTCGCACCGCGCCTGTCGTTCTTCTGGGCCATCGGCATGAACCACTTCATGGAGATCGCCAAGATGCGCGCCGCACGTATGCTGTGGGCCAAGATCGTTAAACAGTTCAACCCCAAGAACCCCAAGTCGCTGGCGCTGCGCACCCACTCGCAGACCTCGGGCTGGTCGCTCACCGAGCAGGACCCGTTCAACAACGTGGCCCGCACGGCCATCGAGGCCATGGGCGCCGCGCTGGGACACACCCAGTCGCTGCACACCAACGCCTTGGACGAGGCGATCGCCCTGCCGACCGACTTCTCGGCGCGTATTGCGCGTAACACGCAGATCTACATTCAGGAGGAGACCAACATCTGCCGCGAGGTCGACCCGTGGGCAGGTTCCTACTACATCGAGACACTGACCAACGAGATCGCCCACAAAGCCTGGGAGCGCATCGAGGAGGTCGAGAAGCTGGGCGGTATGGCCAAGGCCATCGAGACCGGCATTCCGAAGATGCGCATCGAGGAGGCGTCGGCCCGCAAGCAGGCCCGCATCGACTCCGGCGAGGAGAAGATCATCGGCATCAACGAATACCGTCTGGAGAAGGAGGCCCCGATCGACATTCTCGCCGTGGACAACACGGCCGTGCGCGAGAGCCAGATCAAGCGACTCAAGGAGCTGCGCGCCAACCGCGACGAAGCTGCCGTGAAGAAGGCGCTGGCCGCCATCACCGAGTGCGTGAAGACCAAGCAGGGCAACCTGCTCGAACTGGCCGTCGAGGCCGCCAAGGTCCGCGCCTCGCTGGGCGAAATCTCCGATGCCTGCGAAGTGGTCGTAGGCCGCTACAAAGCTGTTATCCGTTCCATTTCAGGTGTTTACTCTTCAGAAGTGAAAAACGACAAATCCTTCGAGCGCGCCAAGGAGCTGTGCGCCGAATTCGCCAAGAAAGAGGGCCGTCAGCCGCGCGTGATGATCGCCAAGCTCGGCCAGGACGGACACGACCGCGGCGCCAAGGTGGTCGCTACGGGTTATGCCGACATCGGCTTCGACGTCGACATGGGTCCGCTGTTCCAGACTCCGGAGGAGGCCGCCAAGCAGGCCGTCGAAAACGACGTGCACGTAGTCGGCGTATCGTCGCTGGCCGCCGGCCACCTGACGCTCGTGCCGCAGATCATCGCCGAGTTGAAGAAGCTGGGCCGCGAGGACATCATCGTCATCGTCGGCGGCGTGATCCCCGCGCAGGACTACGATGAACTCTACCGCGACGGCGCCGCCGCCATCTTCGGCCCCGGTACGCCGATCGCCACGGCAGCCATCAAGATCCTCGAAATCCTGCTCGCCGAGTAAATTCCCGGCTCCGACAAGAGAAACGCCGCGGTCGCAAGACCGGGGCGTTTTTTGTTCCGGAGCACTTCGGGAGGGACTTTTTTCACCCGCCAAAGACCGGAACGGGAGTTTTTGCATTATCTTTACGACTGAAATACACAAATTCATTCATTCCAACGTTCCATTCGCATGAAGAAAACCCTCATTCTGTTGCTTGCCTGCTGTGCCTGCATCCGGTCGCAGGCGCAGACTCCGGAGGCAGCCGCCGCACCGGAACCCTCCGTAACCCGGACCGACAGCACCCTGACATTCCCCGAACCTGAATTCATCGGCCAGGCATTGGCTATCCGGCCCGACAACAGAACCGAGCAGCTCGTTCAGGAGAGCCTGGCTCCCCGCCACCGTTCGTCCACCGGGCAGAAACTGTTCGGCATCGGAAAGAACCACATCGACGAAATGACGCTGAAAGGCGCGCAGTCCCCCGTCCGGCTCCGGAAGAGCGACGGCATCGCCTTTATCATCCGCGTTCCGGACAACCTGATCGACCCGATGTCGGTGATCAGCGTCTTCCGGTTCAAGGTCAAGAAGAAGATGCGGATCGCCGAATACGCGTCGGTCGGAACCTTCGGCGACCAGCAGCGCAACACGCTGGAACGGCAGCCCTTCACCTCGCGCCGGTTCGGAAGCAGCTCCTACCTCATCATCTTGAAAGGCGTCGAGACCGGAGAATACGGCATCACGGTCGATGCGCTGGGCAGTCTCAACGTTTCGACATTCGGGGTGGACGAATAAACCCGCGTTCCATGACAAACAATCCCCGCAACCTCGGTTGCGGGGATTGTTCTTTCGGCAGCCGGCAATGGGATCACAGGCAGGCCTCCAGAATCCGGCGGGCCATGGCGCCGTCGACGTTCTGCGCCTCGCCGAACCGATCGCCCGCAGCCGTGAAGCGGCGTTCGATCTCGGCGATGGTCTCTTCGCCGATACCCTCCTCCGAAAGGCGTGTCGAGAGGCCCAGCGAACGGAAGAACGCCTCGTTGGCCGCAATCGTACGGTCGATGCGCTCCTCCTCCGAACCGCCGGCAATGCCCCAGATACGCTCGCCGTATTGCAGCAGTTTGCCGCGTTTCTGCCCGCGCAGCACGCGCAGCGTACCGTTGATGACAATGGCCAGCGTCGCGCCGTGCGTCAAGCCGTGCAGCGCCGTCAGCTCGTGGCCGATCATGTGCGTCGCCCAGTCCTGCGTCACGCCCATACGGATCATGTCGTTCAGGGCCAGCGTCGCCGAAAGCATGTATTCCGACATCGTGTCGTAATCGCGCTCGTCCGCCAGCGCTTTGGGAGCGATTTCGACCACCGTATGCAGGATGCCTTCGGCCCAGCGGTCCATCAGCCGCGACTGATGGGGCGTAGTCATATACTGCTCCAGCACATGCACGAAAGTATCCGCAAGTCCGCAGGCTACCTGACGCTTCGGCAGCGAATAGAGCGTCTCGGGATCGAGGATCGAGAAGACCGGATAATCGCCGTAGAAAGCATATTTTTCCTTGGTCTCGTAGCGCGAAATGACCGCCCCGGAGTTCATCTCGGAACCCGTGGCCGACATGGTGAGGACCGTAGCCAGCGGCACGGTCTTGCCGGCCTGCCCCTTGAGCACGATGTCCCATGCATCGCCGTCGTAGAGAAGGCCCGCAGCGATGAGTTTCGTACCGTCGATGACCGACCCGCCGCCGACAGCCAGCAGGAAGTCCACCTTCCGCTCTTTGCCCAGCGCAATGGCTTCGCGCAGGGTCTCGACCGACGGATTCGCCTCGATGCCCCAGAACTCGACCAGGTCGCGGCCTTCGAGTGCGGCGACGACCTGATCGTAGACGCCGTTACGCTTGACGCTTCCGCCGCCGAAGGTCAGCATGATGCGTTTTCCGGCGGGAATGAGCTTCGGCAGACGGGCGATCTGGCCCTTGCCGAAAACCAGTTTGGTCGGATTGTGATAGATGAAGTTGTTCATGGCGAATATTTATTTATCCTATTACGAAGAGAATGAATGACCGGACGGCTCCGAAACCGGATTGCACCTGGTTTGACAGGGCCTCCGGCTGCTAAAAGAGCCGTTACGCCTCTAAAGATACGAAAAAAGCCGGACTGCGCAGAGAATTCTCCGCTAATTTTCAATCTTTGCGGTGAAAGCTGCCGGTTTGTGCTTAAACGAAGCAGAGCGCGGATGGGTGTACCGAAGTACGTCCCATTCGCGCCCTGCAGGAGCAAGTGCAAAGATGCACCGTAAAATCAATCGTTTAGAAGTACTTGCCGCGCAGGTCCTGAATCTTGGCCATCTGCTGGATAGCCGGGATGGCGAACTGCTGGGCCATACCCTCGGCCATGGCCTGGGCGCGAACTTTCTCGCCTTCGGCGGTCTGCTTGTCGTCGGTCTTGACATCCCCGACCTCGAAGACATAGACGCCCGAAAGTCCCTTCACGGGAGCCGACAGGGCGCCCTTCTCGGCCGATGCGATGGCGCCCACCAGACGAGGCTCCATGCCCACGCCGTTCACGTAGAACGAACCGAAAGTCACATCGGAGAAGTCCTCCACCTCCGAGCCGAGACTTGCAGCCTGCTCGGCGAGGGTCGAACCCGAAAGGCTCTTGACGATATAATCGTATTTTTTGTCGCGAAGAAGCTGCGAACGGATCTGGGCCGAAACCTTATTCAGCGGTGCGTACTCGTTGTCGTCGATCTCGGTCAGCGTGGCAATCACGTAGTCCTTGCCTACGTTGAAGATCGCCGAAAGGTCGCCCTCCTTCGCTCCGTAGGCCCAGCGGGCCACCTCGCGCGAATCCTCAAGGCCGCGGATCGTACGGTCGCCCTGGGCGATCGCAGCCACACGGGGCGTCACGGCAGCCGTCGAAGCGGCATCTGCGAATGCGGCGGCCGAACCCTTGGCGTTGACCATGAACGAACCGGCCTGGTTGTGCACGTCGCGGCGCGTGGCGGCCGAAGCCTCCACGGGATAGGTGATCGTAGCCACCTGCACGTGTTTCGAAGGTTTGTCGGCACGGTATACCTGCATCAGCTGGATGGCGTCGCCCGAAGCGATCTTCACGATGTCGCCCTGTCTGGCATTGGCCAAAGCGGCGGCGAACTCGCCCGTGAAGGCCGAGAAAGGCAGCACTCCCACTTCACCGCCGTTGGCGGCCGTAGCGTCGTAAACCGAATAACGGGCAGCGGTCTGCGCGAAATCGCCCCCCTTCTTCAGCACCGTCAGCAGGCTGTCGGCAAGCGCCTCCTGCGCATAGGGCAGCACGATGTGGCGTACGCCCACCGAGTCGGGAAGCATCTTCGAATCGAGCGCGCGGGACATCGTCCACTCGTTGTTCTTCAGCACGGGACCGTACATCTCGCCCGCCATCAGCGCCTTGGCCTCCTCGTCGGAGAGCTGTGCGGCGGAAACGTAGCTGTCGGCGATCTTGCCGTTGCGATTGGCGCGGACGAAGGTCTTCACCTCCTCGGCGGCGGCGAACTCCCGGCCCACCTCCGTCACGCTCTTCTCAAGCGCCAGCAGGTCGTTGTCCGTGGGGGAGACCTCGAATACGACATACGAAATCGTACGCGACGGGGTCTGCTTGAACTGGTTCTTATGGCTGTTGTAGTAAGCCTTCACATCACCCGACGACACCTTGACGAGCGAATCGGGAACGGCCGAGAACTTCTTGCCGGCCCACTTGCCCGAGAAAGACTTGTTGGCGGCCTCGACACCGCGGGCGACCTCCAGCGAATTGACGTAAACGCCGCCCTTCACCAGTCCGAAGTACTTCTGCACCTCGCGCTCCAGACGGGCCTGCTCGTTGAGCTGCGCCCAGGCATTGGCCGCCTCGGGGTTGGTCTCGGCCTGTGCGAGGAACTGGCTGATGGCAGCCACGCTGTACTCGCCCGTGCGGGGATCGGCGAAAGCATTGTAGAAAGCCTGCGAAGGATGCTGTCCGCTGACCATCGCCAGACGCTCCGGCTCGGTGACGCGAAGTCCCATCCGGTCGAAACCGGGCGTCAACACGTGCTTGGCGATCAGCGCCTGCCAGGCGGCATTGGCCAGCATGGCCGACTGCTTGCGTGCTTCGACGCTGATGTGGTCGAAGTGTGTGTTGCAGTAAATGAAGCGTTCGCCGCTCTTGATGTCTTCAAACACGGCCCACAGTGCAATGCGCAGGCATGCGGCTTTCCAGCCGAAGGTAGGTTTTTCGGGCGTTTCCGACAGCCAGTAGTGGCCGCTTTTTATAAGGCGGTACTTGTCGGGGCGGTAGAATATGGGTGTGCCTTCGCCGCCGTTCTTTCCGTCGTCGCGGCCGGCGTATATGCATTCATATCCTTTTACGCGCGCCTTTACATCCTCGAACTGCTTGTAAACAACCTCCTGCATGCCGAACAGGTCGGGCTTTACTTCGTTGATGTATTCGCCCACCCGGTCAGCGCGCTGGTCCCATTGGTTTTCGGGAGCGTCTCCGCCGTTGAGGCAACGGATGTTGAACGACATTATGCGCAGCTTGATGGCGCCGTATGAGTCGGCGGCGGTGAAAAGCGACAGCAGCAAGGCCGCAAAAACAAAATAGATACGTTTCATGAATATGGCTTTTTAATTTTACAGGTTAATTGTCAGCGTTAGTAGCCGGCCGGTTCCGGGAACAGCAGGAAACCATGCGTTGTCGGGGCATGGCGTGCCGGCGGCGTGGGTGTGCGGCTTCCGGTCAGAGCACTATGTCGCAGTTGCGGTCGGGGCTGCCCACTTTTGCCCCGGCTTTGCGGTAAAGGTTTATCGCCGGGGTGTTCCAGTCGAGCACCTGCCAGCGTATCCTGTGGCAGCCTGTTTGGCGCGCCAGCTCTATCATACGGTTGAGCGCCCAGAGGCCTATTCCCTGCTTGCGGAACTCGGGGCGGATGTACAGGTCGTCCATGTACATGGACTTGCCAACCCATGTGTAATAGCAGTAGTAATACACTATGTAGCCAACCATTTCGTGCTCGGGTCGATTACGAAGCATTCAAAGTAATCCTTCTCGGCCGCCATGCGTTCGGGAGTGTTGGTGAGCTGGTCGAGCGATTTCTCGAACTCGGCCAGCTCTTTTATCAGTGAGAAAATCTTTTTAAAGTCAGTCTCTTCGGCTTTGCGCAGACTTACGTCAATCATAGTGAAAAATGTGTTCTTTATGTTCTAATCAAAAAACTGTTCTCATCAACCAGTATGTAACTATACCCGACAGGTAGCCAATCACAACCACCCACGATATGTGGCGCAGGTACCAGCCGAAGGTTATCTTCTCGAGGCCCATAACCACAACGCCTGCCGCGCTGCCGATGATGAGCATCGAGCCTCCCACGCCGGCGCAGTATGCGAGCAGCTGCCAGAATATGCCGTCTACTGCAAGGTTGGCGCTCGCCGGGTCGATTACGTACATCTTCATCGCGCCTGCCACGAGCGGCACGTTGTCCACAACGCTCGACACGAAGCCTATTGCGCCGGTTATGAGGTAGTCATTGCCGCCGGTTGCCTTGTCGAGCCATTGGCCAAGCGCCTGCAGCACGCCAATCTCGGAGAGCGAGCCTACGGCAAGCAGAATGCCGAGGAAGAAAAGTATCGTGCTTATGTCTATGCGCGAGAGGCATTTCGTTACGCTCTGCCTGTGTTCGGCGGGAACATCCTTGCAGGAGCGGTTGAAGATACCTATCGTTGCCCACAGCAGGCCGAGTATTAGCAGTATCCCCACAAACGGCGGCAGGTCGGTAAGGCCGCGGAATATGGGCACGAAAATCAGTCCGCCCACGCCGATAAGGAACACCGTCTTGCGTTGTGCCGCAGTGAAAGGCGACACACGGCCGTCATCGCCGCCGCCCTGCGCCTGTTCGCCCAGTTTGCCGTGCAGCGAGAACTGGAGTATGAACACCGGTATTACGAGCGAAACAATGGCCGGTATGGTCATCTCGCTCAGGATTCCTACCGTGGTTATGTTGCCCGCTATCCAAAGCATTATGGTTGTTACGTCGCCAATGGGCGAGGGCGCGCCGCCGGCATTGGCGGCTATTATTATCACGGCGGCGTAGAGCATACGCTCCTTCTTGTCGCTCACGAGTTTACGCAGAATCATCACCATCACTATGCTCGTGGTCATGTTGTCGAGAATGGCCGAGAGGATGAACGTCACTATGGCTATCTTCCACAGCAGCACGCGCTTGGAGCGCGCAGTGAGGTACTTGCGCACGAAGTCGAAGCCTCCGTTGCTGTCTACTACCTCCACTATTGTCATGGCGCCCATGAGGAAGAAAAGTATCTCGCCCGTTTCGCCTATCTGTGCCAGCAGGCGGCTGTTCACGTAGGCCGAGGCAGAGGCTGCCCCGTCGGCAATTTCGAAATATCCCGTATCGGCGCCAATGGTGTAGAGCACCCAGCAGGCAACGAACATCAGCAGCGCAATGGCGGCTTTGTTGACCTTTGTGAACGCCTCGAGGGTAATGAACAGGTAACCTATGACGAACACGGTTACGATTAATGCTGTAAGACTCATCTGTGTAAAATGTTTTAGGTTTTAAGGATTAGTGATATTCCGAGTACAAAGAAAGTAAAAAACTTTAATGAAAAAAAATAATGTGCATTAATTCGTAGCCCGGCGGCCGATTTTTTGTGTCCCGGGCGGTGGCGATGCTGCTATGGGGCTTATGCGGCCGGACGGAAGGGCGC
>ENA-OROL01002621-OROL01002621.1-human-gut-metagenome-genome-assembly--contig:-NODE-2621-length-12278-cov-4.342551_pt1 | contig 12278 bp, 16 predicted proteins | sample MGYA00242128_ERZ509048 | MGnify/ENA primary metagenome ERZ509048 (study PRJEB26280, sample SAMEA2338750) | human gut metagenome | biome: human gut; feature: human-associated habitat; material: faeces...
CATATATTACTAAATTTGTTTTTTTATGTTGTCTACTCTAAAGGGTGCATTTCAATATAAGTACTTGTTTAAATTATTATCTATTCATGAAAATCCATCTTAGTTATAATATCATTTTCTATAACAATCTTCCCAATAGCATATTTAAAATTATTATTACTACATTTAGATAAATCTTTAAGTTCACATTTACTATCATCATTTAAATATTCATAAGAAATATTAACCAAATATTTATTATCACTACTAGAAGTAATTTCAATATTATAGTTACCAGTATAATTGCTCTTCCAACCCTTACCAGAATAATTTCTACAGTAAAGATTACCATCTATTTCATAATAATCATCATATTGTTTAGGATTATTAATATCAGATAACTTAAGATCAGTTTTAAATAAACTAGAACTAGCAAATGTAGCTAAATAACTCTTAATTCCATCAATATTTTTATATTCAGACTTAACATATTCCCCAGTAAAAGTAGAACCATCATCATTCTTAAAAGTAATATCTTTAACATCAGTAGTATTACCACAATAAGGCATTACCATAGTCTTTTCATAATATTCATTAGCCTTATCAATAATCTCTTTTACTTTACTTATAGTACTCTCTTTAACATTACTTTTTTTAATATAAGTACCACAAGCATACCCAGTATAATTATTATCTCTCTTCTTATAACTAATTTTATACCACTTATCACATGCATCATTACCCTCTAGTTCTTCCTCTATCTTAACCTCTTGGTAGCAGGATAATCCATCAATAATATCTCCTGTTACACTATTTCTAACATTTAAAAGAGCCGTATTACCATCACAAGCTACATAAGAAATAGCACTATCTTCCTTATTATCCTTATTATCTTCTACTACATCATTATTCTTATCATTCCTATTATCATTATTATCACTATCTTTATTAATTATCACTAAATAAATAATAGCTCCTACTAAAAGTAAAGCAATAAAACCTCCTACTACATACATAATAATCTTTTTCTTATCATTATTATTACTATTTAGTCTATTCATATCAACACCCTCCTCATCATTAACACCTTCTATTTGTTTCTCAATATCATTCATCATATCCTCCTACTAAATATAATATATCACATTTTTAATAAAAAGAATAGTTTTTAATATAAATTTCAATACAAAATAAGACACATAACGTGTCTTTAAAATATTATACTCTTTGATTTATAAATTCCATTCTTAACTTATCCGCTAAAGTAACAATAAATTCCGAATTAGTAGGTTTAGCTTTATCAACATCAACACTATGTCCAAAAATATCATCCATAAGATCCCAATCACCACGATTCCAAGAAACCTCAATAGCATGTCTTATAGCCCTCTCTACTCTAGATACAGTAGTATCAAACCTATCAGCAAGTTCTGGATATAACTCCTTAGTAATAGCTCCTACTATTTCAGGATTATCATATACCATAGTAATCGCCGTCCTTATATACTGATACCCCTTAATATGTGATGGCATACCAAGTTCATGCAATATTCTACTTATAGATTGCTGTAAATTATTATTAAATAAATTAAGACTTTTCTTTTCCAAAGTATTAAAAGTATCCAGTATTCTATCTTCTAAATCAAATAAATCAAAAGGTTTTAATATATAATAAGTAACACCATATTCACTAACTTTCCTTATTGTATCAGGAGCATTATAAGAAGTAGCCACTATCACATTAGGATGAATATCTTCCTTATTAAGTTCCTTTAAAACACTTAATCCATCTTTCTTAGGCATAATTAAATCAAGTATAACTAAATCATATTTTATATCCTCATTCTTTATTAGTTTTAATCCTTCAATACCATCATATGCTTTACCTACAATTTCAATTTTCTGATTATCTTCAAAATAATCTTCTACCATACTAATTAGATTAACATTATCATCAATCATTATAACTTTAATTTTTTCCATTTCATCTTACCCTTCTTTCTTACAAACAAATTGTACTACATAAATAAAGCAAAATATGTCGAATTATACCATCATTAAACAAAAATAAAGAAATACTATTTGTACTTCTCTATTAATTAAACCCTTTGAATTATCCTTTCTACTTCTTTTATATCAGAAGAAATATCTCCTACTAAAACACCATTAATACCTTCTATATTTATTATATCATTAATATTACTACTATCAACAGAACCACCATATAATAAATTAGGTTTTTTCTTATACTTATCTTCCAAATATTCATTAACAAAACCAATAACTTCTTCAATTCTTTTTCTACTAGGAAGTGCACCAGTACCAATAGCAAATATAGGTTCATATGCAAATATAATAAACTCAATATTTTCAACATCCTTTAAATATTTATCTAATATTTTAGGTATAGCCTCATGATAATCATCATCTATATTTTCACCAAAACATAATATCGGAAAAATATTAGCATCAAGAGCCGCTATTAACTTATTATTTATAATAACAGCATTCTCATTAAAATCTCTCACCCTTTCGTAGTGGCCAATAATACTATACTCAACTCCTAAAGATTTTAACTGATCAGTAGATATCTCTCCCGTATGCTTATAATCAGTATTATAATTCAAATTTTGACTACCAATTAACCAATCAGAATTATTAACAAATGCCTCCAAATAAATATCAGATGGACAAATAATTATATCATTATCTGTCTCTAAATTATTAGTCCTCTCAATATAATTATATAAATCATCATATAAAAGACTCATCTTGTGATTAAATATTATTATCTTTTTCATACTACTCCTCTTCTACTATATAATTTTATCAAGACAATTTCAATTATATAGTCATTTCTAATACTTTGTTTTCTATCTTTCTATAATATTATTTTTTATCCGTCTAAAGATTAAAAGTTACTATTAGTTAACTTTCTTATCTTCTATAACATCAATCCCTACTAAACTTCTACTTTCCAAATATTTCATCGTAGCACCACCACCAGTAGATACATGATAAAAAGAATCAGAAAAACCAAGTTTATTAACAGCGGCAGCACTATCTCCACCACCAATTATAGTTTTAACTTTATTTTTATCTAAACATTTAAAAAGCATTCTTGTTCCTTTAGCATACTTACTATCTTCAAACAAACCCATTGGTCCATTAAAAATAACCCTTTTAGCAGTTTCTAATGCTTTATTAAATATCTTAATAGAATTACTACCAATATCATAACCAATATCATTATCATTAAAATCATTGATTTTCTTTTCCCCATCAGCGGTCATAAAATCTACAGGTAATATTATTTTATCATCATACCTATCTAACATATCCTTAGCAAAACCCAAATGCTCTAAACTAACAATAGATTTACCAACATCATAACCTTCAGCTTTAAGAAAAGTAAAAGACATTGCTCCACCAATTAAAAGTTTATCACACTTTTGTAATAACGATTCAATTAAAACAATCTTATCATCAACCTTTTTACCTCCTAGTACCGCTATAAAAGGATGAGTTTTAGCATCTAATACGCTATCAATCTTCTGAAGTTCTTTTTCTACTAAAAATCCTACTCCGCTAGGTAAATATTTTGGAATACCCGTTATTGAAGTATGATTACGATGACAAGTACCATATGCATCATTAATAAATATATCACCAAGACTAGCCCAATACTTAGCTAAAGCATCATTACATTCTGATTCTCTTTTATCAGGAACATCTTCAAATCTAGTATTCTCTATAAGTAAAACACTTTTCTCTTTCATATTATTAACCATATCAGTAAGCCTATCACTACAAGTATCAGGAGAAAATAAAACCTCAGTATTCAAATATTCTCTTAATCTTTCCGCTACCGGATAAAGACTATTTTTCTTTTTATCCTCTTCTGTTTTAATTTTTCCCAAATGAGATAGTAAAATAATCTTAGTATTAAATCTTAAAGCATATTTAATTGTCCTAAGACTAGCAATAATTCTCGTATCATCAGTAATTACACCATTTTCGATAGGAACATTCAAATCACATCTAATAATTATTTTTTTTCCTTCTAAATCAAAATCCTTTATTGTCCTCTTCATCTTTTTCTCCTCTAACATAATTTTATCACAATTAAAATTATTAGTCTATATTTAATCTTTATTTAATAAAATTAAATGAGGGATATTATGAAAAATATTATTGAATTTTATTACAATTTATCACCAGAAAACATTAAACAAAAAAATAATAATTACTATTTCAATACAAATAATAATAACTATATCTTTAAAGAATATAATATTAACATAGCATTAATTGAAGACATAGCAAAATTAAATATATACCTAAATAATTATTTAAACATTAATAAAATAATATTCAATAAATATAATAATCCCCTAACTAAAATAAATAGTAGCTATTATATTTTAATATTACAATCAAATAAAATTAATATAGATTTAGCAACTATTTCTAAGTTTTCTTCAATATCTTTACCTAAAATAAACACATTAGAAAGAAATAACTGGCAAATACTTTGGAGTAATATGATAGATTATTATGAAACCCAAATAGGAGAAAATAGTAAAAAATATCCCCTTATCCGTGAATCATTTGATTATTTTATCGGATTAGCAGAAAATGCCATATCATACCTTACATATACAAAAAAAGAAACACCTAAAACAATATATGATAATAAAGTATTATCCCATAATAACCTATATCATTCACTAGAAGACCCATTGAATATCATTATTGATCACAAATCTCGTGACTTAGCAGAATATATAAAAATATCTTTTTTTAACAATAATAAAAATATATTTCAAGAATTAGATAATTATTTTTATTATCAAAAATATTCCGATTATGGAATAAGAGTATTATTCTCCCGTATTCTCTATCCTAGTTTTTACTTTAAAATATATAACGATATAATTCAAGGAATAATAAAGGAAAAAGAACTAAATAAAATAATAAACAATATTGACAAATATGAAATATACATATACAAAATCTATATATATTTAAAAAAATATTCAAATCTACCTCCTGTAGAATGGTTAAAAAAAACGAAAAACTAATTTTCGTTTATAACCTTAATTACTTCTGGAATTTCGTTTACCAAAGCAGTTTCAATACCATCTTCAAGAGTAAAAGCAGCCATTGGGCATCCTGCACATGCACCAATTAAAGTAACATAAACAATACCATTTTCATATCTATTAAACTTAACAGAACCACCATCATTTTCTAAATAAGGTCTAATTTTATCTAGTACTTCATTAATTTTTATTTCAATTTCTTTATTTTCCATTCTCTCACCCATTAATTATTATATATTTTTTTTAAAAAAAGTACAAGAAATATTCTAAAATTTCAAAAAAAATGTTATAATAACAAATGTGAGGAAGATAGTATGGAAAAAGTAAAAAAAAATGATGTTATCAAAGTAAAAGTAACAGGAGTTCAAAAATATGGAGCTTTTGTCAACAGTGAAGACAATAATTATGACGGATTGATTCATATATCAGAAATATCTTATGGCTATGTAAAAAATGTTAATGACTATCTAAAAATTGGAGATTCCATCTATGCCGAAGTAGTAGAAGTTAGTGATAAAGACAATCAATTAAAACTAAGTATTAAAGATATAGATTATAAAAAAGATGGTACAAAGCTTAAAAGAATGGCTGAAACAAAAAATGGATTTACTCCTCTAAAAGACAATCTAGAAATATGGATTAATAAAAAAATAAAAGAAATAACTGACAAAATGTAAAAAAAATTATTTTTTTTTATAAACCTCTTGACAAACAGTACCAAGAAATGGTATAGTATTAATTGTCATGAGACAATGGGCGATTAGCTCAGTTGGTTAGAGCACTTGCCTTACAAGCAAGGGGTCATAGGTTCGAGTCCTATATCGCCCACCATTGCCGAAATAGCTCAATTGGTAGAGCAACTGACTTGTAATCAGTAGGTTACGGGTTCAATTCCTGTTTTCGGCACCATTTTTTTGGAGGGATAGCGAAGTGGTCAAACGCGGCAGACTGTAAATCTGTTCCTTCGGGTTCCATGGTTCAAATCCATGTCCCTCCACCACTTTTGTTTGGTTATTGAATGCCCCGTAGCCAAGCGGTAAGGCACCACACTTTGACTGTGGCATTCGTAAGTTCGAATCTTGCCGAGGCAACCAATCAATTTTGCTCCGTTAGCTCAGTCGGTAGAGCATTTGACTTTTAATCAAAGGGTCTGGAGTTCGAATCTCCAACGGGGCACCACTTTAAATACAAAAGCCTTATAAAATAAGGCTTTTTTATATTATGACACTAAAACAAAAATTAAAAAAACTAACCACTTTTTTCAAATGGTTAGTTTTTACTTTTCCTCATATTAAAATAAGAATAAAACATAAACTCAAAGCCATCCAAATAAAACTTATATGTATCCATAGTAACCTTATTAAATAGAGATAAAACAACATGTTTATCATTATTGTACAAATATATAACTTTAAGCATATTCAAAAGTTTTTCAATATCATTCGCATCATCAATATTCAGTTTATCAACCTTTACAGAGAAATCCTCAAAATATTCATTAAGTTCTTCCTTAAAAGTACAAATATTATAATAAAAATTACTAACAATAATTTTATCATATTCTCTTCTATAGTATTTAATATTATCATTGTCAAACACATACTTATTACAAAGCAAAATATCACTATTATTCTTTAAGCAAGCTGCAATTATTTCATACTCAGAATCAATATTATAATTAAAATTGTCATAAAAATAATGAATAAAATTATCGAGCACATAAACATAATGATTATAACTATCAACATAATCTTTTTTTAGCACCGGTTTGTTATTACTATATATAGGGACACCACCAATTTTCTTTATACTAGAGTCAAGTATCCCACTTTCAATAATTTTAAATATAAGCAAACTATTACCAATATTTATCTTTTTCGTTTGTTTAATTAATTTATTCTTTTTAATAGATAGAATTATACTTTTTTTACTACTGCCAAATTTTATTTTCTTTTGCATCATGTATCCCTTTCCTATCATCACCTAATAAAGTTGACTTATTTAGAATAACACAAACACAAATACATTACCATACAAAAATAAACATCAGTGAATTTAAAGTGATAATATTATTTTTGTTAATTAATAGTTAACCAAAAAAAATAAAGAAAATAAGCCATTCACAGCCTATTTTCTAATATATCACTATTTGCCAGTAACTCTCTTTAACACAAAGTATTTGCAGTCCACTGCACAGTTATCTGTCAAATACTTATCCAAATACTTATAATTATTAATATTTTTAGCCTTCTTATTAGTCTCTTCATAGAAGCCCTTTAACCTAAGTTTACCATAAGCAATATCCCCTACTATATAATCATAATCACTAAAGAAATCAGTATAATGACTAGTAAACTCATTCAAATCAAACCCATCTTTATAATTATTTATAAGTTCATACTTATTATTTTCAACCTCAATAAATTTCATAATATCTCCTATCCATAATTCTTTGCAAATGCACTCTTAATCTGTTCATACTTAGCCAAACTAGAGGCTGAATTCCAAGTAATAAATCCACCATCCAATCCAGCATCATATAATGCCCTTACCTGATCTTCAATCTTACCAGCATTATAAATAACCTTAGGATTCCAATAAGGCGTATCATAAGCCGTTATCCATGTTCTAGCAACCGCAGGTGTAGGTATTTCTTTTTGTCTTGCACTAGCCCCCTTAGCCCAATTATTAACTGTCTGATATGCATTAGTCCAGGTATCAACACTTCTACCAAAATGGTCCGTATAAGGCATTGAACTAATAGCATCAACAATATTAGAGATTGCAGGCCAATATTGCCCATATGCTGTTACATACTCACTAGAACATTCACCAAATACATCAACCGATAAATATATACCCTCTTTATGTATCTGATCAGTAGCATAGAATAGAAAATTCTGCACAGCCTCAGCCTTTTCCTCATCATATTTATTTTTAAAGTCAGCCTTTGCTACTGACAAATTATAAGCATTCTCTGGAAATCTAACATAATCAAATTGTATCTCATTAAAGCCCATTTCTCTAGCAGCCTCTTTAGCAAGTTCCACATTATAATACCACACATTCCTACTATAAGCAGATGGCCATCCAGTAGAATTAATACAGTCTTCCGGATGATCCTTAGCATAATGCGTATCATTAAATACCACTATTCTACCAATAGCATATATACCGGCCTCTTTAATCTTATCAATAGCGGCTTTATATAAACTATTATCATTAATCGCAGTCTTATAAGCTGTTGGAGATATCTCTTTAGCCACCTCAGAACTATATGCAAGTGCTCCATCCTTAATATCAACAACTATTGCATTAACACCATTTTCCTTAGCAATCTTCAAATAACTATCAATAGAACCAATAGTTCCAGCATTCAAATACATTGCCTTGGCACTTTTAAGAAGCTTATTATTCTCAAATTCCACTCTCTCATAAGGATAATAATCCAAAGTAGATGCCTTACCACCATATAACTCTCTCAAGCCATACTTACGGTCCTTATGCGTATCATAAACAGAGTTCTCATTATACACCTCATTAGCGGTCTCTTCATCATTAACCAAATACTTACCATACACCCAGCCTTCAGTATTATCATTCTTAATCTTATACATATTAACAGAGCCATCTTCAAGAAGTTTATCATAATCAGTTACATCAATTTTATTACCCTTCTTAATAAAAGATTCAATCTTTGAGTCCTCACTATTTTGATATACCGTAACAGAAGTTCTAACATACTTAACCTTTTCTAAGACAGCACTCTTCGCATCCTTAACTAAACTACCACTGTCAACATAATAAATACTCTTATCATAATCAATCTTTGTATAAGACTTATTATCCTTAGTAATAGTATCCTTATAACTACTTACTTTAGTACCTCTTACCAAGTCCTTATCTTCCTTAAGATTACCATCATCATCCTGAATATAAAGTTTTACCACCTTATCACTAGAAGCCAAATACATAGCTTCCTTATTAATAATATCTTTACCTTTTCCAAGTAGTAACACCGCTAACACCACAATAATAGCAGAAATACCAATTGTAATACCTACCTTTACTGGATTAACTCTTCTTTTTTTTCTTCTTTTTTCACCCATTTTATCACTCCATTTTCTCTTAATATTAGTATAACATATTTATACATTTTTTTACCAAAAAAATACAAAAAAAGCACAAAATTATTTTATACCCATTTTATGCTCTTTAATTATATATCTCTAGATAAATATATATAAGATTTACCCAGTTCAAAACTAATTTCCTTGCAGTATCTAACAAACTTTTCATATCCCCAAACAAGTTTATCAGCAAAAGCAACAACATAACTTTCTTTATACTTAGGTTTAATCTTAACAACCAACGGAAACATATGACTCTCAATAATATTAATTTCCTTCTTATTAAGATTAAAATGTTTCTTAGCATTAGTACTTGCTATTTTAGGATGATTTCTAATTAACTTATTAGTATTTTTAGCAGTATACTTATTCAAAAAGAAATCATGAAGCATTCCCCCTCTAGCGGCACTAACATAATCCAAATCTAGTTTCTTACATATCCTATACGATAAATAGGCCACTCTCTTAGAATGCTCCATTCTAGTAGTTTTATGATGTGTGAAATCCTTTAACTTATTAAATTCCCTATTCTTTAATATTTCACTAACTATTTCCATATATTCTATATCATCATTACCAGTTTTCATTATTACACCTCAGTATTATTTTATTAAAAACATAATATCATAATTAATTAAAAAGAAGCAACTCGTGCTCCTATTTATTATCTAACATATTAAGAAGATTAATCTTAAACATATCTCTCTCAGCATGAGACTTAGATACCATTACTCCCTTATAAGTAGAAAGTTCTTTTTGATGTCCCTCAGTTAAAATATCCTCCGGAGTTAAAGTATCAAGCATTACTAATTTTTGATTTTCATACACTGTATAATGAAGTACAACATCACCATGTACTTTAGCAAACATCCTATCAGTAGGAAGCTTAAGCTCATACTTAGTAATCATATCCTTAGTGTTCTTTGATACTATAATACCCTTGAAATCACCATCTCTAAATGATGGATAAAAATCAAAAACTAACTTCTTATAAGCAAGCATATTATATTTCTTAACAGCACGTTCTTTTTTTCTAAATTCATTTTCATTTAGATATTCAATAACAAAACTATTCTTCATTTTAACCATCCCCCTAGTTCAAACGAATGTATTTCGATTATACCACAAAAATACTAGTATTGTCAAATGTTTTTTTATGTTCTTAGCACTTCAAGCCTTATTTTATAAGTCTTTCAGTGTTGTTATTAGCCTGTAGTCTAATAACAATATACCAGCAGTATCTATCATATATAAGCCATGACTATATACAAAAAAAATATAACAGTAATAAGAGAAATAACAATACTAATATAATTAGCAATATTAAAACTAAAATATTTAGATAAAATCAAATTAACTATCTTAGCACCATCTAATGGATATATAGGAAGCAAATTAAAAATAAGCATACTCTTATGATATAAAAGAAATAAACTATAAATATATTCTCTTACTATACCATTTCTATATAAAAAAAAGATAATACCAAAATAAATACTCTGCATAATTATACCAGAAATAGCTACTAGTAAATCATTTTCTATTTTAGTATTAATTCTTGTATTAAGTTTAACAAATCCACCATAAGGATAAATTATAACCTTATCTATTTTATATGATAATATTTTAGAAATAATAATATGACCCATTTCATGAATAATAATAAGTGATGTAAAAATAATTAAATTAACAAAATGGCCAGTAATAACAAGACCAAAAGCCATAATTATATAAGTATAATGAAATTCTATTTTATTTAAGATATTCTTCATAATTTAAATACTTATCACCTTTACTAAATACTAAATATAAAGTATTATTTACTTCTCCAACTAACGTTCCCTTATCAACATAATCATATAATTTTAAAGAAGTATTATCAATATTACCATACCAGTTATATATTCCATCTAAGTCTTCAATAATAACTGTATTACCATATCCTTCTTTATTACCAATAAAAACAACCATTCCCTCCCTTAATGAAGGAACTAAATAGTTTGAAGTAACTTCTAGTTTAACTCCATCTAAATATACACTAGAAGAACTATATTTTAGTTTTTCATTAAATACTTTCTCAGTATTAACTTCTTTTTTAATAGGAAGAATTCCTCCTAAATATTTATCATATATATTTTTTATCTTAGTAAAAGATATATCATCACTATATAAATAATCAGTAATTTTCTCTTTCAAAAATTCACTTCTTTTACAGCATATTGCTAAAGAAACAAATAGTAATAAAATAATCAAAGTTTTAACAAAAAATTTTTTAACACACTTACAAAAATTATTATCTTTCTTTTCAGTACTAACTTTATTTTTATTAATAATATCCATATACTTCTTCTTATCTATTTCATTCATAAATATCACCACTAAAATATATGAATAAAAAAAGAAAAAAGAATTTATTTTTTCTTTTTTCTAACTTTATTAGTATATAATTTAATAACAGAATCAACAGTAACTGGTATTGTAATAGTTCTTGAAGCAAATCTTTCTTTTTCTAAATCATTTAATTCATCATAAAGATAAAATATAGACCATCTCATTTTTTGTACCATGATAATTAATTGGAAGTTCTGTAAAATATACATCATCATCTTTTCTAATTAACATTCTAGGTTCACAAGACATATTTCTAATTTCATTCATAGATATATTTTCTTCAACAATACTTTTTGTCTTTCCATCTTTAACAATATTAATCTTTCTCATTAGTGGAACAACCCTCATATTATATACATCTGATTTTTCCATAAACACCACCCTTTTCTTATTTCAAATATCTAACAATTAACTCCGAATCAAACTCATTATCAAAAAACATATTTCTTAATTCACTTTTATTATAAACAATTACCAAAGTTTTATTATCTATATACATATTAATAAAATTATCAAACTCAGTAATCAATTCATTAATATATTCTTCCTTATTTCTTTCAATATCTTCTTTAGTAAGAGAAATATTAGTATTCTTATCAATAACAATTTGACCATTACCAATAATTAAATCCTCATCAAATATTTTTTCTATTATATATTTTCTAGTATAATT
>ENA-OROL01002623-OROL01002623.1-human-gut-metagenome-genome-assembly--contig:-NODE-2623-length-12256-cov-2.515450_pt1 | contig 12256 bp, 6 predicted proteins | sample MGYA00242128_ERZ509048 | MGnify/ENA primary metagenome ERZ509048 (study PRJEB26280, sample SAMEA2338750) | human gut metagenome | biome: human gut; feature: human-associated habitat; material: faeces...
CAATATTTCAAAGAACATCTTGCTTTCGTTTTAAAAGCGGGTGCAAAGGTAAGAGGTTTTATTTTAACTACCAAATATTTTCAGAAGTTTTTTTTGCTTTTCTTTTTCTATCGTTTCTCAGACTCTCTTAGCGAAAGGGAAAGAAGGTAAAGAAGAAAAACAAAACGCCTTTTCTTTGCGAATCGGACTGCAAAGATAAGAACTTTTAGCTTTATCTTCCAAACTTTATCGGAAGTTTTTTTGTTCTTATAGTCAAGCAGTACTGCGCTTTTACACTAAGTCAATTTAACAAGGCTTTCTTCTCTTGGAAAGCGGGTGCAAAAGTACGCCCTTTTCAAATATACTCCAAACTTAAATCACTCTTTTTTTGAATTATTTTTGAGGATAGAAGCTAAAGTGTTGAATCATAAGGATGTTGTAGAACATATTTTTCTCGGATACAGGAGGAAAGGCGGAAAAGGGTACACCTTATTATATTCACACGCGCGTTAGAAGGGCGAGGGCACGGGCGTATGCACAAGGGAAAGGATGGAGGAAAAGGGGATTGAAAGACTGAAAAGGAAGAAGGCAGGAAGAAGGGGAAATCGTAGCAAGGGAGGAAAATACGAAAAAAAGGGTAGAGACAGGAGTCTTTTAAAGTTCTACACTCTTGGAAAAAGAAAAAAACTCTGCCATCCGCAACAATTCGATTAACATTCTTAGGGGGACTTTTTAGTCAACCCCTACTTACGTGTCAGCCAGGCTCTCTATGAAAATAAAAAACTATAATTTGCTGTCATCTGTCACGGTGTCGGGTGTAATTGATTGAGTATGAATAATTAATGAGGTGGTGGCAGTAGGTGACGGCAGTGTGACGGCAAATTTTGCTGTCACACTGCCTTGTTGTCAATGGTTACTTATGGGCTGTTGGTTGGTCTATACAGAGCTTTTTAGTTTCTCCCGCTTGAAACTTTTGTTTCTCCTGCTTGGAACTAAAGTTTCATCGGCTTGAAACTTTAGTTTCAAAGCCGTGAAACCAAAGTTCCGGACGCTTGAAAACAGTGGTTCCAGCCGATGGAATGAATGAAACAAGGCAGGAAACTGATCCCTTACTTATATGATTCAATTAACTTGACCGCACCAACTGTTCGATTAACCTGCTCTTCCAAGAAACAATAAATCATTTATCACTCAAAAACAGCGGAGTTATCAACTATTAAAGGATGATTTATCAATTATTAATGTCTGAAATATCAATCGTTAATAATTGACACCTCAGACATTAATACACTGTAAATCAAATGACAACATCAAACAAATGACAGATAATGATACATGGAAGAGTGAGAGCAAACACTTGCTATCATAACTGCTACCACAGTTGCTGCCATACCTGAAACTAAGATGAATAAAGGCATACAGACAATCTGTTAGGGCATGAGAGCAAAAGTCGAGTTGAATTACTGTGGAGAAATAAATATAGACGGCTATCATATTAAGCAAAAAACGGTCAAAAAGAGCAGGAAATAAATGATAGTACATAAGATACCTATTCCGATCCCCATGATTTTTGTTTTAACTGTAATATCAACAGAATCTATTTGCTTGATTTTGAATAACTTTCTTTCTACCACAAAGAATACTGTAGAGTACAAAAGTGGAAGAATATAAAAGACTACTGGATTTAACTCTATAAAAATGGCATAAAACGGAAACATAGCTCTAAAAAAGACCATAAACACCAATGCCTGCGTTAAAATCCAATATAACTTTTTATTTTTCCAATAACTGATTCCTGTCAGTATAACAATTATCCAGAAAAATGCCGGACAAAATACATTCTCTTTGTACTTACAAAAATCAGCAAGTCCCCCATACCTTGCATCAGCTTCGGCCATAGAATACAAAGTACGATAGTCATGAATCTCCAAACAGAGAAAAATGATTCCTGCAATAATCTCTATAAAAGGAATCAATTTTAGTATATTCTTTTTAACTGGAGACCGCTCTTTCATGTATCAAATTATTTTTCAAACAAATATAGTTTTTATTAATTGAAAAAACAAATACATAATTATAGATACAGGCAAATAAAGATTGGGCATTCCCGAGCAAAATCCACCTTCAGTTGTTATTCAAAGACAAGGATATTTTATACTATAAAAAGTCAATGTCATGGAAAAAAACATTTTTAAGTTAGATAATGAACAGCTCAAAGCGATTGTATGCTCATTTCGGGATAAAACAGAAGAAGGGTTAAAAACGGAAAATGCAGAGATACAATGCATTCCTACTTTCATTGCTCCAAAAACAACCCATATTAAAGGAAAGTCACTGGTACTTGACCTGGGAGGAACCAATTATCGGGTGGCAATCGTAGATTTCGACAAAGCAACACCAACCGTTCACCCGAACAATGGCTGGAAAAAAGACATGTCAATTATGAAGTCCGTCGGATATACCCGCGAAGAGTTATTCAAAGAACTCGCCGATATGATTATAGGAATCAAACGTGAGGAAGAAATGCCTATCGGTTATTGTTTTTCTTATCCGGCCGAGTCCGTACCGGGTGGAGACGCCAAACTGTTACGCTGGACAAAAGGAGTAGATATTAAAGAAATGGTTGGAGAATTTATCGGAAAACCTTTACTCGACTATCTGAATGAAAGAAACAAAATTAAGTTTACAGGCATCAAGGTAGTAAACGATACTATAGCCAGTTTATTCGCCGGTCTCACAGATAATAGTTATGATGCATATATCGGCCTCATCGTAGGGACAGGAACCAATATGGCAACTTTTATCCCTGCCGATAAAATTGAAAAACTGGATCAGTCATGCAATGCACATGGATTGATTCCTGTCAATTTGGAATCAGGCAATTTCCATCCGCCCTTTCTGACTGCGGTAGATGATACCGTTGACGCTATTTCCGGTAATCCGGGAAAGCAACGTTTTGAGAAAGCGGTATCCGGTATGTATCTGGGAGACATACTGAAAACAGCCTTTCCGCTGGAAGAGTTCGAAGAGAAATTCGACGCACAGAAACTGACTTCCATTATGAATTACCCGGACATCTACAAGGATGTATATGTACAGGTAGCACAATGGATTTATGGCAGATCCGCACAATTGGTTGCCGCCTCACTTACGGGGCTTATCATGTTACTGAAATCCTATAATAAGGATATACGAAAGGTTTGCCTGGTAGCCGAAGGCAGCCTTTTCTGGAGTGAAAACAGGAAGGATAAAAACTATAACATTCTCGTTATGGAAAAACTGAGAGAACTCCTTCAATTATTCGGCCTGAAAGATATTGAAGTGGATATAAAAAGTATGAATAACGCAAACCTGATAGGGACAGGCATTGCGGCATTATCATAATATACTCCCGTCACTGCCGGCATCCTCACAATTCTATGAGGCATTTTAATGTAGCGGATTCATCAATAAACTTTTCTTAAAGTTTATGATGAATCACGACTACATTTGAAAAATCATAGACAAACACAAAGACTGGTAAAACCAAGTCATAAAACCGATGTTGCTACAACCGTGTTTACCTCATTTAAAGAAATGTCCGCCCGATATTATTTATTATAAGGAATCACACTTAAACTATAATTACCATCAGGCAACAAATCCGAATCAAATTCTATTTCAATATCTTTAGACTCTCCTTTCAACAATGTGAAATAATTATCGTTCATCAAAGCAGGTAATATACGCTCACCATCAGAAGAGCGAATAGCCTGTACGTGAACAGCAAAAGCGACTGATGATCCCACATTTTCGATCTTTGCTTTAATCACTTTCTTACCATTACTATCCACTAAGCTTGATGTTGTGCGCAATTTGGCTTTCGGCAAATTATTCAATGCTTTATAATCTCCCGGTTTATTGGAACGCCAATAAAAGTTATCAGAAAGCAGTTGCCCGTTTTCATCGTTCAGTTCCAACTTGATGAAATGCACAGGAGTCAAATCCGTTGGCTTCTTTTTTCTACCATATAATTCAAATTCATAAAGTGAATATCCCCACATAGTAGCCTGTTTCAACCCTTGCATTTTCACATAACGAGTACAAACAGGTTTTATCTTAATCTCTTCGACACCGCCTTTAGAGTCCTCATTGATATAAATTTCTTTCCAGTTTATTGCATCATCCGAAATCAACAGTTTATAAGCTTTTGCATGAGCAGCCTCCCAGTTCAATATGACAGAGGCTATTTCAGTAGGTTCACCCAGATCAACATAAATCCATTCTTCATCACGGGGTTCACTCGCCCAACGACTGCCATCACTGGCATCAATCGCGGCACTTGGCTCTCCGGCATCTGCCGAAATGGAGGAAGCAACCGCTTTCTTACCGAAAGCAAGGTTGTCTGTTGTAAAATTCAGATGGAAACAATAGGAATCCTTATTAGCGGCGGCATCCAAAACTACAGACTGGCTATAACGCCCCATTTCTTTCCCATCCAGATTATAGACTTTACCTGTAGCCGTAAGTCCTTTCTGCTCTTTCAAAGTGGTATTGATCACTTTTACACTATTATCAGCATAACTCCACTGAATATGAACCGGTTCACACGCCTTTCTGATTCCCCAGTAAGCCCCCGTCAAGTCATAATAATAATCATAGGTTTGCCATACCAATGAAGGATAAGCCGACTGCCCCATCCAAGTCAATATGCCGGAAGCATCTTCCCAAATATGATGTTGAAAGCCTTCGTACATCGCTTTATTCACCTCAACATTCACTAATTGAGCTTTCCGGCAAAAATCTTCAATACCTTTCGCTTTACCATAATTGAACTCTACGGTAGAGAAATATTTGTCGGGACTGGCGTTCCCCGCCGAATTGCCAAAGAAATGCTTGTCCCACATTTCATTACGTGGCCACCAATCTTTTTCGGGCACAAATTTCTTAAAGCTATCGAAAGTAGTAAAGACAGCTGTACCTATTTCTGTACGGAATCCCCATCCTTTGGTTATATTGGCACCATATCCATAAGGGGCTTTGGTAAAATACCAGTTAGGATGAGAGTTAGTCCAAGGTCCACTCCCGGAAAGGCCGTCACTATGGGAATTGGCATGATAGGCCCGATCACCCCCATCGTATGTTCTAACGTCTTCCTCCAGCCACTTATTAAGAGGCGGTAACGGATACCCCTCATTATCACCACACCACACTGCAATACAAGCATGATTACGCAAACGCTTGATCTTTTCCACTGCATTCATATTGAAAGCAAAAACATCATCCGGAAGATTCGAATTTGAATTTAACCAGAAGTCGTCCCACACCATAATGCCGTATTTATCGCAAGCTTCATAAAACTCATCATCCGTAACCGAACCGATCCAATTGCGTATCATATTAAAATGCATCTCATTGTGAAGTTTCAATTTAAGATCATATTCTTCACCCCGACAACGCAACATATATTCGCTCATTCCCCAGTTTCCTCCTTTTACATAAACAGGTTCACCATTTATTTTAAGATGAAGCACACCGTCAACCAGCTCGGAACCGTATTCACGAATACCAAATGTAATATTCTGTTTATCAGAAGCCTTACCATTCACCATATAAGTCAGTTCGCAGGTATAAAGATTCGGCTGTCCGTAACCATTAGGCCACCACAAAGCAGGATTCTGAATTATAAATTGACTGAACTTGCTATCATCCAGAAGAAAAGTCCGCTGTTTGCCTGCCTCAATTACCAAATCTTCGGTAAATTCAATGTTGCCCGGCTGAATGATACCTTTCAACACTCCTTTCTGCTCTATATCTGTATGATTCCGTAGTTCCAACTGCAAGCTTAAAACCGCTTTGTTTTTAGAAGGAACTTTCGAACGTATCCAAGGATCGACGATAGACACTTCGCCGGTTTTTGTCAAATAGACGTCGTCAGTAATACCAGTCAAAAGACCGGGAACATAAGGCATCCAATCCCAGCCGGCACATGACATATAAGTAGGACTTGCATAATTGGGAACCGGAGTGCCTACCCAATGCACAAGGACGGCAAGCACATTCTTACCGTTTTTTGACAGCAAATCGGTTATATCGAAATTCCCCCGATGCATAAATCCATCAAGCAACCCGGGACGCGTCCCATTAAAAAATATTTCTCCTTTACGGTTAACCCCTTCAAAATTTAGCCATACCCTTTCTCCGTTTTCCACCTCCGGCGAATTAAACTCTGTACGATACCAGAAGTTACGGTCATATTTTGCTTTATCGACTTTATACGCATTATCAGCAAAATTCGGATCAGGCTCCAGTCCTTCTAATACATACGAACCAAACACCGTTCCCGGCACAGTTGCTTTGACCCAATCCCTCGTGTCATATCGGGTAGTCATCATATCAGAAGGATGCTCAATTTCTGCCTGAGCTTTCACTTTCCATATCGTCAGATTTCCATCACTATTCAATGAAATTTTTACTTTTTGTGCATGAACGGTGATACCAGTAAATAATAAAACAAGTAACAGTGTAGTCTTCCAAATATTCATATCTTCTATTTCTTTTTCACATTACAGATCAGTATATGAACGATTAATCGCTCATATACCCCTAAAAAAGAAATCAGATAGTCATATTATTATATTTTGTATTCCTCTATCTTCCTGTACAAAGTGGTAAGACCGATCTTCAGCAAGCGGGCAGTTTCCGTCTTGTTGCCTTTCGTATATTCCAGGACGCGGGCAATATGCCTTCGTTCCATAGCAGCCAGTTCAAAACTACCGATATTATCATCCGAACATTCATAATGAGTGTTCTGGATTTCCAAAGGAAGGTCGCAGATATCCAGCCTTCCACCTTCGCAAACAATCAGGCTACGCTCAATCACATTTCTCAACTCACGGATATTCCCTTTCCACGGCTGTTGTTCCAGCGCTTCCAAAAAAGCAGGAGTCATCTCATTGACCGTATACGAAAGTTTCTCGGAAAAGCTCTTTGCAAAGGCAGTGGCAAGAATTCTGATATCACCGGTACGTTCGCGAAGTGCCGGCAGATGTACCTGAAATACCGAAAGACGATAAAACAGGTCTTCACGGAAACGTCCCGCTTTGATTTCCTCTGTCAGATTGCGGTTGGTAGCAGCAATAATACGAACATTCACGTGCGTCGGTTTCGTATCTCCTATCTTTATATATTCGCCTGTTTCGAGAATACGCAGCAATTTGGCCTGTAGTTCAAAAGCCATTTCTCCGATTTCATCCAAAAAGATCGTACCGTTGTTGGCTTCTTCGAAGAGTCCTTTCTTGTCCTTCAAAGCTCCGGTGAAGGACCCGGCTTTATGCCCGAACATTTCACTCTCCAGCAGTTCCTTACTGAAAGACGAACAGTTCACGGCAACAAAGCTCTGTTTGCTCCGCTTACTATTATAATGTATGGCTTGTGCAAATACTTCTTTTCCGGTCCCCGTTTCTCCGGTCAACAACACCGGAACATCAGTCACCGAAACCTTCTGTGCCAGCATAACAGCTTCTTTCAGCACTTTCGATTCTCCCAGAATGGAATCAAAAGAATATAGCTGACTGACTTTCTTTTCCAGTTTCTCTAACCGGACATTCATCTTAGCCTTCTCAACGGCACGACTGATCAGAGGGATAATCTTATTATTATCGTCCCCTTTGGTTATATAATCAAATGCACCGTTCTTGATTGCCTGCACTCCGTCGGGTATATTACCGTGAGCGGTAAGAAGAATGACTTCCACATTCGGAGCTGTCTTTTTAATGTTCAACACCAGATCGACCCCGTTTCCATCGGGAAGAAAGACATCACACAAAGCCACATCCGGCTGTTGAATTTCCAACTGCCTGATAGCTGCCTTGCAATCACCTGCCTGACACACCTCATAACCCTCCAGTCCGAGCATACGAGCCAACAGGCTACGAATCTGAACCTCATCGTCAATGATAAGAATTTTACTCATAATTAATTTATAAAAAATGAAGAAAGACAAACAGGGTGCGCAAATATAAGTCTTTTTTCTATGATCCGAGAACAATTCTCCCTACTTTATTGTTATTTCCATAGGAAACTATTTACGCAACAAACTTATGAAGATCATTATTATTGGAGGCGTTGCCGGAGGAGCTACCACTGCTGCCCGGATCAGACGCACAAACGAAGCAGCTGAAATCATCCTTTTAGAAAAAGGAAAGTATATCTCTTATGCCAATTGCGGACTGCCGTATTACATCGGAGGCGTGATCAAAGAACGGGAAAAACTGTTTGTACAGACGCCCGAAGCATTTTCTACGCGCTTTCGTGTAGACGTACGAACTGAAAATGAAGTAATCTTCATCGACCGGAAGAGAAAAACAGTAACGGTAAGACAAAGTAGCGGAGACACTTACGAGGAAAGCTACGACAAATTACTGATATCGACCGGAGCCTCCCCTGTACGTCCTCCCCTGCCGGGAATCGACCTGAACGGAATCTTCACACTCAGGAATGTAGCCGACACAGACCGAATCAAAGAATATATCAACAGTCATGCTCCCCGAAAGGCTGTTGTCATCGGAGCCGGATTTATCGGGCTGGAAATGGCAGAGAACCTGCACGCACAAGGAGCTAAAGTTTCTATTGTGGAAATGGGCAATCAAGTGATGGCTCCCATCGACTTCTCCATGGCATCCCTTGTACACCAGCATTTGATGGACAAAGGAGTGAACCTGTATCTGGAGCAGGCAGTAGCCTCTTTTGAAAGAGACGGAAAAGGATTGAAAGTCATCTTCAAGAACGGACAGTCCATCTCTGCCGACATCGTTATACTTTCCATCGGCGTACGTCCGGAAACGACACTGGCACGTGCCGCAGAGCTGAAGATCGGCGAAGCCGGAGGAATCGCCGTCAACGACTACCTGCAAACGTCGGACGAATCGATTTACGCCATCGGTGACGCTATCGAATTCCGCCACCCGATCACCGGAAAACCGTGGCTCAATTACCTTGCTGGTCCCGCCAATCGTCAGGGACGAATTGTCGCAGACAACATTCAGGGAGCACACATCCCTTATGAAGGAGCCATCGGAACTTCCATTGCAAAAGTATTCGACATGACTGTTGCTTCTACCGGATTACCCGGCAAACGATTGCGGCAGGCAGAAATCAATTATATGTCTTCGACCATCCATCCGTCCTCTCACGCAGGATATTACCCGGATGCCATGCCGATGAGTATTAAAATCACTTTCGACCCGAAGACAGGTAAACTGTACGGCGGACAGATCGTCGGCTATGACGGTGTAGACAAACGAATTGACGAAATCGCGCTTGTCATCAAGCATGAAGGTACGATCTATGATCTGATGAAAGTGGAGCAGGCTTACGCCCCTCCGTTCTCTTCTGCCAAAGATCCGGTAGCCGTTGCAGGATACGTAGCCGAAAACATCATAACTGGGAAAGTACAACCCGTCTATTGGAGACAGTTGAGGGATATCGAGATGGAAAACAATTTCCTGCTGGATGTACGTACTCCTGACGAATTCTCGCTCAATACACTGCCAGGTGCAGTGAACATTCCGCTGGACGAACTGCGTGACCGGCTGGATGAACTGCCGAAAGACAAGATGATCTATACATTCTGTGCCGTCGGACTCAGAGGATACCTTGCTTATCGCATTCTGGTACAGCATGGATTTGAAAAGGTACGCAACCTTTCCGGAGGATTGAAAACATACCACGCTGCCGCAGCACCCATCATCCTGAGAGAAGAAAGTGAGAACGAAGTACCTGCACAACCGAACGCAAACATACAACAGCCGGCAGATGCGCAACCTCAAAAGACAGTTTCACCAGTTGAAGCAGTGAAGACAATCCGTGTAGACGCTTGCGGACTGCAATGTCCGGGTCCGATTCTGAAAATGAAAAAGACAATGGATTCGCTGGTTTCCGGCGACCGGGTAGAAATTACCTCAACCGATCCGGGATTCCCGCGTGATGCTGCCGCATGGTGCAACTCGACAGGAAATCAGTTGATTTCCAAAGAGGCGGCAGGAGGAAAATCTGTAGTAGTGATCGAAAAGGGCGAACCTAAATCCTGCAATATTGTTACCTCCTGTGAAGGCAAAGGAAAAACTTTCATCATGTTCAGTGATGATTTAGACAAAGCTTTAGCTACCTTTGTGCTCGCTAATGGCGCAGCTGCCACCGGACAAAAGGTAACGATCTTTTTCACCTTCTGGGGACTGAACGTTATCAAGAAGCTGCATAAGCCGAACGTCGAAAAAGATATCTTTGGAAAAATGTTCGGCATGATGCTCCCTTCCAGTTCCCGAAAGCTGAAACTCTCTAAAATGAGCATGGGAGGAATAGGAGGAAAAATGATGCGGTACATCATGAACCGGAAAGGAATCGACTCTCTGGAGTCCTTACGCCAACAAGCTCTGGAGAACGGTGTGGAATTTATCGCCTGCCAAATGTCCATGGACGTTATGGGAGTGAAACAGGAAGAACTTCTGGACGAAGTGACAATAGGCGGAGTAGCAACATACATGGAACGGGCGGATAATGCAAATATCAACCTGTTTATATAGAAAAAGAACAAACAAAAAAACAAGTAGCATATGAAGACAATATGTGTAATGCGCAATGTATTCAAAGCAATGGCAAGATTTGAAGATGCATTTGAAAAAGTGTATCAGGTATCATTAAATGAAGCGATGATATTATGTGCCCTGCAAGAAGCCTCGCCCAATAATATGACGGCCACGAGCCTGTCCAAACGAACGGAGCTGACACCCTCGCACGCTTCAAAGATGCTCCGGATTCTGGAAGAAAAAGAACTGATTGTCAGAACACTCGGGGAAGAGGACCGGAGACTGATGCAGTTCCATCTCAGTCAGAGCGGTAAAAAACTAGTCCGACAATTAGCACTTGAAAAAGTGGAAATACCGGAATTACTGAAACCGCTATTCGAATCGGTAGATTCCTAAATCAAGCAGCCCGATACATGTAATATCGGCTTGCAGAAGAATAAAACGGTGAACCGCCTGTTCATATATTACAGGTTGTTCACCGTTTCTCGTTTCGTCATTCTTCAAGCCACCCTCTAAGAAGAGACATCACTTTCTGCTTCTGATCTTCGGACATTGTACCGATGCGTGCAAGATGACTGCCTCCCGGCTCTACAAAAACATGAATATTCTTTTTATTCTTCAGCCATGTTACTCCGGCAGCTGTCCAGGGATCATTCTGACCATAGATAAAAATCATCTTCGGATCGTTCTTCTTCAAGAACCGCACAATCTTATTGCTCAATGTCTTATCGAATTTCATCTTCCGCATATCTTCCGGCAACATCAGTCTTCTCAGATAATCCTTGCTGGTCTTTATAGAAAGGTAAGGTTTAAAAGGAGCGATATCGTATCCATAATACCCCAATTCGCGGGCAGCCTGCACGAAGAAAGAAAGAGTCGGGCTGTCTACTATAAAATAAGAAGGTCCGCTGATTGCCAGCAAATGATCCAGCAGTGTATCGTCAGAAGCCGAGATTTCCGGTATACTACGGATATCCGTTCCCCATTGCCAGATAGAGAAAGAATATTCCAGCACACAGAAATCGTATATTTCTTCCAGAGGAGCGCGGAATGTATAGTTCTTTTCAGTACACATTTTTTCAAAACGGGGCAACAAACGAGCCTTTCGCTTCAATACTTCCAACTGGAAATCTTCTATTTTTTTCCTATCGGCTTCCGTACCTACCCGGCGGAGGAAAGGTTCGTGCCGACCGTCTTCACGCGCATAACAAAGAGGAGCAACATAAGGCACGGAAACATCCACATCGTCGGGGAAGAAAACACGGTATAATAAGGAGGTCTGCCCACCCTTGCTGATCCCCGTACTGATCCATTTGCCAGGATATAAAGTCTTGAAAGCGGTTGTCACGGCATGCAAATCCTCGGCAGAATTCTCTGCGGTCAGGTATTGCCAGTCGCACGGTTCGGGAGTGGATTCGAGAAAGTAGCGATGCTCCACAAAGATCATATTGGCATCGAACAATTCAGAAAGTTCTTCCCGATAAGTGGGGCGCAAAGCATACCCTGCCCCATATCCTTCAGTGACAATCACTGTGGGACGGTCATAACCGACGTGTCCCACAATCACCCGCTGGCGGAAACTTCCCTTTTCGGGATGTCGATGATCCAGCGGCTGAGTCAGGTACATTACATACTTTTCCGGGAAGCGGCTGGTGTCGAGCGACTTTATTCCGCTGACGGACTTATTTTTTTCGATCTTCTGAATAAACGAT
>ENA-OROL01002624-OROL01002624.1-human-gut-metagenome-genome-assembly--contig:-NODE-2624-length-12255-cov-3.003525_pt1 | contig 12255 bp, 10 predicted proteins | sample MGYA00242128_ERZ509048 | MGnify/ENA primary metagenome ERZ509048 (study PRJEB26280, sample SAMEA2338750) | human gut metagenome | biome: human gut; feature: human-associated habitat; material: faeces...
CTTGCAACAACAACAGCACAGTTTACATCCACACCGGAATCTGCAATCATCTGTGCCGTATCCTGTACATGGCATTCTATTTCAGGAACACTTCTCGCAGGATTATTTGCAGCATATGATAAGAGAAAAGCAGGAAAGCCTGCAAATAAAAAGCAGGCTGCAGAAAATGTAGCATAAAATACAGAAATAATTTCGGAATGGTCATCATAAAATATCAGGAATAACTTACAGGGCGTAAGAAGATATGGAAGATCAGAAACTGGAAAATCTTTTAAATCTGGCACTTGGAGCGACGGAAGAAGAAAGAGAAAAATCATTGAACCTGGATGTCGGGTATCATCCGATTGACAGGGAATGGGAATTGATTATTAAATATTCGGGCAATCTGGATCAGGTAAGAGCCTTGGCAATCCAGGTGGTTGAACTTCAGAATGAGTACGCGATCATTCGGATCAATCAGTCCAGGATTGATTTACTTTCAGATATTCCTGAGGTAGAATATATAGAGAAACCGAAACGTTTATTTTTTCAAATAGCAAATGGGAAGCGGGTATCCTGTATCAATGAGGTGCAGGATACCCGCTTTCTTGATCTGCGTGGACAGGGTGTACTTGTGGCGATAATTGATTCGGGGATTGATTATGCGAATGAAGATTTTCGGAATGCAGATGGAACGACGAGAATACGGGTGATGTGGGATCAGTCATTAAGACCGAATGCGGATGAAGAGAAGAATCCACCAAAAGGTTATCGGATGGGAGTGGAATTTACCGAGGAGCAGATTAACAGGGCACTTGAGGCTGACTCGTCAGAGGAAAGGAGAAGAATGGTACCAAGTCAGGATATATCCGGTCATGGGACTGCAGTTGCAGGGATTGCTGCCGGAAATGGGCGAGGAAGCGGAAATCTGTATGCCGGTGTGGCACCGGAGAGTGAGCTGATTGTGGTAAAAATGGGGTCGCCTATGCCAGACGGATTTCCACGGACGACAGAACTGATGCAGGCGATGGATTATGTGGTGAGGAAAGCACTGGAATTTCGGATGCCGGTGGCGATCAATCTGAGTTTTGGAAATACATATGGTTCTCATGACGGCAGGAGTCTGGTAGAACGGTATATTGATGATCTGTCGAATTTCTGGAAGAGTGTGATCTGTGTGGGGACCGGAAATGAAGCAGCAAGTGCCGGGCATACTTCCGGAGTGCTGCAGAAAAGAAAAGAAGAAAGAATACATCGAAAAACTGCTCCGGTGCCCATGACACCTCCCAGTGCACAGAAAAGTTTGATATCTCCGGCACCTAACATCCCGAACAGAAACAGGATAATCAGAAACAGCGGAAAACTGCTTCCTGTAACAAAAAAACATACCCCGGAAATGCCTTTTTCCCGGATACATATCATCAGTCCCAGAAACATGGAAAATAAGATCCAGCCATTATCAATCTTTGCATTCCGAAGATCCATGATCATGGCAGTTCCGGCAACTATGACAGGAAAAAGGTGAAAAAATACACGGCTTATCACCTCCCGTTCCAAAATCTCAGGATTTAATCAAATCATGTAAGTCCCCTGCTTCAATTGCGAATATCCGCCTGACTCTGACAGATAATCCTGCATTTCTTTTGTTCCTTATATTTGGTTTTTAATAAAAAATAAAAGTGGAATTTACCGCCGAGCTGGCGGGATTGACTACCAGAAGATCTCTGGTGAATATTATTATAGGACTGGGCAAGGGATTTGTCCAGTCCTGTTTTTTGTCGAAATTCTAAAATATTTATAAACAGTTATTCTCTGTCAGCAGAAACCATACTGCTACATTTACTATCTTTCTTATACTGTCAGATTACAGTACAACTTCCATTTTGCATCCGGCAGGTGCAAGAACGATTCCTGCATCTGTATCTTCCACTACAGTTCCTCCTGTGACGCCGGATACTGCATGGATATTTCTCAGAAGGTAAGTCATGCCTTTATTCTCTTCTGAAGTTTCGAAGATTACATTGTTTCCGTCTCTTCCGGCTTTTACAACCATTGCTGTCTCACCTGTTCTGTTTACAACTTCGCAGGTTGCTGCTGCCTTTTCTCCCAGTTCATAAACCTGAATCTGAACATCTTTTTCCAGATCATAGTCAACGGTTGTATCGACTGCGCCGATCGGAAGCAGAGTATTTTCTCTTACAAATACAGGCAGTGAGAAGAAATCATAATCTTCTGCATACCATCTGCCGCCTTCTTTGACCTCACCGCTTAACAGATGAGTCCATTTTCCATTCGGCAGATAATATTCTACGTGGCCTTCTTTATTGAAGATCGGTGCAACCAGAATGCTGTCACCTAACATATACTGCATATCCAGATATTTTACAGCCGGATCATCATTGAATTCCATGATCATTGCACGCATGGACGGAATACCTGTCTTATGTGATTTCACAGCCATGGAGTACAGATATGGCAGTAATCTTAATTTCAGTTTTGTAAACTTACGGCAAACGTCTACAGCTTCCTTATCGAACAACCACGGTACACGATAGCTCTTGGAACCGTGCAAACGGCTGTGTGTGGAAAGAAGGCCAAACTGTAACCAGCGTTTGTATACATCCGGTGCTGCTGTCAGTTCAAATCCACCCATATCATGGCTCCAGAAGGAGAATCCTGATAATGTGAAGGACAGACCGCCTCTTAAGCTCTCAGCCATAGAAGCATAAGTTGCAGAGCAGTCACCACCCCAGTGAACCGGGAACTGCTGTCCGCCTGCTGTCGCACTTCTTGCGAAAAGAATTGCTTCTCCTTCGCCTTTTACTTCTTTCAGCAGGTTAAATACTGCCTGATTGTAAAGGAAGGTATAGTAGTTGTGCATGGAAACAGGGTCAGAACCGTCGTGATATTTTACATCGATCGGGATTCTTTCACCGAAGTCTGTCTTAAAGCAGTCAACGCCCATATCAAGCAGAGTTTTCAGCTTATTCTGATACCATTTCACTGCATCCGGATTTGTAAAGTCAACCAGACCCATTCCAGGCTGCCAGTTATCGATCTGTTTTACGCCCCTTCCATCTGCGCGCTGTACCAGATATCCATTCTCCATACCTTCTTTGAAGAAGCCTGTTCCCTGTGCGATATAAGGATTGATCCATACGCAGATTTTCAGTCCTTTTTCTTTATAACGTTTCAGCATTCCAGGTACATCCGGGAAAATTCTGGAATCCCATTCAAAATCACACCAGTGAAATTCTTTCATCCAGAAACAGTCAAAGTGGAATACACTTAACGGAATGTCCCTGTCTGCCATTCCCTGAATAAAGGAGTTGGTTGTTTCCTCATCATAGTTGGTTGTGAAAGATGTGGAAAGCCATAATCCAAAGGACCATGCCGGAGGCAGTGCCGGTTTTCCTGTAAGGTCTGTGTAATTCTCGATCACACCTTTGATATCATCGCCATAAATGATGTGATATCTGATCTCTTCGCCTTTTACGGAAAATCCTACATTCTCAACTTTCTCACTGGCAACTTCGAATGAAACATGATCGCTGTGGTCTACGAATACACCGTAATGTTTGCTTGTTACATAGAATGGAATATTTTTGTAGGAAATCTGGGAAGCGGTACCGCCGTCTTCGTTCCAGATATCTACAACCTGTCCGTTTTTCACAAATGTGCTGAATCTCTCACCAAGACCATAGACGCATTCACCCGGTGCAAGAGAAAGCTCAGTTACCATATATGGCTGATACTGTGCTGCCATATAGTTTGGTTCCGGGAATTTGGTCAGGGTTGCTCTGTCATACTGCATGTATCCAAGGTTGCGGAATCCGATGTTTGTGAGAACTTTTCCATCTGCTTCATAAGTAATCTGGAATTCTTTTAAGTTGACCCTTACGGTCATTCTTCCTGCTTTCATCACTGCCTCTGTGTCAGTGATCTCTACTTCTGTTTCCTGCGGGTCTTCGTTCAGGTCATATCTTGGCTCGCCTTTGACATATCCTTCGTAATGATAGCTTCTGACACTGATGATATCTTTGCGTACAGAAGTAAATTCTGTAGTGATGGTTCCTACATCCAGAGCACCGCCTCTGTCATTAATCTCGCGGAACGGAGAAACAATTCTCATTCCTCCCGGAATTGCTTCTGCTGTGAAAGCCTGTGATGCATAAGATGCATTGGCACGTTCATTCTTCTCCCAGTAACCTTCTGTGAACTTCATTCTTGATCCTCCTGTTTTAATCCTGTAGTAGAAACGGATACGATGATCTGTTTCTTTTGCTTCATTATCCTGCTTTCCTGTTTCATGATGTTGTTCTCATGTGTGTTGGCAGTTACCTGATAAGCTGTCCGTGATCGAGTAATCAACAGCTCTTTTTGTTATTCTCAATATAGCCTGTTTTATGTGCATTGTCAACATTTTATTTGTTATTTTCATTAATTTTATTGTAGGTTTTCTTCATAACCTATGATAACCTGTCAAAACCTGAAAAAACCGTCTTTCCATTCGTACCAGAATAATGGAAAGACGGTTTCTCCTTATAATTGTTTTATATTTATCTTATTGTTTATATCGTATCGTTTATGTCCTGTTTATCTGTTTTTGTCTGTTCTTATCCGTTTTATTTCTGTGTATCTTCTACAACTTCGATTTCAAACAGACGCGCACATATCTCTTCTTCCATTCTCACACTCAGAGAACTTTCAGCCGCATTCCATCCAAATATAACCGGACGATTCTGCGGATAGGCACAGCGGACTTTTACTTCTTTTCCTGCAAGTCTCGTCATCGGAAGGGAAATTCTGTCTTTTCCGCCTCTGCGCCATACTGCCACGTAATGTTTCTTTCCTGCATCCAGAGCAAGGGCAGACCAGTCATCAGAATAACCGGAAGTTCCGATCGGCCAGTATGGATATGCCTGTCTGATATCCCCGCGGATGGTTTTGTAATAATCCAGGGCTTCTTTTACCAGATCTTTTTGCACATCCGTAATCTCTGCCAGATGTCCGCTCTGATGAATGCGGAGAAGAAGGGCATTTACCATATTGAAAATCGTCTCCTCTTCGCTGGCTCCTGTTTTCGGATAAGACCAGACCGCTGCCTGCTCCATGGCAACAGCCAAAGGTGCATTTGCAGAAATGGTCGCATAATAACGGTAATCTTCCTGATCACTGGTGGACTGAATGCTGTATCTTGACAACATTGCATAGTCCATACGAAGCCCGCCACTGGAACAGTTCTCGATAATCAGGTCCGGATATCTCTGGAAAACGCTGTCCAGCCATGCCAGATAAGCTCTCTCATGTCCAAGCAGCCCTTCACCCGGGCAGGATGCATCTACTTCTGTGCCGATTCCCGGTTCGATATTGTAATCCATCTTGATATAACCGATGCCATATTCCCGCACCAGACGGTCAATGACTTCATTTGCATGTGCAATGACTTCCGGCTGACGGAAATCAAGCTGATATCTGCTTCTGTCATAGATTCTCTTTCCATGTCTCTGGAAAAATGCTTTTTCCGGCATTTTCTCAACCATCGGACTCTTGATTCCCATAACTTCCAGCTCCAGCCAGAGTCCCGGGATCATTCCTTTGGAACGGATATAGTCGATCACTTCTTTGATTCCATTTGGAAAACGTTTCTGAGAAGGTTTCCATTCTCCTACCGCATCCCACCAGAATCCGTCTGCATACCAGCCTGCATCAATGCAGAAATATTCACAGCCTGCTTTTGCCGCAGCATCGATGAGTGGGATTTCTTTCTCTGTGGTCGGATCCGCCCAGAGGCAGTTCATGTAATCATTGAAGATGACGCCCAGTTTTTCATTATCCTGATTCTTTCTGCGAATCGCTCTTCTGTATTTCGTCAGTTCCTTCGCCATCTCTCCCAGTTCTCCGGTAACTGCTCCCACGCCTGCCGGAACTGTGGTAAAAGTATCTCCTTGTTTCAGGTCTTTGAACCAGTGAGACTGCTGTTCTGTCGGTCCGCTGAGCTGCACATACAGATGATTGGTAAAATCGCTGACTTCCCAGTGCCAGGAACCATTATGCTCGATCTGCCAGAACAGTCTGCTTCCTGTTTCTGTGTTTGCCACATATCCCATCGGAATATAACTCTTTGCAGACCAGTTTCCGGTATTGGTGATCTCAAAAGCTTTGGAAGAACGGACAGGAGCCTTAAACTGGGCAAATTCCATTCCTGCGTCCGGAAGAGAATATTCTTTTACCTGAAGCTCTTTCTGCCATGCATTATGTACCACTCCGATCCGGATTTTTTCGTCCGGTGTCAAAACACCTTCTTTTTCCACGCCGTTCAGATTGAAGGTAGAAACATATTCCAGAGTCTGTGTTTCTGTTCCTGTATTCTTTACTTCGCACCAGCATCTTACCATGGCAATTCCGTCAAAAAACTGAAAGTGATTTATCGCCTGTAATCCGGATTCTTCATCGCCTGTACAGATTTCCAGTTTTCTCCCGGTTTCATTTCTTTCATCTTTATGGCTCAGATATTTCATGCGGTATCCCGGCGCAGTTACAATATATTTGGTTCCGTGACGTTCTTCTGGTCTGTCATAGCCTGCTGCCTCCAGTTCCACCAGTCTGCATCCGTTTTCTTCGTAATCATTTTTTATCGTCTTTTCATCAAACGGCAGTGCAGAAAAATGAAGCAGTCGGACGCCTCCGTCCTCTCTGATCTTCCATACCATGTGGATGCCGTTTTCATGAATCTTAAATACTTTCTCCATTGCACTTCCCCTTTTCACGTGTATCCTGTATTTTCAGTCTCTTATCCTTTCATGTATGATATTTTTATATTCTGCTGTATCTGATATATACTTGATATCATTCACTGTAAAACCAACTTTTTCTGCTGTTTTTTACCCGTGTTATTTCTGTAACTTCTTTACACTTTCACGTTCTATGAGCTGTACTTTTGTCTTGTGAATATACGGCGTACACGTTTCTCCCTGAATCAGTTTCATCAGGATATCTACCGCCACAGTTGCTTTCTCTTCCACATCAATCTTCATAGTGGTAAGCGTCGGATATACGATGGTGGCAAATACGTCATCATCAATTCCTGCCACTGAAATATCTTCCGGCACCTCTACCTTGTTTCTGTGAAGAAAAGAAATCATCTCCGCCGCATTTCTGTCAGTGGAAAAAAACAGTGCCGTGTCTGTTCCCGTATATTTCAGCAACCCTTCGTACACTTCCTGCCTGCCGTCTGCTTCCACAGGCAGCCACCTCGTCTCCAGCTCACAGCCGGATTTTTCTGCCGTCTCTCTGGCTCCCAGATATCTCCGGTAGTCTGCACCATGATCATCATTTGCCAGATACACGATCCGTTTCACTCCCTGAGAGATCAGATATGCACTCATCTCAGCTCCTGCCTTTTCATCTTCTGACGTTACGAAATAGAACTTATCATCCTCTTCCGGAAGCTGCCCCATATCTATGGCAACCATCGGTTTGTCAGAAAGTGCGGAAATCTTTTTGCAGTATACAAGAGGCATGGAAATGGAAATAATCCCGTCTACGTTCCATCCAAGTGTCATCTTCTCAATTTCTTCCACGTTCTTGTCCGAAAAAATCATGATATAATATCCTTTTTTCCGCAGAAGTTCCTCAAGCTTACCGATGATTCTTCCGTAAAAAGGACTTTCATATGCAGACCCTCTGGCAAACGCAGGCGTGTTGATCAGGATGCTGATAATCTTTGAACTCTTATTCGTTAATGCATTCAGCCCCAGCCTTGGAATATAATTGTTTTCTGCAAGCAGTTTCTCTACTTTCTCTATTGTTTCTGCGGAAACCCGGGCTGTTTTTTTGTGCAGCACATTGGACACTGTCGTTGTACTCACTCCCGCCATTTCTGCTATTTCTTTAATTGTGACCATTCTTATCTGTTTCCTTTCTGGTAACTGTTCAGTACCTTCACAGTTATCCTTTCTGTTTTATGAGCAGACATTATATTACTACTGCTTTTTCCTGTTCACAGTTCATCACAGCCCATAAAAATATTTCTGGAAACACGCCGTATGAACAGTAAGTAATAACAGTATACTACATGTATACAGAAAATAGCCACATGTATCTTGCATAAACAGGAAAGTTTGTGGTAATATTCTCCAAAAACAAAAATAATACCTTTTTTATTACTATGATATGAACAGTCAGGCGGATAAATCATCCACCACACCATTTGCTCATAATTCAGACAGGAGGAATCATTATGTGTACAGCAGCAACTTATAAGACAAAAGATTTCTATTTTGGCAGAACCCTTGACTATGAATTTTCCTACGGGGATGAAATCACCATCACTCCGAGAAACTATTCATTCCACTTCCGTCATTCAGATAAAGTTCTGAACAGTCACTATGCAATCATTGGCATGGCTCATGTTGCCGGTGACTATCCGCTTTATTATGATGCCATCAATGAAAAAGGGCTTGGAATGGCAGGTCTGAATTTTGTGGGAAATGCAGTCTATGCAGAACCGGTATCAGAGAAAGAAAACGTAGCCCAGTTTGAATTTATTCCGTGGATTCTCAGCCAGTGTGCCACTCTGGAAGAAGCCCGTCAGAAACTTTCCGTTATGAATCTGACCAACACACAGTTCAGTGAAATGTTTCCCTGCGCACAGCTTCACTGGATTCTGGCAGATGCTTCCGGGTGTATTGTAATCGAGTCCATGAAAGACGGACTTCATATTTACGATAACCCGGTCGGAGTTCTGACCAACAACCCACCATTTCCACAGCAGATGTTTCAGTTGAATAATTATCAGGGCTTATCTCCTAAACAACCGAAAAATACCTTTGCCCCGGGCTTGGAGCTTCAGTCTTACAGCCGCGGCATGGGTGCCCTGGGACTTCCGGGAGATCTTTCTTCTGCTTCCCGCTTCGCAAAAGTCGCATTTACCAGAATGAACTCCACCTCCGGAGAATCCGAAGCCGAAAGCGTCAGCCAGTTCTTCCATATCCTCGGCTCTGTAGATCAGCAGAGAGGATGCTGCGAAGTGGCAGATGGAAAATATGAAATCACCATCTACACTTCCTGCTGCAACGCGACAAAAGGAATTTATTACTACACAACCTACGAAAATCATCAGATTTGTGCTGTAAACATGAACCATGAAAACCTGGACACAGACTCTCTGATCCGCTATCCGGTTCTCGCAGAACAGCAGATTCATTTTCAGAACTGATATGCCGTTGCCCAAACAGCGATGTAGCAGTTTCGACAAATAATCCTCAATTATAACCATTGCCACTTTTCGGTTCTGTACGGTATAATGAAAATAATTTATTGTTTCAAAAACAGGTAATAACAATAACAAAAGGAGCGTAATTTATGTCTTCATTATTTATCGTAATTCCGGCATATAATGAGTCGGAAAATATAGAACAGACCATCAGGGACTGGTACCCGATTGTAGAAAATCACAACGAAGAAGGGAAGTCCCGTCTGGTGATCATTAATGATGGAAGTAAGGATAATACTCTGCAGCTCGTCAAAGCCCAGATGAAAACTCATCCACTGCTCATCGCCCTGGACAAGCCTAACGGAGGTCACGGTTCCACCGTTCTCTACGGTTACCGCTATGCCATTAAAAACCATGCCGATTACATCTTCCAGACAGACTCCGACGGGCAGACCAACCCTGACGAATTTGAACAGTTCTGGCAAAAAAGGAACCATTTCGATGCCATCATCGGAAACCGTGAAGTCCGTGGTGACGGAAAATCCAGAAAGTTTGTAGAAAATACCGTATGCTTCCTGCTTCGCATGATCTTCCATGTAAAAGTCCCGGATGCCAACGCCCCATTCCGCCTGATGCGCACCGACCTTGTAAACAAATATATCCGGCGGCTTCCGAAAAACTACAACCTTCCTAACATCATGCTTACTACTTATTTCGTATACTATAAAGAAAAAGTAACTTTCATCCCCATCACCTTCAAACCAAGACAGGCCGGAACCAATTCCATCAACCTGAAAAAGATTACAAAGATCGGATGGCAGGCAATGAAAGACTTCCGTACCCTAAAAAAGTCTATGTAGACCAGACCGACAAACATTTTTTCAAATAATATTTTATAAAATCCAAAACAGCTATCCGGCATCTCAACAAATGCCAGATAGCTGTCTTTTTCTGTTTTCCTGTCAAACGGATATTCACAATCCACTTCGCCACCTGCCTGATTCGGTTAAATAATCTGCTACTCCCATATAACCAGTTTCATCAGTTTTTTCACAGCCCCTATTACCTTTGGTGCTAAATATGCCTTTGGCAGTTTCTTTTTAGAATAAGCCCATACAAGACTGTTCTGTGTTTTCTCTGTCAATACCGCCGTAAAAAATCTTTCCCAACTGACATATTCTTTACAGTCTATATAATCTTCCGGTTTCTGAAGGATTTCCTCTACTTTCGCATTGGGAATCACAGCAGAGGAAAGAAGCAGCCATTCAAATGATTCTGGTGCATAGAGCACAACATTCTCGTAGACTTTCAGATATTCATCAACATCTTTCATCTCAGAGCCAAAAGCAGCACCATCTACAATCACCAATCTTGTTTCTGTTACGTTTTCACTGTCCTGAAGCTTTTTGATAACATTAGATTTTCCACTTGCAGAAATACATTTAATATTTTTCTGTTCTGCCAGTTTTGCAAAAAAATCATACCCGGAATTAGAATCTTCTGTAATTATAAACCCGGGAACAATTTCACTCCGCACAGATATTTCTCCGTACAAATGGTAAATTTCATTATATTTCTGTTTCGCTTCATGGAATTTTCCAGACTTACGAAATCCATAAATTTCCTGTACACTGTATGGAAGCATTGGTAATTTTTCCCTTGTTGCTATTACAAAATAATTATCTGAATTTTGTACAAGCATGGCGAATTTCTTTGAAGTCAGAAAGCGATTACCTTCATCAATAAAAATGATACTTCCGGAAATTTCTTCTATCTGTCTTTCCCAGTCTTCATTATCTATTGTCCTGCATTCACAGTCACAGGAAAGAAAAACTCCACTGTCCGAACCATATCTTCTGTAATCACGGATCAGATCAATCAGAACTGTTTTTCCAGTTCCACTGTCTCCTGTAAGAATTGTAATATTTCTTCTGATCACAAAATCATATTTTACTTTTCTTGATTCTACGATTACTCTGTGTGAACTTTTCATACCTGCTCCTGCCCCATCTCATTTAAATACTTACTGGCTACGGGAATCAGCTCTTTCATGGAGTGTACGATTTCTCCTCCATTTGCTATCCGGATATCAAATTTTGTATCCTTTCCAAAACTCATCATATGTCTGAGATTAACAGTAACATCTTTCTGCTTTCCTATTTCCAGCAGCCATTTCGCACAATTATCTCCACAGGTTGATGCATTGAAAACTCTATCCGGTTCATTCAATATCAACAACAAAGTTTTCACTCCCCCTGACAATCGTTCCGGAGGAATCTGACCCAGAACCGGGCTATTGATGCATTCTCCGCTCAAAACATCTGAATCATCCACATCTTTTATCATCTTTTTCGCAATATCTGTTTCAAACCATTCCGGTTCATAAGTATTTTTAAAAAAAACATTCGTATTATAAACACTCTGCGGAGCATCTCCATATATGATCGTAAGCATACCTGACACCTCCATTATTAATTTTCCTCTTACTGATTATATCAGATATTTATCCTACTTTACATAAAAAAGTAAAAAGACCGCTCTCGTCAGATTTATCAGCATGAAAATACCCCCATATAGGACCATATCTTCTCGGAATTCTAAGCCTTGATTTTTCAAGGCTTTTTCTTTGTTCATAACTAAAATCCCCCCATTTTTTTCTAAAAAGTACTTGACAAATCCCTCCCAAAATGTGGCGTTTCACGCCTTAATCAATAAGAAATATCTCTTACGGCTCTGCCGATTATATTATTTTTGAAATGGAGGCATTATCATGTTACCTGTTTATTCACCTGAATCACATTCCCTTTACCAGGACTTCTTTATCTCTAATTTTTTACTTTATTATCCAGATCCTTTTTCTATATCCAGACAGACATGGAAGATCATCGTACAGTTCTGGCATCTGGATCTTTCCCAGACTACAAGCATCCTTTTGGGTTCTTATTCTAAATTCGGACCTGCTCCACGAGATCCAGTTTCCATGCTGCGTTCTTACCTGCTTTCTAGTCAAGCGGATATTCGCAATCCGCTTCGCTACTTGCTCATAACCAAATAACTGC
>ENA-OROL01002629-OROL01002629.1-human-gut-metagenome-genome-assembly--contig:-NODE-2629-length-12247-cov-4.531332_pt1 | contig 12247 bp, 9 predicted proteins | sample MGYA00242128_ERZ509048 | MGnify/ENA primary metagenome ERZ509048 (study PRJEB26280, sample SAMEA2338750) | human gut metagenome | biome: human gut; feature: human-associated habitat; material: faeces...
ACAAATATTGGTAAGGAATTAAAACAAATGGCAAAAGCAGGAACATTAGATCCAATTTTGAAGGCTTATTTATTTGCAACTGATAGATATATAAGAATGAAAAATATTACTAATGACGATTTTAAAGAAAAAATAATGTTGTTTGATAGATATGTGCCTTCAGCCTTAGCTTATCGCATGGCTGAGGGTGTAGATAAGAATTGGGTGGCCAACATCAATTCAATTTTTCCAAAGGCTGATCTTGGATTTTTTATTGATATCACACCAGAGGAATCTATTAGGAGAAATACTGATACAAAATTTAATATTAAAGCGTCTGCTGAACACTTAGCAAAAGTTAGAAATGCATATTTGTCTATTATAAATGAGAATAACCTAATACATGTTAATGGAATGCAACCTATTGAGTATATATTTGATGAAGTAATTAGCAATATTGAGGAGTACAGAAAAAGATATGGAAAAAGAATTTAAAGAAGTTATTGGTAATCGCATTGAAAAACACATTCAAGTTGAATATGTTTTCCAAGAAATTAATAATGTTCCTGAAGGATGTAGTGTACCTACAGGAAGAGTAAAACCTTGGGGAACTGGTCAAGCTATTTTAGCTTGTAAAGGTATTGTTAATGAACCTTTTGTCATTATTAATGCTGATGATTATTATGGAAAAGTTGCTTTTAAAAAGCTTCATGATTTTTTAATTGAAGATAGTCATAGAAATAGTGAGTTTACCATGGCCATGGCTGGTTTTATCTTAAAAAATACTTTAAGTGATAATGGAACTGTTACAAGAGGAATTTGTGCAGTAGATGAGAATGATTATCTGACAGATGTCGTAGAAACTTATGAAATCAAAAAGACATCAGACGGAGCAGAATCTCAGGGAAATAGAATTGATGTAAATTCACATGTATCGATGAATATGTGGGGACTGACGCCGGACTTTATGGAGGTCCTCGAGAAAGGATTTGCAGAATTTCTCAGTGGACTCGCACCGGAAGATACAAAAAAGGAATATCTGCTTCCGGAGTTAGTTGACCATCTCATCAAAAATAAAAGTGCTGAAGTTGATGTCCTGGAGACAAAGGACACATGGTTTGGTGTAACCTATCAGGAAGATAAAGAAACAGTAATGAGAGCATTTAAAAATCTTACAGAAGCGGGTATATATCCTCAGGGACTTTATCAATAAGTTAAGCAGATATCTGCAGCTTTCGCAGGAGACATGTCTGATCTGATTAAAAGCAGTTTTGGGTGTGATCCGGGAAATACAGTATGCAGTGCAGAAACAGAGGATATTGTAAAAAGTAAAGGAGAGCAATTATGGGAAAATATTTTGGAACAGATGGATTTCGTGGAGAAGCAAATGTTAAACTGACAGTAGATCATGCATTTAAGGTGGGGCGCTACGTAGGCTGGTATTATGGAAGAGACCATAAAGCTAAGATTGTTATTGGAAAAGATACAAGAAGAAGCAGTTATATGTTTGAATATGCACTTGTTGCAGGTCTGACAGCGTCCGGTGCAGATGTATATCTTCTTCATGTAACGACGACCCCAAGTGTTTCCTATGCAGTACGTACAGAGGACTTTGACTGTGGTATTATGATCTCCGCAAGCCATAATCCATTCTATGATAATGGTATCAAACTTCTCAATGGAAACGGACAGAAGATTGAAGCGGAAGTAGAAGCAAGGATTGAAGCATATCTGGATGGCCTGATCGAAGACCTTCCTCTGGCAACCAAAGAAGATATTGGACGCACTGTGGATTTTGCTTCAGGAAGGAATCGTTATATCGGACATCTGATCTCTATTCCAAGCAGGGATTTCAAAGGCATTAAAGTAGGGCTTGACTGTGCAAACGGAAGTTCTTCAGCTATTGCAAAGAGTGTATTTGAGGCACTTCAGGCAAAGACTTATGTGATCAATAACCAGCCGGATGGTACAAATATCAATACAAACTGTGGCTCTACCCATATTGAAGTCCTGCAGAAATATGTTGTGGACAATGGATTGGATATCGGTTTTGCTTATGATGGTGATGCAGATCGCTGTATTGCTGTTGACCATAAGGGAAATGTGGTCGACGGTGATAAGATTATGTATGTATGTGGAAAATATCTCAAGGAGCAGGGCAGATTAAAAGATGATACAGTAGTAACCACTGTTATGTCAAACCTCGGTCTGTACAAATCTCTGGAGAGAGAGGGTATGAAATATGAGCAGACTGCAGTAGGAGATAAATATGTGGCAGAGAATATGATGGAGAATGGATACAGTCTTGGCGGTGAGCAGTCCGGACATATTATTTTCAGCCGTTACGCTGCAACAGGTGATGGAATCCTTACTTCTCTCATGGTAATGGAAGCGTGTGTAGAGAAGAAAGCAACTCTGTGTGATCTGGCAAGGGAAATGAAGGTTTATCCACAGCTTCTCAGAAATGTCCGGGTGGCAGACAAGAAGACTGCGAGAGAGAATCCGAAGGTAGTTGCTGCTGTAGAGGAAGTTGCAAAGAAACTGGGAAGTGATGGGCGTATTCTGGTACGCGAGAGTGGCACAGAGCCATTGATTCGTGTTATGGTAGAAGCCGGAACAGATGAACTCTGCCTTGAGAATGTTGATCATGTAGTAAAGGTAATGGAATCTGAAGGATTGCTCATTGACTGATTTACTGGCAAAGGAATTACATGTATAACAGAAAAAAAAGATTATTTCTGACTGCTGTCTGCTTAAGCCTTGGACTTCTGACAGGCTGCAATGTGGGAAATACAAAGAATTATAAACAGGCTGCACAGGATCTGGAACAGGGAAATTATGAGGCAGCACTTGAAGAATACGAGACAGCAATTTCTGAAGGAGTGAAGCCTGCACAGTCGTACAGAGGTGCAGGTGTAGCGAAACTCAAGCTTGGAAACTATGAAGAAGCCATAACATATTTCAATGATGCGCTTAAATGTGACAAAGTTGGCAAAGCATTAAAGAAAGATATTCTGTCGTATAGAGCTGTGGCTTATCTCAAAGTAAAGGATTATGAGGCAGCGCTGGAAGACTGCCAGACTCTGGCAGAAAACTATAAAATGGATGCGGATCTGTACTTCCTTACGGGAGAAACAGCATTGGCCATGGATTCCTATGAGGAAGCTTCTGCTAATTTTGAACAGGCCTACGGCGAAGATGCAACTTATGACAGAGCTATCCAGATCTACGGGGCATATCTGAACAGGGATATGGAAGCAGACGGAACCCGTTATCTGGAAGCTGCTTTGTCAGGAACTGCAAAAAATGCAGAGGATCATTGTGACCGCGGCAGAGTTTATTATTATATGGATGATTATGAAAATGCTGAAAGTGAACTGAAACAGGCCATAGACGGCGATAATACGGAGGCACTGGTTCTGCTTGGTATGGTATATATGGATAAAGGAGACAGCGCAAATGCAAAAGCAATGTTTCAGCAGTATGTATCACAGGCAGAAAACGGAGCCAAAGGATTTAACGGACTTGCACTGTGTGATATAGAGGATGGGGATTATGACAGTGCCCTTTCTGATATAGAAAGCGGAATCCATGTGGCAGGAGCGGAGGATATGCAGAGTCTGCTGTTTAATGAGATCGTAGTCTATGAGAAGAAACTGGATTTTCAGACTGCTTTGCAGAAAGCACAGGAATATCTGGAATTATACCCGGAAGATAAAACTGTTAAGAAGGAACTTGCATTTCTTAAAACGCGTGTGTAATATCCATCTGACTGAGGAGAATTTATGGAAGAATTTGGAAAGCTTGAAGAACGGGTGGTTCTTGTGGGAGTGCAGACGGATGATCATGATAATGTGGAAGAATCCCTGGATGAACTGAAGGAGCTTGCATCAACTGCGGGAGCTGTTACAGTGGGAAGAATCATTCAGAATCGTGAGTCTGTGCATCCCGGAACTTATATTGGAAAAGGAAAGATAGAGGAAGTACGTGCACTGGTATATGCTATGGATGCAACCGGAATTATCTGTGATGACGAACTTTCTCCTGCACAGCTGAATAATCTGGAGCGGGAACTGGACTGTAAGGTGATGGACAGGACATTATTGATTCTGGACATTTTTGCAGCGAGAGCTATAACCAGTGAGGGTAAAATACAGGTAGAGCTTGCACAGCTTCGCTACAGATCTGCCCGTCTGGTCGGTCTCAGGGAATCTCTTTCCCGTCTGGGAGGTGGAATCGGAACCAGAGGTCCGGGAGAGAAAAAGCTGGAGACAGACCGTCGTCTTATCCGTACAAGGATCTCTGCTTTGAAGCAGGAATTATCCCAGGTGGAGAAACACAGGGAACTGATCCGTTCCAGCCGGGCCAGAGGCAATATGAAGACTGCTGCGATCGTAGGATATACAAATGCGGGAAAATCTACGCTGCTGAACACACTGACAGGCTCAGAGGTTTTATCAGAGGATAAACTGTTTGCTACACTGGATCCAACTACCAGACTTTTGAATTTGAAGGACGGACAGCAGATTCTTCTCACAGATACGGTTGGATTTATCCATAAGCTTCCGCATCATCTGGTCGAAGCATTCAAGAGCACATTGGAAGAGGCCAAATATGCAGATTATATTATCCATGTGGTAGATTCTTCCAATCCGCAGGCAGAGATGCAGATGCATGTGGTATATGAGACATTAAAAGAACTGGGAGTGATGGGAAAGAAGATCATCACACTCTTTAATAAGCAGGATGCGCCGGGGGCATGCGTACTGCGAGATTTTAAATCGGACTATACGCTGAAGGTCTCTGCAAAGACAGGCGAGGGTCTTGCAGATCTGAATGATCTTCTGGAGAAGCTTCTTGCTGAAGAACAGATTTATGTGGAGCGCCTTTTCCCTTATCAGGAAGCAGGAAAAATCCAGCTGATCCGCGAATATGGGCAGCTTATCTCAGAGGAATACACAGAGGAAGGGATTGCTGTGAAGGCAAGGGTGCCGAAAGAAATCTACGCCAGAGTTGTATAAAAAAATATTTTGAAAAATAAGAAAATACCATATATTGTGCCTTTTGCGAAAATGAGGAACATTATGTGGTATTTTGCGTGTTGACGAACCGGTGATACTCTGATACAATGAACCTACAGTGTTACTCAGAGCAAAGTGGACAGTAACGACAGAAATATCTCCGGTAAGAATATGCAGGAGAAACAGATTAACAAGAGAAAATGGGGGCATTAGATATGTTTCAGGTAGTAAAACGTGATGGCGAAGTGGATGAGTTTAAAATAGGCAAGATCACAGCGGCTATCCATAAAGCCTTTGATGCAAAAGAGAAAAATTATAGCGAAGAGATGATTGATCTCTTAGGGCTGCGTGTTACTTCTGATTTTCAGAAAAAGATTACAGATAATAAGATTACAGTAGAAGAAATTCAGGACAGTGTGGAGAATGTGCTGATCCAGGCCGGATATGCAGATGTGGCAAAAGCCTACATTCTTTACCGCAAGCAGAGGGAAAAGGTTCGCAACATGAAGTCAACGATCCTGGATTACAAAGAAATCGTAAACAGTTATGTGAAGGTTGAGGACTGGCGTGTAAAGGAGAACTCCACAGTTACTTATTCAGTTGGAGGTCTGATCTTAAGCAACTCCGGTGCAGTTACTGCAAATTACTGGCTGTCTGAGATTTATGACAATGAAATCGCAGATGCACACAGAAATGCAGATATTCATATTCATGACTTGTCCATGCTGACCGGATATTGTGCAGGATGGTCACTGAAACAGCTGATCCAGGAGGGACTTGGCGGTATTGAAGGCAAGATCACATCTTCACCTGCAAAGCATCTGAGTGTTCTCTGCAATCAGATGGTAAACTTTCTTGGGATTATGCAGAATGAATGGGCCGGAGCGCAGGCTTTCTCATCCTTTGATACTTATCTGGCACCTTTTGTCAAGGCAGATAATTTAAGCTATCCGGAAGTGAAGAAATGTATTGAGTCTTTTATTTATGGAGTCAATACCCCAAGCAGATGGGGAACACAGGCACCTTTCTCCAACATTACGCTGGACTGGACAGTACCGGATGATCTTGCAGAGCTTCCGGCTATCGTAGGCGGAAAGAATATGGATTTCAAGTACAAAGACTGCAAAAAAGAGATGGATATGATCAATAAGGCATTTATTGAGACCATGATCGAGGGGGATGCCAACGGACGCGGGTTCCAGTATCCTATTCCGACCTATTCCATAACAAATGAGTTTGACTGGTCTGATACAGAGAATAACCGCCTTCTTTTTGAGATGACATCCAAATATGGAACACCGTATTTCTCAAACTATATTAACAGTGATATGAAACCAAGTGATATCCGCAGTATGTGCTGCCGTCTGCGTCTGGATCTGAGAGAACTCCGCAAGAAGAGCGGTGGTTTCTTCGGATCAGGAGAGAGTACCGGTTCTGTGGGGGTAGTAACTATAAATATGCCGCGTATCGCATATCTTTCCAAGACACCGGAAGAGTTTTACAATCGTCTGGATCGCTTAATGGATATTTCCGCACGTTCTCTGCATATTAAACGTGAAGTAATTGGTAAGCTGCTGGATGAGGGATTATATCCTTATACAAAGAGATATCTTGGAAGCTTTTCCAATCATTTCTCTACCATTGGACTGGTGGGAATGAACGAGGTTGGTCTGAATGCCCGCTGGCTGGGAAAAGATATGTCTGATGAGCGTACGCAGAGGTTTACAAAAGAGGTTCTTCTTCATATGCGGGAACGTCTGTCCGATTATCAGGAGAAGTACGAAGGAGAACTGTTTAATCTTGAGGCAACTCCTGCTGAATCTACTGCCTATCGTCTGGCCAAACATGACAGAAAACGCTGGCCGGATATTAAGACTGCAGGCAAGGAAGGGGATACTCCTTATTATACAAACAGTTCTCATCTTCCGGTTGAATATACCACAGATATTTTTGATGCACTGGATATTCAGGATGATCTGCAGACGCTTTATACATCAGGTACTGTATTCCATGCATTTATCGGTGAGAAGCTTCCTGACTGGAAAGCAGCAGCAGCACTGGTACGTAAGATCGCAGAGAATTATAAACTGCCGTATTATACGATTTCGCCGACCTATTCTGTATGTAAGGAACATGGCTACATCAGCGGAGAGCATTTCACTTGTCCGAAATGTGGTAAGAAGGCGGAGGTTTATAGTCGTATCACAGGATATTACAGACCTGTACAGAACTGGAATGACGGTAAAGCACAGGAGTATAAGAACCGTACGCTTTATGATGTGATGCATTCAGATATCAGAAAAATACAGCCGGTTCATGCCAGTGTAGTTACTGTGACTAAGGATGATGTGAAGATAGAACCTGTGGCATCACATAAATACCTGTTTACAACCAGTACTTGTCCGAACTGCAGAGTGGCGAAGAAGATACTGGAAGGCAGGGAGTTCGAGATTATTGATGCGGAGAAGAATCCGGAGATGGTGAAGGAGTTTGGAATTATGCAGGCTCCGACTCTGGTGATCACAGACGGTGAGCATATGACGAAATATGTAAATACATCCAATATTAAGAAATATGTGGATGAGGGATTATAAAGATACTGAGAGAGTTGACCGGAGGATAAAAGAGATGATCAAACAGAATGTTGTATTTGTGGAAAATAAAGCAGGAAGTCTGAAAAGAGTGACAGGGATACTTGCAGATAACGGGATTAATATTTATGGATTTGCATGCTTCGATGCACCGGAGTTTGCAATCTTCCGTATGATCTGCAACGATCCGGATAAAGCGGAAATTGTTTTAAACAGGAGTGGATATATGAATCGTATTACACAGGCGATCGTAGTTGATATGAAAGATCAGGTAGGCGGTCTGGATGAACTCCTGAAAGTAGCATCAGACAGTAATGTAAGTCTTGACTATATTTATACTTCTTTCCACAGAAAAGATCTCAGACCTGTAGTAATTCTTCAGACGGAGGATGGTGCAGTGACAGAATGCATTCTTAAGAATAATGGATTTAATGTATTTACTTCAGCAGAAGAACTGGAGAAATAATACTGTATAAGACAGTGAGAGAATCACAGGACTGGGGATGGTTCTGTGATTTTTTGTATATTCATATAGGAAAGTTGAATACATCTTGACTATATGACTAGGAATACTATATAATAAAAGAAAACAATGATAATCCGACGAAATTTAATCAGGAGGTTTTGAAAAATGCAGATTTCTACAAAAGGAAGATATGCTCTGAGACTTATGCTTGATCTTGCAGTTCATAATACAGGAGAACTGGTCAAGATCAAAGATATTTCTGCAAGGGAAAATATTTCAGAAAAATATCTGGAACAGATTATTTCATCATTAAAGAAGGCAGGATATGTAAAGAGCCTGAGAGGGGCACAGGGCGGTTATATGCTTGCCAGAGAGCCGGAAACATATACGGTGGGAACTATTCTGAGACTGACAGAAGGCAGCATGAAGCCGGTAGCCTGTCTGGAGGACGAACCGAATCAGTGCAGCAGAGCCGGGGAATGCGTCACACTCCGTCTCTGGAAGATGCTTGATGAAGCTATTGAGGGAGTACTGGATAAGGTTACATTGCAGGATCTTAAAGACTGGTATGAAGAGATGGGAAATGATTATGTAATTTGATTTTCCCTCTTGACAACAGTGGATTTATAGAATATTATGTATATAACATATAATTCATATATACTTAGTATGAAATAAGGAGGACGAACTCATGGCAAAAATCTATAAAAATGCAGCGGAACTGGTTGGAAATACTCCTCTCCTTGAGGTTGGAAATCTTGAAAAAGAGCTTGGGCTGGAAGCGAGAATACTTGTGAAGCTTGAGTATTTTAACCCGGCAGGAAGTGCCAAAGACCGTATCGCCCTGAGTATGATCGAAGACGCTGAAGAGAGAGGCGTTCTGAAGCCTGGCGCAGTGATCATCGAGCCTACATCAGGTAACACCGGAATCGGTCTTGCTTCTCTTGCTGCAATCAAAGGATACAGAGTGATACTTACGATGCCTGAGACAATGAGTGTTGAGAGAAGGAATATTCTGAAAGCATACGGTGCAGAAATCGTATTGACAGATGGAACAAAAGGTATGAATGGCGCAATCGCCAAAGCAAACGAACTTGCGAAGGAATATGAGAACAGTTTTATTCCGGGACAGTTTGATAACCCTGCAAATCCTGCGATCCACAAAAAGACCACAGGTCCGGAAATCTGGAGAGACACAGACGGACAGGTAGATGTTTTTGTGGCAGGTGTTGGTACAGGCGGAACGATCACCGGTGTTGGTGAATATCTGAAATCCCAGAATCCTGACGTGAAAGTAGTGGCAGTAGAGCCTGCAACTTCCCCTGTACTTTCTCAGGGAAAGAGCGGTCCGCATAAGATTCAGGGAATCGGTGCGGGATTTGTTCCGAAGGCATTAAATACAGAGGTTTATGATGAGGTTTTTCCGGTTGAGAATGAGGATGCTTTTACAGTTGGCAAGCTGATCGCCAAACATGAGGGAATTCTTGTTGGTATTTCTTCCGGTGCGGCTCTCTATGCGGCAATCCAGCTGGCCAAGAGACCGGAGAATAAAGGAAAAACAATCGTAGCTCTTCTTCCGGATTCCGGTGACCGTTACTATTCTACTCCATTATTTGTGTAAAATAAAAAAGCCCTTTTTAGGGCTTTTTTTATTTTACATAAATGTGTTAGAATAGATATGCTGTACAAATGATTTTTATGTAACTGTTCAGTATTTTGCAGAACAGCTATCATAACATAAATAAAATTATCATAAACAATAATATTCCGTGTAATCGGATCACAGAACAGGATGGAATAAAAATGAGAAAAGCAATTATCGCAATGAGCGGCGGAGTGGACAGCTCTGTGGCAGCTCTGCTTACAAAGGAAACCGGTGATGAATGTATCGGTGCTACCATGAAATTATTTCACAATGAGGACATAGGAGTAAAGAGAGAGAAAACCTGCTGTTCTCTGGATGATGTGGAGGATGCCAGAAATGTCTGCTACAGAATGGGGATCAGGTACTATGTTTTTAACTTTTCCGAGAGGTTTAAAGAGGATGTTATGGACCGCTTTGTGGATGCCTATGAGCATGGAGCCACGCCAAATCCCTGCATTGACTGCAATCGTTATCTGAAATTTGACAAGATGTTTCAGAGAATGCGTGAACTGGAGTATGATTATATTGTAACCGGACATTATGCACGTGTGGAATATGATGAGGAGAAGAACCGTTACTTATTAAAGAAAGCTGTGGATGATACGAAGGATCAGAGTTATGTGCTTTATATGCTGACACAGGAGCAGCTTGCGCATATTTCCCTGCCTCTTGGCGGGCTTCGCAAAACGGAAGTGCGTGAGATCGCAGAGAAGCATGGCTTTGTTAATGCCAGAAAGCATGATAGCCAGGATATCTGTTTCGTACCGGACGGTGATTATGCAAAGTTTATTGAACAGTACACAGGACGTAAATCAATCCCGGGCGATTTTGTAGATACAGAAGGAAACATTCTTGGTAAACATAAAGGAATCATCCACTATACACTTGGCCAGAGAAGAGGACTTGGTATTCCGGCAGCATCCAGACTGTATGTGTGTGATATTTCTCCAAAGACCAATCAGGTGGTTCTGGGAAATAATGAGGATCTTTTCCATTCGGAACTGACTGCAACAAAGGTCAATCTGATTTCCTGTGAATCTCTGAAGGAGCCAATGAGACTGAAAGCAAAGATCCGTTACCGTCATCCGGAGCAGGAGGCCGTAGCATGGCAGACGGAAGATGGAGTGCTGCACGTGCGTTTTGATAAACCACAGAGAGCTATCACCAGAGGGCAGGCAGTTGTGTTATATGATGGTGATATCGTTGTAGGCGGCGGCGTGATTGAAAATTGTATTAAATGACAGATCATCCTTGTCTTTCGCATTTTGTCGGACTGTCTTATCTGCACTGTTTTTTGGAAACGTTATAGTTATTAGCTATTAAACGCTATAGAAAATTTCCTATTGACGTACTAGGAATTAAATGGTAATATACAACTATGCTAAATCATATCAAACAGATATGAAAAGCGTAGAAACAAAAATGACTTGCAGATAAGGGGCTTAAGAGCCGGAATCAGTTTTGCAGAGAAAAAGATTATTATAAATCAGAGAAAGATGAGGATATACACATGAGCAAAAAAATCGAAAGAAAAGACAGACATTTCAAATTTGAAACATTACAGCTTCACGTAGGACAGGAGAGTCCGGATCCGGTTACAGATGCAAGAGCAGTACCAATCTATCAGACATCTTCTTATGTATTCAGAAACTGCGATCATGCAGCTGCACGTTTCGGACTTGCAGATGCAGGTAACATTTACGGACGTCTGACAAACTCTACACAGGACGTATTTGAAAAGAGAATCGCAGCACTTGAAGGTGGTGTGGCAGCTCTTGCAACAGCATCCGGAGCAGCTGCAATTACATATACCATCGAAGCACTTGCAGCAGATGGCGGACATATCGTAGCGCAGAAGACAATCTACGGTGGAAGCTTCAACCTTCTTGAACACACACTGACACATTACGGAATCACAACTACATTTGTAGATGCACATAACCTGAAAGAAGTAGAAGATGCAATTCAGGATAACACAAGAGCCATCTATCTTGAAACTCTTGGTAATCCGAACAGTGATATCCCGGATATCGATGCGATCGCTGAAATTGCACACAAGCATGGACTTCCGCTTGTAATCGACAACACATTCGGAACACCGTATTTGATCCGTCCGATCGAACACGGAGCAGACATCGTTGTACATTCTGCTACCAAATTCATCGGTGGACACGGAACAACTCTTGGTGGAATCATCGTAGATTCCGGCAAATTTGACTGGAAAGCAAGTGGAAAATACCCGGCAATCGCAGATGCAAACCCAAGCTACCACGGAGTATCTTTCGTAGATGCAGCAGGTCCGGCAGCATTTGTAACTTACATTCGTGCAATCATCCTTCGTGATACAGGAGCTACCCTTTCTCCATTCCATGCATTTATGTTCTTACAGGGACTGGAAACTCTTTCCTTAAGAGTGGAGCGTCACGTAAGCAACGCCCTGAAAATCGTAGATTACCTGTCTAAACATCCACAGGTAGAAGCTGTTCATCATCCATCACTGGAGAGTGAGCCAAGCCATTATCTTTATAAGAAATACCTTCCAAAC
>ENA-OROL01002631-OROL01002631.1-human-gut-metagenome-genome-assembly--contig:-NODE-2631-length-12242-cov-5.876426_pt1 | contig 12242 bp, 10 predicted proteins | sample MGYA00242128_ERZ509048 | MGnify/ENA primary metagenome ERZ509048 (study PRJEB26280, sample SAMEA2338750) | human gut metagenome | biome: human gut; feature: human-associated habitat; material: faeces...
GAAAAGCGACATCCTTTCGGATATCGCTTTTAAGCAAAACTGTATTATACCCCTAAGGGTAAGCAACTCCTCGCGTCTAAAGTAGAGAGAAGTAGATTATTCTTCGTCGTCCTCTTCATCCCCAGCAAGTTCGACCAGCTTATCCTCAATGGTCTTTTTCGTCTCTGTTGCGACATCAAGTGTTGTTGTCTGCAATTTCGGTGCAACATAAGCTGTAAACTTTTCCATAGCTGCAACTCTATCTTTGGGGTCAAGGTCGGCTATATCCTTCACGAAAATATCAGAATTGAAGTACTCGTCGAGCATTTTTGCAATTGCTCCACGGACTGTTGAGGACACCTTGTTAGGTGTTCCTGCTACTCTCCCTCCTGTTTTTCTTCCCTGTGCCATGAACTGTAAAAAGATAAAATGATGTTGCGAATATAAGGGCTTACTTTCGCACTCGAGGTATAACTTTTAATAATTAAAACAGAAGTCTTATGGGATTGATTGGAAGTGCTATAGGGGCAGCAGGTAGTATCTTTGGTGGTATCTCTGCATCGAAAGCAATGAAGAAAATTCAAAGAAACGTTGAGGCGCAGCGACAGAAGAACCAAAATTGGTATGATCGCAGGTACAATGAGGATTATACGCAACGAGCCGCTGCGCAACGTATTCTCACGCAGACGGAAGAGAGTATCAAGAACCGTAATAAGCAGGCAGCTGGTATACAGGCTGTAATGGGCGGTACTGATGAATCACTTGCAGCCGCAAAAGAAGCGAATAGCAAGGCTCTTGCTGATGCAACATCACAGATTGCAGCACATGCGGATGAGCGCAAAGACAACATCGAGGCCACCTATATGCAGAATGACAATGCTTTTGTTGAGCAACTTAATCAATTAGAAAAAGGTAAGGCAGAAGCGATAGCCGGAGCCGTACAAGGAGTAACGAGTGCGGCAAGTAAAATGCCATTTTAATGTGTGGAGGTAACTTATGGCGACATATGATGATATATTAGGTAATGGAAGTGGCACACCTTTTCCGAAAGGTTCTAAAGAATGGCATGAACAGCAGCAAGACGGTTCTTCTGCATCTCCACCTGTAAAGGGTACACAGGAATGGGCGGAACAAAAAGCGGCCACCGCTCCTGTTGTTACCGCACTCAAACCTGACATAACTACTACACCGCCACCTCCGACCAAACAAGAAGGCTCGGACGGTGGTGCCCTTTCATACGCCGAACTGTTCAAGAAGCTTAATCCTTATACTCCACCGACTGACGAAGAACTTGCTAAAGAAAAGAAAAAGCAAAAACGTGACCAAATTTTTGCGGCAATTGGTGATGGCATATCTGCTCTCTCCAATTTGTATTTTACAACGCAGGGTGCACCGAATATGTACAGTGGAAAAAACACAGCTTCGGAAAGGCTACAGGTTAGGTATGATCGATTAATGAAAGAACGTAATGAGAATGCCCGGGCTTATTTGAGCGGCCTGTTTGGTGCTATGCAGGCTGATGATGTCAAAGCGAGAGATGATCGTAATTGGAGACATCAGTTAGCACGCGAGAAAAGAGCCGATGCTATTGCGGACGCAAAGGAAAAACGAGATAACCAGATGTTTGACCTCAACGTTAAGCTCCAAAACAATAAAATATCAGCAGCCGAAGCTGATGCAGAACGTAAAAGAGTGGAGGCCGAATATGCTGATGATCTTGCAAAGGCTAGACTTGAAACTGAAAAGGCTAAAGCGGGTGCTTCAAAGGCTTCTGCTTCCGCATCCAATGCTAGAGCTGGGTATTATAACCGTGGTGGTAGTGGCGGCAATAAGAAAAGGATGACACTTACTATTGATGGTAAGACCACTTACTATGATACGAAAGAAGATTATGAGAGAGCGGTGCAGCGTGAGGCTAAACGGTTAGGTATTAAGACTCACCAATATGTGAAAACCACAGAAAATGATGTAATGGGGGCAAAAGAAAAGAATGTCTCTACTCCAAAACCTATCAGCCAACTTGCCGGTGAAGTTGAAACGGCATCGAATAAGAAGAAAAGTCCAACAGCCGGAGATAACAGTAGTAATAAAAAGAAAAGTCCAACATCATAAATGAAACATTATGCCTGAAAATGAGGATAAAATAAAGAAACTATACGATACGTTTGTTTCTGATGGTTACGATATGGAGAGTGAAGAAGATTTCCGCAAGAACTTATCGGATTCTACAAAACGCAAGGCAGCTTATGATGCTCTTGTGAAAGATGGTTATGAGATGGAACCGTTTGAAGAGTTTGAGAATAATATAGGTTTTGGAAAGATTCAAACACCTGCACCGGAGCCTGCTGTACAAACAGAACAGGCGTGGCAACCTACCGAACAAGAAAAAGCAGAGATGATTGCCAGTACAAACCGTATGATGCAGAATGTGGAAACACAGATACAAGACGCAAATGAACGTGTAGATAATATACAAGAATACGGGTTGAATCCCGGATTGCAAACTAAAGAGGGTAAAATGCAGTTTAATCCTGAAAACGGGAAACTGGAAAAAACATATATTACTCCACTTGGTAACAAGACTACTAGTAAACCTCTTGCTGACATCGAGAGTTTCTGGTACCGACAAGCTGCCGATATGTCAATCGGCGGACAGTTACGCAAGGCTAATCTCCGTTTGCAGGAGTTAAAAGCTAAGCAAGCGGAAAGAGCTTTTGGGAAGGGGAAACAACAGACGCTATGGCGCAGGACAGCGATGCTGCGGCAACAGCAGAGGGCGAGACGTCTGCAGCAGGTGAAACACAGAATGACAGTACAGGAACCGGCACCGCTGCAGCGAACGATGATGAGGTGCAGGATAGCGCCGCTGCGACCGATGGTGGGACACAGGACGGCATAACAGCGACCGGCGGAGAAGCGCAGCACGGCGATACCGCGGCAACAGCAGACAGCGAGATGCCTGCGGCCGGCGAAACGCAGACCGACACCGCTGCAGAATCTGCGGCAGCAACAGCTCCACAAATTCCAGCCCTGATGACGGAAGTGACAGACTCCGTTTATGAAGCATACGCGCAGAAATCGGATGCGTTTACCGGCAAGCTGGCGGGACACGACCGTCTGAGCCGCGCAGAAAACGCAGCGCTGACAGCAGTTCTTTCACAGAAGGAGTACGGTGACAAGACGCTTTGCCTGCAGAACATGGCGAAGTATGACAGCAATGCAAATGAAAGCTTTCTGCTGATGTTTGAGAGCACGCCGTTGACAGCGCGCGGGCGGATTTCCGGCGATCTCTGGTATTATGACGGCGAGTCGGCAAGGCTTCTGGAAAAAGGAATCGTCGTGACCGGACTGCAGCAGGTGACGGGAATTGGGAATCCGTTTGTTATTCTGGAAACGGAAGTCTCCGGAAAAAAACAGGTGGCTGTCTGGACGGTAAAAGATCAAAAGTGCGAAAAGTTTCTGGAGGATGCCGAGACGATCGAAACGACAAAGGACGGCGTTTGTACGTTTTATCCTGCGGAGAAGACTGTGTACGATCCGCTTGTTTCGGAATGGGACAGTGCAGAAGAGACGGTTCCTGTTTATTATGAAAGAACAGCGGACGGATTTGCAGAGTGTTCGTATCGGGAGCTGACAGCGTCGGAATATTTGACGTATGTGTCTGCAGAGGATTCGGATGAAGAGGCACAGGCGTGGAAGGAAAAGCTGGAAGAGCAGTTCTACACGCAGACGGATGAAAATACAGAATATACCTATTGGTTTTATGCAATTGGGGAGGACAAAATTGCCTATCGCTGCAGAGAAGCCGGGCAGTCGGTCGGACAGGAAGAAGGAATCGATCATGCGGTTGCGAAGTACAGCTGGTGTATCAGCAGCCTGGATCAGGGAAAGCTGATCAAAGCATCGGAGACGATCAGCGGGGATGGATTTTTCTTCCCGTCGAGATTGGAGCAGGAAGAAGCGCTGGAGAGCCTGGAGGATATTCCAAACGAATTTACGAAAAACCGGTTGAATAAAGTGCAGAAAACAGCCCGCGCGACGGTCGGTCAGGCGGTTGCACAGATTCTGGAGGTACAGGAGTACCCGGACGATGCGCTGTGTTTTGCAGAGACGGCGGATTACGATGGGAACGGCAAAAAAGAAACGTTTGCGGCGATCGGCAGGTACGACGGAGCGTTCGGCGCGCCGGTATGCGACCTGTGGTTTGTCGGCGCGGACGGCGCAGTTTTGGAAGAAGAGAATTTTGCCTTTAAGGAGCTGGAAAAGCTGGGAAGCGCCTTTGTGCTGTATCGTGGCTACGAAGTGTCCGGCGTCAGCGACATGCTGTTTGGCGTGCAGGAGCAAGGAGCAGTGCGCCTGTTAAAACAGATGGGGCACTTTGAGTTGGACGATGACGGCGATCTGATGGCATGGATTGCCGGGACAGAAGCCGCGCCGGGATATTATGACATCAGCCTGCGCACACTGACAGAGTATCGATTAGAAGAAATCCGTGAAAAAGAGCTGTTACAGTATAAAAACGGCAAAGCAGTGTTAAAGAGTATCCTGCGGCAGGTTGGATCAGATTCCGGGAAAATACAGATTTTATCCGGGGAAAACGATAGGATTCATGTCAACCTTTCGGACGCGGAAGGAAGCTGGTACGAGACATGGAAAGTGGAAAACGACAGACTTGTACTGACAGACAGCGGAGAAGGCAGTGTAAAAGAGGTTCATGAAAGCGGTGATGTGTCCGGACAAAACGCAGTCAGTCAAAACAACGCTGTATCTGACCGGGAAGCAGACAGCATCAGTGAAAACAATGCGGCAGCATCCGACCGGACAGGCAGCATTGGTACGAAGTCTGTGACAAAGAGCGGGCAAAAGTCAGAAAACGGGACAGAAAGCCCTGCCTTTGACTTCTCTGCGCCGGATGGGACAGCAAAGGAAACTCAGACAGAACAAGAATAGGAAATTACAAAAATATGGCATTTGCACATTTGCACGTCCATACAGAGTACAGCCTGCTGGACGGTTCCAATAAAATCAAAGAATATGTAAAACGAGTCAAGGAGCTGGGCATGACGGCTGCGGCGATTACCGACCATGGCGCAATGTACGGTGTGATCGATTTTTACCGTGCGGCGCGGGCAGAGGGTATCAATCCGATTTTGGGCTGTGAGGTCTATGTTGCGCCCAATTCCCGTTTTGACCGGGAGATTACCGGCGGGGATGACCGGTATTACCATCTGGTGCTTCTGGCGGAAAATAATACTGGTTACGCGAATCTGAGCAAAATCGTCAGCCGCGGTTTTACGGAGGGGTACTATTACAAGCCGCGTGTCGATATGGAGGTTCTGGAGGAATTTCACGAGGGAATTATCGCGCTGTCTGCGTGCCTGGCAGGCGAAGTGCCGCGCTATATCCAGAAAGGACTGCCGGAGGAAGCAAAAAAATGCGCATTAAAGTATCAGTCGATTTTTGGGAAGGATAATTATTTTCTGGAACTGCAGGATCATGGGATTCCGGAGCAGCAGACCGTAAACATGGCGCTTTTACAGATGTCGCGAGAACTGGACATTCCGTTAGTATGCACGAACGACGTGCACTACACCTATGCGGAGGACGCAAAGCCCCACGATATCCTTCTGTGTATCCAGACCGGCAAAAAGCTTTCCGACGAAAACCGGATGCGTTACGAGGGCGGTCAGTATTTCGTCAAAAGCGAAGAAGAGATGAAGGGACTGTTTCCCTATGCGTGGGAGGCAGTGGAAAATACACAGCGAATTGCAGACCGCTGTCATGTGGAAATCGAGTTTGGTAAGACGAAGCTGCCGCATTTTGATGTGCCGGAGGGCTATGATTCCTGGGGATATTTGAACAAGCTGTGCACTGACGGCATGAAAGAGCGCTATCCGGAGGACGACGGCACGCTGCAGAAGCGTCTGGAATACGAGCTGGGTATTATCAAGCGCATGGGATATGTGGACTATTTCCTGATCGTGTGGGATTTTATCAACTATGCCAGAGAAAACGGTATTCCGGTAGGACCTGGACGTGGAAGTGCAGCTGGAAGCATCGTTTCCTACTGCCTGCATATCACGAATATTGATCCGATCCGTTATAGCCTGCTGTTTGAGCGTTTCCTGAACCCGGAACGAGTTTCCATGCCGGATATCGATATCGACTTCTGTTATGAACGCAGACAGGAGGTCATTGATTATGTCGGACGCAAATATGGAAAAGAAAAGGTTGTGCAGATTGTCACATTCGGTACGCTGGCGGCAAAGGGTGTCATCCGCGACGTCGGGCGCGTCATGGATCTGCCGTATTCCTTTGTGGATTCGATTGCAAAAATGATTCCGAACGAGCTGAACATGACGATTGATAAGGCACTGTCAATGAACGCAGAGCTGCGTAAGCTCTACGAGAGCGATGAACAGGTGCACGTGTTGATTGATATGAGTAAACGGCTGGAGGGATTGCCGCGCCACACCTCGATGCACGCAGCAGGGGTTGTGATCTGTCCGGAGGCGGCAGATCATTTTGTACCGCTTTCACGAGGGTCGGATGGTTCGATCACAACGCAGTTTACGATGACGACGCTGGAAGAGCTCGGACTGTTAAAAATGGACTTTCTGGGGCTTCGAACCCTGACAGTAATCGACCACGCGGTCAAGATGATTGAGCATGACACCGGTGTGAAGCTCGATATGGAGCATCTGGATTATAACGATAAAAAAGTGCTGGATTCGCTCTGCACCGGCAGAACGGACGGCGTGTTCCAGCTGGAAAGCGGCGGGATGAAAAGCTTCATGAAGGAGCTAAAGCCCCAGAACCTGGAGGATATCATCGCGGGTATTTCCCTGTACCGTCCCGGGCCGATGGACTTTATTCCAAAATATATTAAAGGAAAAAACAATCATGACGAAATCACCTATTCCTGTCCGGAGCTGGAACCGATCCTGTCTCCGACCTACGGCTGTATCGTGTATCAGGAGCAGGTTATGCAGATTGTGCGCGACCTCGGCGGCTACACGATGGGACGAAGCGACCTGGTTCGCCGTGCGATGAGCAAGAAAAAGCAGTCTGTCATGGAAAAAGAACGGGCGAATTTCGTTTACGGCAATCCCGAAGAGGGCGTGCCCGGCTGTGTGGCCCGGGGCATTCCGGAAAAGGTCGGTCTGGAAATTTACGCGGAAATGATGGATTTTGCAAAATACGCGTTCAACAAGTCCCACGCTGCATGCTACGCGGTTGTCGCTTACCAGACGGCTTACCTGAAATATTATTATCCGGTGGAATTTATGGCGTCCCTAATGACTTCTGTAATCGATAACCCCGGAAAAGTGGCGGAATACATTCTGGTCTGCCGCCAGATGGGAATCGCGATTCTGCCGCCGGATATCAACGAGGGAGAGCCGGGATTTTCGGTATCGGGAAAATCAATCCGGTACGGACTGACTGCGATCAAGGGTGTAGGACATCCGGTTGCGGACGCGGTGATCGCAGAGCGGAAGCAGCGGGGCGTGTTCAAAAACCTGCAGGATTTTCTATCCAGAATGTCCGATACGGAAGTCAATAAGCGCAACGTGGAAAACTTCATCAAAGCGGGTGCATTCGACAGCCTTGAGGGAACACGCAAGCAGTTTATGAGCGTATTTGTGCAGCTGATGGATCAGAATCAGCAGAATCGGAAAAATAATATGGCGGGACAGCTTTCCTTATTCGATCTGGTGGACGAGTCGGAAAAGAAAAACTATGAAATCCGCTTCCCGGATGTCGGGGAATATTCGAAGGAAATTCTTCTGACCTTTGAAAAAGAAGTGCTCGGTGTGTATGTCAGCGGGCATCCACTGCAGGAATACGAGCAGCTCTGGCGCAGGAATATTTCTAATACGACGGCAGATTTTATGCTGGATGAGGAGACAAACAGCGTCCATATTCAGGACGGAGCAAAGGCGGTTATCGGCGGAATTATCGAGGAAAAGAAGATCAAATATACCAAAAACGATAAGGTGATGGCGTTTTTACAGGTGGAGGATCTGGTTGGAACGATTGAAGTTATCGTTTTCCCGAAAACCTATGAGCAGTACGGCAGCAAGCTGATGGAGGATGAAAAGGTTCTCCTGCGGGGGCGCGTTTCCGCAGAGGAGGACAAAGACGCGAAGCTGATCTGTGAATCCGTGCAGACGTTTGACGAAATCCCCAAAAAGCTCTGGATTAAATTTCCGACGATGGAAGCCTATCAGCAGCAGGAAAAAAAGCTGCTTTCGGCAATCGCAGCTTCCGACGGCAAGGATACCGTGGTGATTTATGTGGAAAATCCGCGCGCGATGAAGCAGCTTGGGGCGAATCAGACCGTTCATGGGGACGAGGCGCTTTTAAAGCAGCTGGAAGAGCTGTTTGGAGAAGAAAACGTAAAGCTGATGTAAGTTTCACAAAACCATTGAAAAGAAAGCCCGTTTCGATTAAAATAAAAAATGGTTTTACGGATTTTGAAATCTTAAGATTGAAGTCCAGCCCGCAGCGGCAGACAGGAGGAACAATGGCAGCTAAGATAAAGACAATTGGAGTTCTTACAAGCGGCGGAGATGCGCCGGGTATGAATGCGGCAATCCGTGCGGTTGTTCGGAAAGCGATTTGCAACGGCGTCAAAGTAAAAGGCATTAAAAAAGGCTATCAGGGCCTGTTAAATGAAGAAATCATAGATATGGATGCCCGCAGCGTTTCGGATACCATCCAGAAGGGCGGTACGATTCTGGGAACCGCACGTTGTCTGGAATTTAAGACCGAAGCCGGACAGAAAAAGGGCGCGGAGATCTGCCGCAGACACGGCATCGACGGTCTGGTTGTTATTGGCGGCGACGGCTCTTACAGAGGTGCGCAGGCGATGTCCAGACTTGGGATCAATACGATCGGTCTGCCGGGCACGATCGATCTGGATATTGCATGTACCGAATATACGATCGGTTTCGACACGGCAGTCAATACCGCGATGCAGGCAATCGATAAGGTAAGGGATACGTCTTCTTCTCATGAACGCTGCAGTATTATCGAGGTAATGGGCAGAAATGCCGGTTATATCGCACTGTGGTGCGGCGTCGGCACCGGCGCGGAGGATATCCTTCTTCCTGAAAAGTACGACTATGACGAGCAGCAGCTGATTAACAATATTATCAACAACCGGAAAAAGGGCAAAACCCACCATCTGATCATCAATGCAGAAGGTATCGGTCATTCTACTTCCATGGCGAAGAGAATTGAAGCAGCAACGGGTGTGGAAACCAGAGCAACCATCCTGGGGTACATGCAGCGAGGCGGCAGCCCGACCTGTCTGGATCGTTATTATGCTTCTATCATGGGCGCTTATGCGGCAGACATCCTCTGCGCAGGCAGCTCGAACCGTGTTGTGGCTTACAAACACGGCGAATTTGTAGACTATGATATTGAGGAAGCACTTGCGATGCAGAAAGAAATTCCCGAATATCATTATCAGGTCAGCAAAGCGCTGGCCACCTGACGATACAGGACGCAAAGGGGCGGCTGCACACGAAACGTGTGTGGCCGTTGTGCGTTTTCATAAAGATCAACGGAGGAACCTGCATGATTACTGCAGCATCCAACAGCCGGATCAAAAGGCTGGTACAATTGAATCAAAAGTCGAAGCTGCGCAGAACGGAGGACGTTTTTCTGGCAGAGGGTGTGAAGATGTTTCTGGAAGCACCGAGAGAGCAGCTGCAGGAGGTCTATGTTTCGGAATCCTTTCTGGAAAAGTGCAGCTGCCGGGAGCATCTGGAAGAGGTTGGATACGAAGTCGTTTCCGACAGCGTTTTTTCTAAAATATCGGATACCTGCACGCCACAGGGCGTTTTATGCGTGCTGAAACAGTTTCACTATAATATAGAAGAAATGCTGCGGGACAAAGCACCGCTGTTTCTGCTTCTGGAAAATATACAGGACCCTGGCAACCTCGGTACGATGCTGCGAACCGGTGAGGGCGCAGGCGTTTCCGGGATTATCATGAGCAGGGATACAGTCGATTTGTACAACCAGAAGGTTATCCGTTCAACGATGGGCAGCATCTACCGCGTTCCGTTTTATTATGCGGACGATTTTGCAGCGGCGGTTCATCAGGTACAGCAGGCGGGTGTCAGCGTATACGCGGCGCATCTGCGCGGGAAAAATTCCTATGCCTGTCAGGATTACACAAAGGGGACAGCATTTCTGATCGGTAACGAGGGCAACGGCCTGCGGGAAGAGACTGCAGAGCTTGCGGACTGTTATATCCGAATTCCGATGGAGGGCAAAGTCGAGTCGCTAAATGCGGCGGTGGCGTCTTCGATTCTGATGTATGAAGCGCATCGGCAGAGGGCGACGCTTGAAAAATAACATTTTTCAAGCTCGAGATTTGTGTCTGCGCGCACTTGACACAAACTCGACATGCGCAAAAAGCGTGCGCAGAAATGAGAGGTACAGATGAAAATCGGTTTTATCGGACTTGGAAATATGGCGCAGGCGATGATTGGAGGAGTTTTGAGAAATCACCTGGCTGTGCCGGAGGAAATTTTCGGTTCTGCAAAAACGGCGGAGACGGAAAGCAAAGTGCATGAAATGTTTGGCATCACGGTGACAGGCGATAACCTGGAAACCGCACGGCAGGCAGAGCTTTTGATTCTTGCCGTAAAGCCGCAGTTTCTGGAGAAAGTGATCGGACAGATCAGCGACCTTGACCTGACCGGTAAGACGATTCTGAGCATTGCGGCAGGCAAAAGCCTTGCGTGGCTGGAAGAGCAGTTCTGTGCGCCGCTTCCGTTTGTGCGTGCGATGCCAAATACGCCGGCGCTGGTCGGGGAAGGCTGTACCGGAGTCTGCTATGGCAGCAGGGTAACTCCTGAGATGAAAGAAAAAACGGCGGCTGTCCTGGACAGTTTCGGCAAGACGGTTGAGCTTCCGGAACGTCTGATGGATGTGCTGACCGGCGTTAGCGGCTGTGCGCCTGCCTGGATTTTTATGCTGATCGAGGCGATGGCGGACGGTGCAGTTGCGGAAGGCATGCCGCGCAGCCAGGCATATGAATGCGCTGCACAGGCTGTGCTCGGCAGCGCGAAGCTGATGCTTGAGACCGGAAAGCATCCGGGAGAGTTAAAGGATATGGTCTGCTCCCCGGCAGGCTCCACGATTCAGGCGGTACGCGTTTTAGAGGAAAAAGGCTTCCGCGGCGCAGTGACCGATGCGGTCATCACTGCGGTGGAAAAGTCCAGAAGCCTGTAAAATAGTTTGTTACAAAAATGTTAAAAACAGGAATAAAGGAAGATCTGATGGAAAAAATAATCCCGTCAGGTCTTCTTTTTTTGATAAAAAATCGAAAAAACCGCAGAAAATGGCTGTCCTTTTTATGAAAAGAGAATTTACTATGTTAAAGCGGCATTTGTTGAAAACTTTGAAAAATAGTAAGAAAAAGGCGATGATTTCGGAGGTTTGTTGTAAAAATATCACAATAGAAGAAAAACCTTTGTGGGGAACTAACGGAAATTTGTGGTTCCGGGCGAACGACTTGACATTTGATTGTAATATTGCTATCATATCATGCGTAACAATTGTTAATAAGTTTGTAACAATTGAAACAGCTCTGTAACAAGGAGCGTCCCACAAAAGCTCCTGAATTTCACCGGCAGAATGGCTGGGGAAGCAGAGTAAGATTTATGGAGGTAAGAATGAACGGAAAAGGCAGAAAGTTGTTTCGTAGTGCAGTCGGCATTTTAACATCTGTTATGATGATGGGTGCATATACGACAACCGCTATGGCAAGTGGTATCGGTGTCATTGATGCGAAAGACATGCTGGACATTCATGCAGAAGCAAATACAGCGTCTGCGGTGATTGGTCAGGTCATGGAGGACGGTCATGTGGCGATCCTTGCAAAGTACAACGACTGGGTGCAGATCCAGGCGGGAGAAATTGCAGGATGGGTACCGGCTGAAAATCTGGTCGAGACAGAGATTTCCAACGAAGAGGCTGTTGCAGCCAATGAGCAGGTGATCGCTGAACGGACAGGAGCAACAGCATCCGAAGATGAATTCTTTGCAGAGGAAGAAGTACAGCAGGATGAAACAGCAGCTTTACAGGCAGAGGCGAGTGAAGCAGCACAGAATGAGATAGAAGAAGTACAGACAGCCGAGGAAGCAGCACGGCTCGAAGCGGAAGCGCAGGCAAAGGCAGCAGCCGAGGAAGCAGCGCAGCTTGAAGCGGAGGCGCAGGCAAAGGCAGCAGCCGAGGAAGCA
>ENA-OROL01002634-OROL01002634.1-human-gut-metagenome-genome-assembly--contig:-NODE-2634-length-12231-cov-2.304698_pt1 | contig 12231 bp, 9 predicted proteins | sample MGYA00242128_ERZ509048 | MGnify/ENA primary metagenome ERZ509048 (study PRJEB26280, sample SAMEA2338750) | human gut metagenome | biome: human gut; feature: human-associated habitat; material: faeces...
TATGACCCAGAAAGAACTGGGCATTGCCATCGGCTTTGAGGAGAAAAGCCCTTTGGCTTTCAGGGAAATGCCAATTGGACAAATTGCCTTGGAATCCATTACAGGCAGGAATTCATCAAATACCTTGTTCATGTTGTCCGCAGAATACCCAGACATTTTATTAAGAGCACCAAATAACCCCATCTGAATCAAGACTCCTTACTTGTTGATAACTTCTGCATTATAATGCGTTTTTGCCTCTGTGATTTCTCCGCCGAGATACTTAAACTTCACGAACTGTTCTCCACGGAACGTCAAAGAACCCTGCTGATTGAACGGCACTTCTTTATAGACCACCTTTGTGGTGACGATATGTAAAATTTCACCTTTTCGGGTCTTGAAAATCAATTCATAGTATTCATTGTACAGTTTCGATGTACCATTTGGGTCAATCGTACGCCGGCGTTCATCTACTTTTTGCACCAGCATGACCATTTCAGTTCGGGTTGCCCCCTTCGTCTTGGCAGGCTTCCGCATATTCTTTTCTCCGGTGATGTAATATTCCCGGTTAAATTCCATCGGATGCTTTGCCGTTCCAACCGTATCATCTGCAAAGAATGCACTCAGCTTTTTCCGGAATCGGCTTTTTTTCGACCCCAGCAACATGACCAGTACCAGCACCACTGCTGCTGCAATGACGACAATCAAAATATTGTTTAAGGCTTCTTCGTAATGAATATTATTAATCATTTGGAATCCGCTCCTTTCTGAGCTTGTTTTTGGATAAACCGCCAGCTGTCTGCACACATTTGCTGAAGATTGCGTTTTGCTGTCCATCCCAGCACGGTTTTGGCTTTGGATACATCGGCATACGATGTTGCCACATCTCCGGCACGCCGTGGGAAAATCTTCAGGGGAATCGGCTTCCCACTGACGGCTTCATACATATTTGCCAGTTCCAATACACTGCAACCGCTGCCCGTTCCCAAGTTGAATACCGAGAAGCCAGCGTGCTGCATACTGTATTGCAGGGCAGAAACGTGTCCTTCTGCCAAATCCATGACATGGACATAGTCCCGAACACCAGTACCGTCTGGGGTGTCATAATCGTTGCCATAGACTCGAAAATAAGGCAGCTGACCGCTTGCAACCAGTGCTAAATAAGGGGCAATGTTGCTTGGAATACCATGCGGTTCTTCGCCTAGCAGTCCGCTTTCATGTGCTCCGATCGGATTGAAGTAGCGGAGTGCTGTAATGTGCCAGTCGGAATCTGCCTGACAGAGGTCTTGTAAGAGTTGTTCGCTGATGATTTTTGTTTCCCCGTAGGGATTGCTTGCGGAAAGTGGTGTGACGGTTTCCGCATAGGGGGCAGTATGTTGTGTTCCGTATACCGTAGCGGAAGAAGAAAAAATCAGCGTCCGGCAGTCGGTTTTCTGTAACTCTTCTAATAATGTCATCATACCGCCAATGTTATTTTGATAATATCGCAGTGGCTGCTGTACCGATTCGCCAACTGCTTTCAGTCCGGCGAAGTGCAGCACGGCAGAAATATGATGTGTTTGAAAAATCTGACGCAGACCGTCAGCGTTGCGGATATCCATGTGATAGAATGGTATGGATTTTCCGGTAATCTCCTGCAAGTGCAGCAGACTTTCTTGTTTGGCATTGCAAAGGTTATCCAGAATGACAACCGAATACCCCGCCTGTAAAAGAGCAATACAAGTATGTGTTCCAATGAACCCTGCACCGCCAGTTACAAGAATTTCACCCATTTCCCTGTTTCGTCCTTTCTCTCTCGTTGTGTGACACAGGGGATACTATGTCAGCAATTTACTATTATAGTATAGCGGATTTTTCTTTTTTTTTCAAGTCTTATTTGCAAAGAAACCAGATTTTTTTCAGGGATGACGGAAGATGCTGCAATAAAAGGGAGAATTTGGATGGCAAGCGTGCAGGGAAATGGTATTTCGAACGATTTTGCTGGATGCTTCTGAATATGAAATGTTCGTTGACAGAGAACCGAAACTATGTTATACTTTTCTTAAAAAATAGACAGGAGGGGACAAAATTGTCGCCAGAAGAAGAAAAAGTACAGCGGTTAGAGCAGCGAATTGCTCAGCTGGAACAGGCGTTGCAAGAAAAGAATGCACCTGCATCCTTGCAGCCGACTGTATCGCCCACCATACCGCAGCAGGAAACACCACCAACCATTCCGCCACCGGCTCCGGAGATTCCGCCGATGCAGACCACGCAGCCTACACCGCCTCCGCCCTCTTTTCAACCGAATATCCCGTGGACATCACAGGCACAAACCATGCAATCTGTTCCGCCACCGCAGCAAATGGATACGGAACAGAAGTTCGGGAAAATTGTCATGGGGATTCTTGCTTCGATTTTTATCTTTGCAGCGATTCTCATTGGATATGCATTTTTGCCCAGTATCTTGCAGATGGTCGGGTTATTCGTCATTGGAGCAGGCGTTTCCGCTGCGGGACTTTACGGGATTTCTAAAAAGAAGTATCCCTACTTTTTCCTGAGTGTTGCCGGATGCGGAGCAGGCATTCTCTATTTGTCCATTCTCCTGAGTTATTGGTATTTTTCTGTAGTTGGAAAATGGGCGATGTATGGGATGCTGCTGCTCTGGGCAGTGTTTGTGCTTTGGATGTCCCGAAAAAGCGTGCCTTTGTTCCGCCTGATTGGACAGTGCGGAATCGTATTGTCGTTGTTGTTTGCGTTTCGGCAGCTGAATGTACTGGAAACTGGACTGATTTTTTTCTTTTTCGTGTTGGTATCGGCACTTTATCAGTTTGCAGACCGTCGAATCGGAATTGCTTGTCAGCTGTCTACCTTGCTTTGCAATGCCGTTTCTCTGCTGATTCTCACGGTTTTGTTTACAGTGACACTGCGAAGAGTTCTACATACGCCGATGTTTGGGCTATTGCTTGCAGAGGGCATTCTTTTGATGCTGTACACTTTGGCACAGTTGATTTGGTATCGTATGCGGATGCGTCCGGCAGAGCAAAGCGGAATGGGATATTTCTTTACAGCTCTGTCTGGCTTGTTGCTGGTGCAGTTGCAGGCACAGTGGTTCTTTTTCTTTTGGGATACCGGAAAATATTTGCTGTCCGCCCTGACTGCCGTTGCAGTTTGGATGCTCTATGACCGCAAGCAGGAAGAATCCGCTCTGCGAAATCTGATGGCGTGTATTTGCAGTATTTTAGCATTTCTGTGGCTGTTGCCGTTGTCCATCTTGCCAGCGTTGCTGGGATGGGTGCTGTTGGAAGCAGCTCTGTTTGTGATGTGGCACGTACGAAAGCAAAATGGCTGCTTGTATCTGGGATATGTGCTGTTTTTGTTTGGCATTCGTCTGATTCTGTCAAAAATTTCCGTTTTGGATGATATTACTTTGCAGTATGGTGCATGGGTTGCCATTGACATTGCTGTGACCTTGTATCTTCGCCATTGCCGTTCCCATCGAGGCATGGAAATTCTGTCGCTTTGCGTAACGGGCTGGCTGATGGTAGAGGGCTGGTGTTTGCTGCTGTTGGAGGGCTTGTTCCGGTCAGTTGCAGCATTTTGGCATGCAATCGGCTCGCTGTTTCGGCAGACGGGAAGCGATACAGCAATTGTCATTCCATGGGATACGATTTTGCTGGCTGCATTTGTCGTTTTGATTTTCCTGTTGAATGTGCCGTATTTGCTGCGAAAGTATCCGAATCGAAATGGTGTCAGTGTATACCTTGGCATTCGTATGACCTTGCTGGGGGCAGTGGTCAGCGGTGCATTTTTCCAGCGAGCTGCATGGAGCAGCGGTCTTTTAACCTTGCTTTCGTTTGGTATGCTGTTGGTGGGATTTCATTTCCATCAAAAAGGACTGCGAATTTATAGCTTGATTGCAATGATGGTCTTTTTGTGCAAGCTGCTGCTGTTGGATTTGTCCTACCAGACACCGCTATTATGGGCAGGAGCATTTTTGATTTGCGGGCTGTTGTGTTTCGGTATCAGCTTTGCTTATAATCGAATTGGACAGAAGCATATAGAATCCGCAGAACCGATGAAACAGAAGGGAGAAAAATAAGTATGAATATAACAGATTTTGAAGAATATTTCAGCCCGAGGATTTTAGAGCGTGGGAAAGAATACTACCGGAATCATCATGTGATCACACTGGATCGCATCGAAGAAGGATATTATGAAGCAGAAGTAGAGGGCAGCCAAATCTATACCGTGTTTGTAGAACTGGAAGAAAACGGTGAAATTTCTGATATTTCCTGTGATTGCCCTTATGATTGGGAAGAATTTTGTAAGCATGAGGCAGCGGTTTTATATGCATTGCGGGAACAGGAAGAATATACTCCGTTCGTGGAAGAACCGGAACAGAAACAGGCTCTGCCAGAACAGTTGGCTGCCTGTGAAAAAGAAACACTGATTGCATGGATGATGGAATATGCAAAGGAAAATCGGGGTTTTTTGGATTATTTGCAGCTGCGTGTATCAGAGCAATTGCAGCCGGAAGAACTGCTTGCCATTCTAAATCGTACTTGCAACCGCTTTTTCTCTGGGAAAATCGTGTGGAAAGAATTGCAGAAAACAGTTGCATTTCTGTTGAAATCCATGCAGAGTTGGAACGATGATGCAGAAAAGGTGAAAACAGGTGCATCCATGATTCGATTGTTGAAGAAATGGTATCAGACAAATAGCTGTGAATCGGATTGGATTGTATATGATGAGATTGACGTTTGTTCGGATGCATTGATGCAAATTGTGCAGGGTGTTGTCAAACAGAAAGACCGAAAAGCAGCAGAGGCTATTTATCAGATTCTGTTAAAAATGCTGCAAGTAGATTTTATAGATATTGAAAATCCATTTTCTCCGATGTTGAATACTCTGTGTGCTCTGCCGGAATATCGAAAAAAGGTAGAAGAATGGCTGCAATATCGGCAAGCCGTTTCGACAGAATATGAACGAAGAGAACTGGCAGAACAGCAGTTTCAAATTCTCAAACGATATGGAACACCGCAGGAACAGAACGATTTCATCAACCGGCATCTTTCCAACCCAGAATATCGCCGGATGGCAATTCAAAATGCGATTGATGCAGGAGATGAAAGCACAGTGGAACGGCTGGCACTGGATGGGGAATATGAAAACCAAGCATTACCGGGTTTGTTGCAGGAGTGGCAGAAATGTCGCTATCACTGCTATCACAGAACAGGAGAACGGGAAAAGCTGGCGGATGTTTGCGAAGCGTTGTTGAAAGGTGGCGAACCGGATTATTATGAAGAGTGGAAATCGTTGATTCCGTTCGATTTGAAATCTGTAAAAATCGAACAACTGTTAAAAGAAGCTCCCATCAAGGTGTATCGCAAAATTCTATTAGCAGAAAATCGAGTGGACTTGATGGCAGAAGCTTGCGAGAAAGACCCGTCTGACTTGCTGCTGTATTTTAGTGCTTTAAAATGCAGTCCCTTTGCGGAACGGGCAACAGAATTATACAAAGATTGGATTTGGGAAGAGGCGGATGCGGCAGCAAATCGCTCGGAATATGCAGCGGTCTGCCAGAAGTTGAAGAAGTTTTCAGAGGATAGCCCGATTGCGGCTCGGGTGCTGGCACAGGAATTGCGGGAAAAATTTCCACGAAGACCCGCTTTTCAGGATGAATTAAAGAAAGCAGGATTTTAAAAAATACATAAACACAGGGAGTTGTTTTTTGCAGAAAAATGCTCCCTGTTTTTGTTTACAATTCTAGAGAAAATTTTTTTGCAGACCGTGTGACATTTTGCCTGGAAACTTGTAGTTGTAGATGAAAGGGGGAAGTGATATGTTGCAGATCTCGCAAAGCATCTCGCCGGAAGAAGCCGTGCAGCCAATGGAGATTCAGCAGGTGATTCAGGTCTATCAGCAGCTCATCTATGGCATTGCACTGACGGGAACTGGTGGAAATCGGGCAGATGCAGAGGATGTCTTTCAAGAAACATTTCTTGCTTATTTTCAGGCAAACAAGACGTTTCGAGAAGAAGAACATCGGAAAGCATGGTTGATTCGGACAGCCTGCAATTACTGCAAGAAAATCATGGGCAGTACTTACCGAAAGCGAACCGTTCCACTGACGGACACCACGCCGCTGCCGGTATTGTTTGATTTGCCAGAGGATAATCAGTTGTTTGCGGCACTTTGCAGCCTCAAGCCCATGTATCGAAATGTGCTGTATCTGTATTACTTTGCGGGATATCGGACAGAAGAAATTGCAGGGTTGTTGGGAAAACGGGCTGGAACGATTCGGATGCAGCTGCTCCGGGGCAGAGAACAACTACGCACACAACTGCAAGAAGAGGAGGGAACGGTTGATGGATAAAAAGCAATGTGAACGAATGTTTGAACAGATGCAGCCGCCGAAAGCCGTGGTGCAGCGACTGCAACAGCGGATTCATGCAGAAGAAGCAGCCTCTCTTGCCGAACAGCAGCCGAATCGTTCGATTCAAACCCTGCACACCACAACTGCACCACCGCCACCCAAACGCATCCGCTGTTCCTGGCAGAAACTCTCCGGCGGTGTGGTTGCAGCCGTCTTTCTGCTGAGTATAGGAACGGTGATTGGTTATCATCTGAAACACGATGAACAAGTTTTTGTCCCCTCTTCAGAATCCACTACGGAAGCATCTGAAACACCAAAAGCAACAACCCAATCACTTGTTTTGCAGTATCAAGGGCAGAATTTGCGGGAAATGGCGGTTGTCAATCCGGACAGGGTAGAAGTACAAGACACATTGGGTGAAGGTTCGCTGATGGGTGTAGACGGAGCAACAACCGTTTCGGTTTATCAGGTCTATTTGAAAGACACAGCAACCATAGAAGAATCGGTTGTGGCAGCGGAATGGAACGGAACGCAGTATTTGTTTGTTTCTGTTCCGGACGTTGTGCGAACGTTTAAAGATTATCCAATCATAGAAAACTGGATTTCCTCCGGCAGCTTTACTTTTTTGGATGAAGATCAGATTACGGAACGCACCTATGAAAACTACACCAACGAGGAATTATCGCCACTGTTTACCTTTTTGCAGAACAATGCGGATAGCATCAATTTTAGCAGCGGACTTTCTTCGGATGCAGATGTACCAGAAGAACAGGTACAGATGACCGACCGATTTACATGGGATTATGCCATTACGATTTCTTCTGACTGTCTGGATTTCTCTGGCGTTTTGTATTTTGATGTTGGAGATGGCGTTTGGAAAATGGATTTGTTGGACAGACAGGCTTATTTTCTTAGTACACCGGAGATTTTAACGGAAATGCTCTCAGAAGTTGCCGCTTCTCATGCAGTTGTACCCAATACACAGAATGGGAATGCATCGGAAAACAGTACCTCTGCAACAGGGGAACTGCTGGGCAGAACTGCCATTGATGGGAGCAACCCCAAAAATACAACGATACAGGACTTGCAACCGCAGCTATTAAACCAGCCGTTTTCCTTTCAGCAGGTTTCCGGTTCGCTGGTGGATTCCTACACAGGGATGTCATCCGATGGAACAGGAGCAATCGAGGAAATTCGCAGCCTGACGACCTTTCAGATTGATTTGGCAACTAGAACCAAAGATGTTCTTCGGACTGTAGAGTCACCGCCGGATTCCCAGAGCGACAGCAGTGAAACGGCAACATGGGAATACATCTATGCGAATCAGCAGAAACTTTCTATGGAACAGGTCTGGACAGCAAACAACTGGTATACCATTTATCCGGATTTGCAGTGCTATACGGTTTTAAATGCCGGTACGGACGAGTGGACGAATTATGATACAGCCGTCAATATGTTGGCGGATGGAACTGTTTTTGAAGATGGCATTTTTTATTTGGGACAGGAATTTTCGGCACGCAGCGAAGATTTGGAAGGAGTCGTTGTCCCCCAGAATTTGTTTGTATTTGGAACGGTTTCTTATCTGAACCGAGATTGCTATCTGGTCGGGAAATATGAAGACGGCAGTATCACACGCTATTTGATTGATATGGAACAGTTGATTGCTTTGAAACGAGAGTCAGTCGGAGCAGATTTTCAGAAGATAGACTATTTCAAAGAGATTTTATTTGATGAAGAAGCAGTACCAGTACCGGAAGTGGAGGAAAGCAGCCTGACCGCAGGGATGCAGTATCTGCCCTGAAGTAGAAAAATAGACAGGAAAATCATCGAATCTTTCGGGGCAGAAATGCAAATTGCGGAATATGGCGATTGAAAAGAAAGCGGCACCCAAGGTACAATTCCCCCAACCGGGAGACAAAATTGATGTACTGGATCCTATCGTGTACAGTTTATGCTATACCACCGCCTATGATAGGCTTGCCCGGAAATCCGTCAAGGTGAAAACTTACAGGAAAGAGTACGCCCCGTATATCCACGCCGGCTATGACTTTGGCGTAAAGCATTGGAAAGAAATCGTACTAAAAGACTATTCCTCGCTCTGGAAACAATTGAAGGACATTGCAGAGAGTACCGGAATGGAAAGGACCTGCTTCCGCAACGGAGCCCTTATGGGAGCATACTCAACAAATCCCTATCCGGAACTGGATTATATCGATGCCGCAATTTCCGATGTGCTAAAACAGGTAAGGAAGCATATTGCTTCTGAAAATGAGATATCCCGGCACTATGACACCTTATCCGATGAATGGTTTTCTTTTTTCAATGAAGAGAAAGAACGCTATTACGACATCGCAAATCACAACAGACCTTATTTCCTGTGTCAAGAGCATGCCGACGATGCCCTTATTCTTCCAGAGTGGATAGATACCACCATAGCAAGCAATGACATCACCCAATCGGAAGCCCTGGCTTCGGCAATTGCAAAATTTGACTTCCCTGCCGTTCCGGACGGAATCCGCAAGCTGAAAGACAACAGGAGGCTCACACCCGACGAACGGAATGCCTTACTGGCACCTAACGATATGATTTCGTATGCCGTAGGCGTAGCACAAGCTGACTGGATCATGGAATATAAATGGTTTATAGGAAAAGCCCACAGAGAGGAGTTTGATGCAATGCTCCTTTCCCGCGGGAACAGTCCTGCCATCATGGCCGCTTTTGAAAACGGACTGAGGAGTGCCATGACTATAACAGAATGTTTTAAAAATGCGATTCTGCGTCAGGACTGCGACTCGATATGTCTTATGAACAAAGCCATCAAAGCAGAATTGAACAAAGCATACAGACAAGACGTAGTTTATGGTTATGTCTTTATGAGCGGAATGGACGCCGTTGAAATATACAGGGCCGGTGCCGAGTGGGATATTCCTGAAAAACAAACGGCCAGCGGATTGCGGCTTGATAAGGACCGGGTGCTTGAAGGTTTCAGGGATTATCTGGAGGGACATTTGAAAATGGGAGTCGAATATGCCCGGACACTGACCAGGGGGCGCAATGCCATTGACTGGCATTTATATGAAAAAGATACGGAGACAATAGACTTGTCTGAAAACGGATTTCAGCCTGCCATTCCGCTACATATCACGACAGGCACATCAAGCGAGTGGAGCGCCGAACTGTCGCAGATGCTTACACTCCCACAAGAAGTTGCCAGGCAGAACATTACGGGCAAGGTGATGGCTACGGTGGTAATTGAGGCCGATGGTGCTGTCAGCAAAGTGGAAATTACAAGTTCGCCGCATCCGGCTTTGAGCGAAACTGTAACGGATTGCATCTACCGCATGAGGTTCATGACGGCAAAATATGACGGCGAATGCGTTGCATCTGTTGCCATTATTCCTGTATTATTCTAATGAAAACACAATACAACCATTCATCATGAAAAGATTATTATCAACCGTCCTGCTTGCATGTCTCGTACTGGGAGCATGGGCACAAAACAAGACGAAAATGACAGAAGAAGAGAAAAAAGAGGCCATGGAGCAACTTGAAGTGCTCTATCAGTTCGAGACAGGAGCGGCATTCGGCGAACTTGATTCATTGACAGAGAACCAAGAGTTCAAACAGGAGAGGCTCCCTTGGGAAAAATGGGCGGACAAATTCAAACACGAAAGCTTTAAAAAGAGCCTGTCAAGACTGTTCATGTGTTTTGACAAGGCATTCATAGAGCCGAACAAGGATTCTCCTATCTTCTGCAACCTCATGCTAAGGGGCAAAGAAGAAAATGTATCTTCATATTTCGGCGGTCGGCAAGGATCCGGCCTGTGGGAAAAATATTACCATGAGGATGAAAACGGGAACTTCACGGGGTTCTGCAAAGAACTTTTCTTCGACCTGGAGACTGACTTGCAGCTTCATCTGACGGATAAGCAGGGCAAACCGGTCTATATACACCCGGAAAAAGACATCTATCTGCTTGAGGGCGGCGACTATCCCCAAAACAAAGACATGTTGAATATATGGTTCGGATTGCAGATACCGTTAACTGTCCCTTATCAGGAAATTGCAGGCGGATACATCTCCTTGTCTTTCTACATGCCGCAGGAATACGACCGCATCACAGTGCCCATAAAGGATTTTGGAGACAAACCGGTGCAAGTGACTTGGGGCAACAAGACTTTTTCCATAGAAAAGGTTGACAGCAACGGCTTCATCATTTCCGCAGACTCAGAGACTCTCGACAAGCTGAAAGGCATGAAGCGCCTCTATCACAGGGACGGGAACTGGTACGAGCCGTCCTCTTCAACAGCCACAACAGGAGATTTGAACAAGATTCTGAAAAATAGTACAAGGAAAATCACGTTTGAAGAGTGGTTGAAAGAAAATGGCATCGACCCTAACAACCTGGAAGAGACCCTGAAATACTTTATGGAAGACGAAGTTTCAGAAGAAGATACCGGTACGGATGATGCAGGAGTGACGGGAAAACACTACAGGATTGCCTTGCAGGGGGACAGCCTGCTGCTCTACATGCCGGTCGAAAAGAGACGGAAAATTGCAGAGATAACCGTATTTGCCCCATCGGAAGGCGAAGCATCCCGGTTAATAATCAACCGCAAGCGGTGTAACAAACTCATGGAATGGTTGCGCACCGAAAAATCACCGGACAATAAAAAGCAGGCCGAACCGGAAGAGATGGAGGAAGTGGATTATTTCAGTCCTGATTTCCAGCCAGCCAAGCCCATCAACCCGCAGACAGGAATGCCGGACGAATGGAACATGGTCTTGGCACAATTGCTCAGGAAGCCGGAAGAGGCAGTCGAGCAAGGAATTACAGGAAGAATGACGGCGGAAATAACCATCGGGGCTAACGGCGTTGCCAGCAACGTGAAAATAAACGGAGCCCCCCACCCGCTATTGGAAAAAGCGGTCTGCGACTGCCTCTACGGCATAAAGTATGTCCCGGCAAAATGGAAGGGAAAAGCTATCTCCTTTGTCGCCACTCTCCCCGTCATTTTTAACTGACCAAGCCTATGGAAGGATATATCCTGATTGTACTACAGATTCTGATAACCGTACTGATTATCTGGAGAAGGAAGCAAGACTCCAAAGAGCCGTTAGGCTGTCTGGCAGCGGGTTTTATTTTCATGATTGTATTTGCTCTGACCACCGTACTGTTCAGTCTGGGGCATCTTATCATCAATGAAGGACTGTTTGCCAATATCTTTGCAGAGAGCAGAGGGTCGCTCGCCGCCGCTTCTCCTGTGGAATGGCTGATGTCTGGATTTATCTGTCTGATAATGATACTGGTATCTGCTACCGTCTGCTCTTTGGCTGGCTATGCTGTCATAGGCCGTCACCCTAAATTCTGCAAACTGATATGGAAAACACTGGCAGTAATCCTGCTGTTTCCCATCATGGCATTGGGAATATTGGTTGCGGCATTTGGGTTTGCCTATATTATCTGCATGAGGTTTGCCTCACCCATGTTTGACTATATCGGCTGGGGCTGGATGCTTCTGCTCTTATTTTTCTGCGTGATGTGCCTGCTTGGATTTTCCGGATTCGTCGTTTACCTGTTGGAAATGAACAGCGAGAAATTAAAAGAATACGATGAAAAGGACAGCAGACGTTCTTTCAGACCGGTCGATATGAATAATCATGAGAAAGGAGGTACTATATGATACGAAAACTTATAATCTGCATAGCCGTTCTGGTGGGTTTCTGCCCGATGGCATGGGGAACGGTCGATGATGTACCTAATCCCAAGACATACGATGCGGACAATTGGGTATCCGACCCTGACCATATATTGGACAGTGAAACAAAGAATAAAATCAACGATATATTGCAACAACTGGAGGACTCACTGACCATAGAAGTGGCAGTTGTCGCCT
>ENA-OROL01002635-OROL01002635.1-human-gut-metagenome-genome-assembly--contig:-NODE-2635-length-12224-cov-30.860465_pt1 | contig 12224 bp, 9 predicted proteins | sample MGYA00242128_ERZ509048 | MGnify/ENA primary metagenome ERZ509048 (study PRJEB26280, sample SAMEA2338750) | human gut metagenome | biome: human gut; feature: human-associated habitat; material: faeces...
CGGAAGAATATTGGGACAAGCTTTCAGATATTCAGTATTATATGGATGAGCCGGTCGCAGATCCGGCTGCAATCGCACTTTATTTCCTCAGTGCAGAAGCGTCCAAGAAGGTTAAGGTAGTTCTTTCAGGAGAAGGTTCTGATGAATTGTTTGGAGGATATAACATATATTGTGAACCTTTGGAACATACTTCTTTTAATAAAATACCGATGCCGGTACGCCGTTTCCTGGGTGCGTTTGCAGAACGCTGTCTGCCACGTGGTATGAAGGGAAGAGGTTTCCTTATGCGTCATGGAAAGACACTGGAAGAGAGATATTTCGCAAATGCGACGAATATTTTTACAGAGCGTGAGGCAAATCGTATTTTGAAAAAAGGATGTAAGCCGGGAATCCAAAAAGTAACAAAACCATTGTATGCACGTGTAAAAGGAAAAGATCCTGTGACAAAGATGCAGTATGTGGATCTTCATTTATGGCTGGTGCATGATATTCTGATGAAGGGTGACAAGATGGGAATGGCGAATTCAGTGGAAGTCAGAGTTCCGTTTCTGGATAAAAAAATGTGGGAGTTTGCCAGAACCCTGCCTTTGGAGGAGAAGGTAAACCCGCCGCGGACCAAGGTGCTTTTCAGGGAAGCAGCGCAGAAGCGGATTTCAAAGGATACCGCGCAGAAGAAGAAACTGGGATTTCCGGTGCCGATCCGTACCTGGATCCGGCAGGAACCATATTACAGTATGATCGAGGAGCAGTTCTCTTCCGCAGCGGCAGAACAGTTTTTCCATACAGACCGTCTGTTAAAGATGCTTCGCCACTATAAGAAGGCAGAAGCGCGCAATCTGAAAACGGATGACAGCCGCAGGATATGGACGGTATTTACCTTCCTGTTGTGGTATGAGAGGTTTTTCGGAGAGAACGGGAAGGAAAATCATGATCGGATGCGAAGCGGACAGCAGTGAAATTCTTAAATGTTTATGAAATTTGCAGAGACTTTCTTGAAATGCGTGTAAATAAGTGTTATGGTACATTCTAATAGAAAATCCGATGAAAGTTTAAGTACAAAAAAGGCTGTTCGAATCTTACTGAGCATGAAGGAAACAGAAAGTATTTTTGTATTTACATCTGTGAAAAAAGGATTTCTGTAATAACAATGAATGGAGGAAATGCGAATGAACATTGATAATAAAAAGCCGGGCAGAAAGCCCCGATAAAAGCACAAATAAAAAAGTTCAAAAAAATTGAACTTTACTATTGACACAATGCGCCCCATGTGATATTATAATTCTCGCAGCATGTTCCCAGACAACAGGAACTGACCCGTGCGCGCCCGTAGCTCAGGTGGATAGAGCAACTGCCTTCTAAGCAGTGGGCCAGGGGTTCAAGTCCCTTCGGGCGCATTCTATGGTGCCTATGGCGCAGTTGGTTAGCGCGCCAGATTGTGGCTCTGGAGGCCGAGAGTTCGAATCTCTCTAGGCACCCCACCAAAGACCGCACAGTGATTATGCTGCGCGGTCTTTTCTTTTGCTGGGCCGTCGCCAAGCGGTAAGGCAGAGGACTTTGACTCCTCCATTGCGTCGGTTCAAATCCGGCCGGCCCAACCAAGATGCAACCTCGCAGGGGGTTGCATCTTTTTATTTGTAATAAACGGCGGCGGGAGAACATAGGCCGAATTTGAACAGCCCATGCCCGGCGTCCCACGTCCCGCCGGGTAAAAACAGTCCAGCGGACTGTTTTTAGGGCGCGGCTTGCCAAATCCGGCCGGCTCAACCAAAATCGCTCATAAATTTAACGTGAAAACGTTGAATTTATGGGCGATTTCTTTTTAGCAGTATAAAGGCCGCAAGCCTGCCCAGCTGCCGACGGATTTTGATGCTCTGTACGCCCGCTACCAGTGCCGTGAGATGAATAAAACCCAGCTGGCCGCCGCTGTTGGCGTATCCCGCCCCACACTGGAACGGTTATTGCGTGACTATTTGGCCTGATAGTACGATTATTCACCCCATAAAAACAAAAAAAGCTGCTGCACCGGGAAAGCCAGGTGCGGCAGCTTTTTGCATAGAGAGGCAGCAGCAAACAAAGCGGCGGACCTCTATTCCGCTGTCCACACAATGGCGACGAAATGTGCAAAATAAATCAACCTGAACTTGATTTTTTGTGCATTTAACGCTATGATTAAACCAATGGAAACCATGTTGACAGGATGGATTTTTGCATCCTGAATGACCAATACAACTGGGAGGTAGTTATGCTGGATGTAGCAATCATTGGCTGTGGTGTGGTTGGTGCAGCTGCAGCGTATGAACTGTCGCACTATCCGCTGCATGTGGCAGTGCTGGAAGCAGAAAACGATGTGGCGGATGGAACAACGAAGGCAAACAGCGCCATCCTGCACGCCGGGTATGACCCGGAACCGGGCACCCAAATGGCCCGCCTGAATGTGCAGGGCGTGGCGCTGGCAAAGGAAATCTGCGCCCGGCTGGATGTGCCCTACCGCCAGTGCGGCAGCCTGGTGCTGGCGCTGAGCCAGGCAGAGCTGCCCCACCTGCAAAAGCTGTACGCGAATGGCGTGGCAAACGGCGTGCCGGGTATCCGGCTGCTGACAGCGGAGGAAACCCTGGCGATGGAGCCGCAGCTTGCCCCTACAGTGGCCGGGGCGCTGTTTGCCCCCAGCGCAGCCATCGTCAGTCCGTGGGAGTTTGCGCTGGCCATGGCGGAGGTGGCGGTGCGCAACGGGGTAGAGCTGTACCGCAGCACTCCTGTAACCAACATTGAAAAGATTGACGGCGGCTGGCAGCTGACCACGCCAAACGGCAGCTTTGCGGCCCGCTATGTGGTCAATGCGGCGGGACTGAACGCCCAGGCCATCCATGAGATGGCCGCGCCGCACACCTTTACGCTGGAACCTACCCGCGGGGAATACTATCTGCTGGACAAAAGCGAAGGCAACCGCGTGAACCATGTGATCTTCCAGTGCCCGAACGAGAACGGCAAAGGGGTGCTGGTAACGCCCACCGTACACGGCAACCTGCTGGTGGGGCCGAACGCCCAGCCGGTAGCGGGGGATGATACCGCCTGCACGGCAGACGGCCTTGCCTTTGTGGCGGCAACGGCCAGGCGCAGTGTGCCGGGGATCCGCTTTGGCGAGTCCATCCGCAACTTTGCCGGTGTGCGCGCCAACGTGGATACCGGGGACTTCGTGATCGGCGAAACGGACGGCGCGCCGGGCTTTATTGACCTGGCAGGCATGAAATCGCCGGGGCTTTCCAGTGCACCGGCTGTGGCAAAAGAGGTAACTAAAATTCTGGCAGCCCACAACGACCTGCCGGAGTCAAAGACGGATTATAAGGATGGCCGTACCCGCGTGCGGTTCAAGGAGCTGCCGCCGGAGCAAAAGGCGGAGCTGATTGCCAAAAATCCCGCCTATGGCCGCGTGATCTGCCGGTGTGAGACGATCACCGAGGGCGAGATTCTGGATGCCTTGCAGAGCGAGATCCCAGCCGTGAGCATTGATGGCGTAAAGCGGCGGTGCAACGCGGGCATGGGCCGCTGTCAGGGCGGCTTTTGCGGGCCGCGCGTGCTGGAACTGATCAGCAAAACACGAGGCATTGATCCGTTGGATGTATTGCAGGACAAAGCCGGCACCAATGTGCTGCTGTGTGAAACCAAAACCGGAAGGGGGTGCAACCATGGTTGAACTTGTTATCATCGGCGGCGGCCCGGCGGGCCTGGCGGCGGCGTACAGCGCGTGGCAGCATGGCCTGCGCGATATTTTGATTTTGGAACGCGATGCAGAGCTGGGCGGTATTTTGAACCAGTGCATCCACAACGGGTTTGGCCTGCATCGGTTTGGCCAGCAGCTTACCGGCCCGGAATACGCCGGGCGCTATATCGAGATGCTGCGCACAACCGGCGTGCGGGTGGAACTGGGCACCATGGTGCTGGAAGTGACCCCCGATAAGCAGGTACACTGCGTCAGCCGCAGCAAGGGCTACCAGATCATTCAGGCCAAAAGCATTATCCTGTGCATGGGCTGCCGCGAGCGCACCCGCGGGGCTATCGGCACCCCCGGCACCCGCCCGGCGGGAATTTATACCGCCGGTGCAGCCCAGCGCTATGTAAATATGGAAGGCTACCTGGTGGGCAGACGGGTATTGATTTTGGGAAGCGGCGATATCGGCCTGATCATGGCGCGCCGTATGACGCTGGAGGGAGCCAAAGTGCTCGCCTGCGTGGAAGTGATGCCTTATTCCGGCGGGTTGACCCGCAACATTGTGCAGTGCTTGCAGGATTTTGATATTCCGCTGTACTTATCCCACACCATTGTGGAAATTCAGGGCAAAAAGCGAGTGGAAAAAGCCATCGTTGCCAAGGTGGATGAAAACCGCCGCCCTATCCCTGGAACCGAGATGGAGTTTGATGTGGATACCATCCTGCTCAGTGTGGGGTTGATCCCCGAAAACGAGTTGACCCGCCAGGCAGGTATTGCCATGGACCCCCACACCAAGGGGGCCGTGGTATATGAAAATATGGAAACCGAGATCCCCGGTGTATTTGCCTGCGGCAACGTGGTGCATGTGCACGATCTGGTGGATTTTGTTTCCGGCGAAAGCGAAACCGCCGGTGCAGCCGCGGCAGCCTATGTGCAAAATGGCGAGATAGAAACCGAAACCGTTCTGCCGCTGGCAGCGGGGGAGGGCATTGGCTACACCGTGCCGCAGCATATCCGGCTGGACGGCGTGCAGAAAAGCGTGAGCGTATCGTTCCGTGTGCGGCGCAATTATGGGCCCAGCACCATAACGGTGCGCTGCGGACCAAACAAAATTGTCGCCTTTAAGCGGGAACGCCTGGCACCGGGGGAGATGGAGCACATTACGCTGCCCAAAGCTCTGCTGCAAAAAGCGGACGGCCCGCTGATCGTTGCTGTGGAGGAGGTGCCGCAATCATGACAGAAACAATAAAAGAGCTGATCTGCATCTGCTGCCCCAAGGGGTGCCATCTGCGGGTGGACACCGCAAATGACTATGCCGTGACCGGCAATGCCTGCCCCAACGGCGCTGCATACGGCAAAGAGGAACTGACCCACCCCACCCGCATCATTACCAGCACCGTGCGCATTACGGGTGGGCTGTACCCGCGCTGCCCGGTCAAAACCGCGCAGGCGGTGCCAAAGGAAACGATGTTTTCCGTGATGGCTGCGCTGAATACCGCGGCTCTGCAAGCCCCCGTGCATACCGGGGATGTGGTACTGCCTAACGTGTGCGGCACCGGCGTGGATGTTGTGGCAACGCGTAACATGGAAAAAGTGGAATAAAAACAGCGGGTAGTTAGGGCAACACCGCACAATTCCCGCCTTACGGCTTAAGCACCGCTTCGGCGGCTGCGGCACGGCATCTGCGTTGCCAAAATGCTCGATAATGTCGGGTTGCGGTACCCGCATCGTGCTTCGGGGGCAAAAGCCCCTCGCACTCTGCGACCGCTGCCCCTGCTTCGGTTCGCTGTTTCCGCCACTGGCGGCGCTCACCTTTGCAGCATCCAGTATTATCTGCGCTTTTGGCTTAGCAGCTGCCGCACCTCGCTCGCCGTATCGGCACTTAGAATTGTGCGGTATTGCCTTAGCCCCGTTACACATCAACAGGGAGGTTGAAGATGAGCAGATATGTTCTTGCGCTGGATCAGGGTACCACCAGCAGCCGGGCAATCCTGTTTGACAATGAGCAGAATATTATTGCCGTGCGCCAGCGCGAATTTGAGCAGCTATACCCCCAGCAGGGCTGGGTGGAGCACGACCCCATGGAGATATGGTCCAGCCAGTATGGCGTGATGAACGAGGTGGTAGCCCAAAGCGGCGTGGATGCGCATGATATTGCCGCCATCGGCATTACCAACCAGCGCGAAACCACGATTTTGTGGGAAAAAGCGACCGGCCACCCCATTTATAACGCCATTGTGTGGCAATGCCGCCGCACTGCACCGTTGGTGGATGAGCTGCTCAGCCAGCCGGGCATGGCAGAGTATATCAAAGAGAATACCGGCCTTGTGCCGGATGCCTACTTTTCCGCAACCAAAATCAAGTGGATTCTGGACCATGTGCCGGGCGCACGGGAGCGCGCACAGGCGGGAGAAATTCTGTTTGGCACGGTGGACAGCTGGCTGGTGTGGAAGCTGACCGGCGGCAAGGTGCATGTAACGGACCGAACCAACGCCAGCCGCACCATGCTGTATAATATCCACAAGCTGGACTGGGATGATACACTGCTGAACGCGCTGGATATCCCCCGCGCCATGCTGCCGCGTGTGACGGATTCCAGCGAGATTTACGGTTACACCGACCTGTGCGGCGTACAGGTGCCGGTGGCCGGTATTGCGGGCGACCAGCAGGCCGCACTGTTTGGCCAGGGCTGTTTTTCCAAAGGCGAAGCCAAAAACACCTATGGTACCGGCTGCTTTTTGCTGATGAACACCGGCGATACCATCTGCCGCAGCAAAAATGGCCTGCTGACCACCATTGCCATCAGCCTGAACGGCAAGGTGGAGTATGCGCTGGAGGGCAGTGTGTTTGTGGGCGGGGCGGTCATCCAGTGGGTGCGCGATGGCCTGCGCATGATCCAAGAAAGCCGGGATTCGGAGTATTACGCCCAGAAGGTGCCGGATAACGGCGGGGTGTATATTGTTCCGGCCTTTACCGGATTGGGCGCGCCCTACTGGGACATGTACGCCCGCGGGGCCATTGTGGGCATTACCCGCGGCACCACCCAGAACCATATCATCCGCGCGGCGGAGGAGTCCATCGCTTATCAGAGCTATGACCTGGTGCACGCGATGGAGTTGGATGTGGGCCAGCCCATCACCGCCCTGAAGGTGGATGGCGGTGCTTCCCGCGACCAGTTTTTGATGCAGTTCCAGGCGGACATCCTGAACAAAACCGTGCTGCGCCCGGCCATCCGCGAAACAACGGCCCTTGGCGCTGCCTACCTGGCGGGCCTTGCCACCGGCGTGTGGAAAGACCGTGGGGAAATCCGCAGCCTGTGGCACTGCAACATGACCTTTACTCCCAACATGGAAGCTCCGGAACGCGAAAAGCTGCTGGCTGGCTGGCACAAAGCCGTGGGCCGAAGCCGCGATTGGGCGGAACACGAGTAGGAGTTAGGTAGAGGACGATGCTCGCATCGTCCCGGGTGACGGGCTGCATCAAACGTTTTACATGTATCCCCACGATTCAACTTGTGAGCAAATTCCCCGAACCAACTCCAAAACTACTCACATAAAAAACAACCACCAAACAATAACAGGCCCGCGCCGCAGGAGAACATCCCGGCGTGGGCCTGTTATTTATCTATGGCAACACCGCACAATTCCCGCCTTACGGCTTAAGCACCGCTCCGGCGGCTGCGGCACGGCATCTGCGTTGCCAAAATGCTCGATAATGTCGGGTTGCGGTACCCGCATCGTGCTTCGGGGGCAAAAGCCCCTCGCACTCTGCGACCGCTGCCCCTGCTTCGGTTCGCTGTTTCCGCCACTGGCGGCGCTCACCTTTGCAGCATCCAGTATTATCTGCGCTTTTGGCTTAGCATCTGCCGCACCTCGCTCGCCGTATCGGCACTTAGAATTATGCGGTATTGCCCTATGGCAATCTGTGACTAAAATGATTTAATTCATGTGCACCAGCTTGGGGTAGACCCGCTGCATATAGGAATCGTCGAAATGCTCGTCCAGCAGGGTATCCAGGCTGGTCTGGGCGGCAACGCCCTCCAAACGGGCGTCATAACGAATCAGCGCGGCGGAGCTGACGATCATATTGACTGCCATAAATACCACCAGGCACCAGGTCAAAATGGTACCGCCGCGGCGGGGCAGGCTTTCAATCAAGCGGTCCAACGGCGGGAACAGCACCTTGAACCATGCCACAGCGGCCAGCCCCCAGAAAAAGCAGTACAGCAGATTGATACGCCCGCCCAGGTTGAACGGCAGGGCACTGTAATCCCAGAATACCGCGCCGAACACAATTTCGGTAAATACGCTGCACAGATACTCGTAAGCACCGCCCAACAGGGTGCCCATGCCGAACAGCCAGAATGCCGAACGGTCTTTGTACTTGTACAAAACCTGGGTGACCAGCGCAATGGCAAGGCCCCAAACAATAGAGAAAGGTCCCCACACCAGGCTGGAACGGCTCATCCAATATCCAGCGGTAATGCGGCAGAAAATCGTTTCGGTAATGTCGCCCAGGAACGCGCCGATTACAAACAGCAAAAAGATTTTGTAAAAGCTGCACCCGGCAGCAAACACCGTGCTTTTGGTGCGCTTGGGGCGTATCAGGTCCAGCTGCGGGGCCTTGGTGCGCATGCGGCGCTCGGTGCGGTCAAAAATCCACAACCCCATCCGCAGCGTCAGGTTGGCAAGGCGATTGTTGACCTCGTCCACTCTGGGCAGCTTGTAGCGCAGGCCGCCCAGGGTCAGCGCGGTGCCCAGCAGATCAATGACCAGCAAAATGGCAAAGATCCACAACAGAACATGCGCAAGCCCGGCGGGTACCAGCTGGTACAAACGCATCAGCAGCGGCACCAGCCACTTGACGGTTACCAGGCCCAGGGCACCCCAGACGACGGAAGCCGAAAGGCAGATGTACCCATCCAGGTTCCATTTGCGGTCAGAGTAATCCCACCAGCGGGTGTGGCTGTAGTGCTCCAGCAAATGCCCGGCAATCCATTCCACCACCGTGGCATACAGCGCGCTGAACAAAAACAGGAAGAACCACCCGCCGCTCAATTCCCGCAGGGCAATGGTGATCAGGCAGCCGGTAATGCCGTAAACCAGGCACAGCGGCCCGTGCAGCACGCCGCGGTCCCGGTACTGGCCCAGCCGCACCGCGGTGGCAGCAACTTCCAGGCACCAGCCCAGGAACGAAAAGGCCAAAAACAGCCAGAATAGTTGGTATAACATAAAAACTCCTCTGTGTGTTGCAGAATCAGCGAACACCACTATTCTACAATACCCAAAGGAGTTATGCAATATTTTGGCGCAGAATGGTTGAAAATAAGAACCTTTACGGCATGCCGCACACCAGCCGCTGGCCGCCACTGCCGCCGCTGACATAGTGGGTGGTGCGGCTGACCTGGTTGTCCACCGGCTGCCCGGCAGCGTACAGCTTGAGGTTATGGATAAAGATTTCTACAATGTTATCCAGTGTTTTGGCCAGGCTGAAACGCCCGGAAATGTGCGGCGTGATGATCACATTCGGTTCGTTCCACAGCGGGTGGTCTGACGGCAGCGGCTCTGGGTCAGTCACATCCAGCGCTGCACCGAACAAATGCCCGCTGTGTACGGCATCGGCCAGGGCAAGGCAGTCCACCGTGGAACCACGGCCCACGTTCAGCAGAATTGCCCCCTGCTTGCAGCGGGCCAGGCGGGCGGCATCAAACATGTGCAGCGTTTCCGGCGTGCCGGGCAGGCTCAGGGCAACCAGGTCTGCCTGCGGCAGCTCGGCGTCCAGTTCGCTTTGGGGTACCACCCGCAGGCAGTAATCGGGGCAGGGGGCACCAGGGCGCACGCTGCGCCGCACGCCGACAACCTCGGCCCCAAGGGCATGGGCGCGCATGGCAAAGTTAGAACCGATATCCCCCATGCCAACGCATAACACGCGGGACCCGGCCACCGGCCGCACCTGGCGGGTGATGGCATCCCACTTGTGCTGCGTCTGGCGGTCCCGGTACAAAAACAGATCCTTCTGCAACCCCAGCCACAAGCCCAGCATCCACTCGCTGATGGCCAGCCCGTAAGCGCCGGTGGCGTTGGTCACCAGGCACTGCTCCGGCAGCACGCCCGGCACCAGATAGGTATCCGGTCCCGCAAAGTTGGATTGGAACCATTCCAGATGGTGGTTTTGGCAAATCAGCTCCACCGGCACATTGCCCATGATGATATCTGCCTCCAGCACCTGGGCCAGGGGAACGGTTTCGGTTTGGGCAAAGATAAATTCATATTCCGGCACGCTGGCCTGCAAGGCGCTGCGCTGGGCATCGCTCAATGGCAGAGCCACTAAAACATGTTTTGGCATGAAACATTTCTCCTTGCAATCAAACGCCGCGTTCCTGCTTGCTGAAAATGCAGCCGCAGTAATCCTGCCGGTACAGGCCGTATTCTGCGCTCAAAGCAAGGCTGCGCTTGTAACCGTCCTTTTTGCGGAACTCGCTTTGCAGGTAGTTCAGGCCGTACTGTTGGGCCAGTTCGCAGCCGATGGTGTTCAGCCGCACAGGGTCCTTGACCGGGGAGATGGAAAGGGTGGTGGTGAACCAGTTAAAGCCGTGTGCCCTGGCGTACTGGGCGGCGCGTTCCAGCCGCATGCGGTAACACACGGTGCAGCGCTCGCCGCGCTCCGGCTCGTTTTCCAGCCCTTTTACTGCAGTGTAAAACTCCTGCGGGTCATACGGCAGCTCCACCACCGTGATGCCGCGGGCAGCGTACCCGGCATCGCGCACAAAACGTTCCAGTTCGGCTTCCCGGCGGTGGTATTCCTCCGGTGGGGCAATGTTGGGGTTATAATATAAAATGGTAACGTCAAAATGGTCGGCCAGACGTTCCAACGTGGCGCTGGAACAGGGCGCGCAGCAGGCGTGCAGCAGCAGCTGCGGGCGCTGGCCATCGCGCTCTAATGCGGCGATGGTTTCTTCCATCACGCGCTCATAATTGATTCGGTTTGCCAATGGTGTTTTCCCTCCTGCATGGCAGCGGCTGCTGCCGCAATCTAACCCCATTATAGCGTATTGCTGGGCAAATTTACACCCCGCACAGGAAGAATAACCGCCACAGCCTTTGAAATATGGAAAATTGCGCGGCGCTTTTTGCAAAATGTTGAATTTTTTATCACGAATTGTTCACATCTATCGGGTATTCTATAGTTGTTCCCAAAAGGAACGGTGCCAGGGAACAGGGAACCGAACACCGTTGGGGCATTGCCAAATGCTCAGGGGAACAACGCAGACTTTTTTCATCCACTCCTCTTTCTCTTTTTTCTTCTTTTCAAGGAAAAACCGCCGCACAGGAACAGGGACCTGTGTGGCGGTTTTTCTTTTTGAATTTGGGTTTGATGAAGCAAACTGAATAAAAATGTGATATAATAACAGGCACAAGCAATTTACCACCAACAGGAGGGGAACAACTATGGTACAGGTCGATTTGATCACCGGCTTTCTTGGCTCCGGCAAAACGACTTTTATGCGGCACTATGCCCGCTATATGGTTCAGCAGGGCTGGAATGTCTGCATTTTGGAAAATGACTTTGGCGCGGTCAATGTGGATGTTATGCTGCTGCAGGATATTTTGGGCGACCATTGCGATATGGAAAGCATCAGCGGCGGGTGCGACTGCGATACCCACCAGCGCCGGATGCGCACCAAATTGATCTCGCTGGCCATGCAGGGCTTTGACAGGGTCATTATTGAGCCGAGCGGTATTTTTGATGTAGATGAATTTTTTGACATCCTGCACGACGAACCGCTGGATAAGTGGTACCGTATGGGCAACGTGATTGCTATTGTGGATGCCAAGCAGGAGCAGCAGCTTTCGCCCCAGTCGGCCTACCTGCTGGCGTCCGAAACCGCCAATGCCGGCATGGTGGTGCTGAGCCGCAGCCAGCTGGCTACCCCGGCCGAGATGGATTCCACGGTAAACTACCTGAACCACGCGCTGGAGCAAAACGGCTGCGCCCGCCGCTTTGGCGCAGATGTACTGCGCAAAAACTGGGAGGACCTGACCCCGCAGGACCTGGCCGCCGTTGCCGCCTGCGGCAGCAAGCAGGCCAGCTATGAAAAAATGCACTTTGACCAGCACGATGTGTTTTCTTCGTTCTATTTTATCGACCGTCACTTACCCCTGCCGCGGCTGAAAGAAGTGGTGAATGAACTGTTTGCCGATGCCTCCTGCGGCCGCATTATGCGCATTAAAGGCTTTACTTCGGATGGAAATGGCTGGCTGGAGCTAAACGCCAGCCGCGACGCCATGACCTTAAAGCCCATTGCCAAAGCGCAGGAAGTGATCATCGTGATCGGTGAGCAGCTGAACCGCGCTGCCATTGAGGCACACTGGAAAGAGGTTTGAAACCACTGAACCTGCTGAACGAAAGCCAAATGCAGGAAAAAGAAAAAGGTTAAGGCAATACCGCATAATTCTAAGTGCTGATACGGCGAGCGAGGTGCGGCAGCTGCTAAGCCAAAAGCGCAGATAATACTGGA
>ENA-OROL01002639-OROL01002639.1-human-gut-metagenome-genome-assembly--contig:-NODE-2639-length-12208-cov-2.415288_pt1 | contig 12208 bp, 6 predicted proteins | sample MGYA00242128_ERZ509048 | MGnify/ENA primary metagenome ERZ509048 (study PRJEB26280, sample SAMEA2338750) | human gut metagenome | biome: human gut; feature: human-associated habitat; material: faeces...
ATTGCACGTCTGGACTGTCTGTTGTCATTTGCCAATGTGGCTCGTGAGAATCGTTATATCCGTCCGATTATTGAGGATAATGACGTATTGGATATTCGTCAGGGACGTCACCCGGTAATAGAAAAACAACTTCCGATAGGTGAGAAGTATATTGCCAATGATGTAATGCTGGACAGCGATACACAGCAGATTATTATTATTACAGGTCCGAACATGGCCGGTAAGTCGGCACTCTTGCGTCAGACGGCGTTGATTACGCTATTGGCTCAAATCGGCTCGTTTGTTCCTGCGGAAAGTGCGCATATCGGTTTAGTTGATAAGATATTTACCCGTGTAGGAGCGAGCGATAATATATCAGTCGGTGAATCTACATTTATGGTAGAGATGAATGAAGCGGCTGATATCCTGAATAATGTTTCTTCCCGGAGTCTGGTATTATTTGACGAATTGGGTCGTGGTACTTCTACTTATGATGGTATTTCCATTGCCTGGGCAATTGTAGAGTATATCCATGAACATCCGAAAGCAAAAGCACGTACATTATTTGCTACGCATTATCATGAATTGAATGAGATGGAGAAATCTTTCAAGCGCATCAAGAATTATAATGTATCGGTGAAAGAAGTTGATAATAAAGTAATCTTCCTTCGTAAACTGGAACGTGGCGGTAGTGAACACTCTTTCGGTATTCATGTGGCAAAGATGGCCGGTATGCCGAAAAGCATTGTGAAACGTGCAAATGAGATATTAAAACAGCTTGAATCTGATAATCGCCAACAGGGCATAGCAGGTAAACCGTTGGCAGAAGTGAGCGAGAATCGTGGAGGTATGCAGTTAAGCTTCTTCCAGTTGGACGATCCGATACTCTGTCAGATTCGCGATGAAATATTAAATTTGGATGTAAATAATCTCACTCCTATTGAAGCGCTGAACAAGTTGAATGATATAAAGAAGATAGTCAGGGGAAAATAGCGGATTATTAACGTGTTCACAAATAGTATATAGAACGTTTTCTGAGGTCTGGAAAACGATTTGTAAGTATAAAAGGCGTTTCCTTTAAGTGATTGGAGGAAACGCCTTTCTAGTATGCAGTCGATTTTTATATATCAGGTTCAGGCTACTTTTTTCTTCCGGTCGTAGAAAAACATGAAGTAGATGCCGACTATAACGAATGGAATACTTAGCCATTGTCCCATGTTGAACATCATGTTGTCTTCGAATGCTTCCTGGTTCTGCTTCACGAATTCGATAAAGAAACGGAAGGTAAAGATATAAGCCAGACAGAGTCCGAAGAAGAATCCGCGATGCAGTTTCTTGCTGTAATTCTTATAAAGATAGATCATGATGAAGAACAGGATCAGATAAGCTATCGCTTCATAGAGCTGTCCCGGATGACGGGGAAGCATATCTACCCGTTCGAATACAAATGCCCAGGGTACATCGGTCGGGTTACCGATAATTTCGGAGTTCATCAGATTCGCCAGACGGATGAAGCAGGCGGTGATCGGAGTAGCGACGGCAATCATGTCCACCACATCCATATAATGAAGTTTCGTCTTGCGGCAATACAGCCAAAGGGCGATCATCAATCCGAGCGTACCTCCGTGACTGGCAAGTCCTTCATAACCGGTGAATTTCCATCCGCCGCCTGCCAGGAACTTGATCGGCAGAAGCATTTCCACAAATCCCTTTCCGCTGGTCAGGTACTGTCCCGGATCGTAGAACAGGCAGTGCCCCAGACGTGCTCCAATCAGAATACCGAAGAAACAATAAAAGAAGAGGGGATCGAATTTCTTCTCGTCTATTTTTTTGTCGCGAAACTGGTAATGGACAATGATGTAAGCAAAGAAGATTCCTACTGCCCACAATAATCCGTAGTAACGGATAGAAATGCCAAACAGGTTGAATAGTTCGGGATTCGGATTCCAGTTGATTGATAATAAAAGGGTATTCATGTTGGATAACGGTTTACGGTTTGTAATTAGTGTTTTGTGAATTTTTCGGCAACCATCCGGTAAGTTGGTATGTCGATACCTTGCTCCTCGGCTGCTGCGATCATGTCAAACAGCAAACCTTGTATTTCCGATTCAGGTCCCCGTGCCAAGTCCTTTTGCATGGATGCGGTACTGTCGGGATTGAGTTTATCAATGACTTTCAAATTGTAGCTGACAGGGTCTTCGGGAAATTCGACTCCCAGCTTACGTCCCAGTGCGGCACTCTCGGTAGAAAGGCCGATGAACGTATCACGTACTTTCCCCGGCTTCTGAACTTCACCCATCGGCACGTCATAGTAAGCGCCGGTGACAGCCATTGCCGAGATGAACGACCATTTGACGAATGTATCCCGATTGATGTCCGGAGAAATCTCTGCTTTGATTCCACTTTCCTGAAGGTCTTTCTGAATGGCTTCCATAATGCCCGGAGCCACCTGTGTCCCTTTGTGGGCGCCATACACCAGACGGAAGATTTTCCCCATCTGAGTGATCTCTCCCGTGCCGGAAACAAAGCCTACGATGTAGATACAACCATCGAGCACCGTTACACCCGGAACGAGATGCTGAATGCGTGGTCCTGTCCCGTAAACATTCAGGATAGGGATGACGACTGTCTTCTCGTGCGATGCTCTTTTGATGAGTTCGGTAATTGAATCGACGGAATATCCTTTCACGCAGACGAAGATCACATCCGCTTTCCCGTTAAATTCCTCCGCATTCATGGTAGGGATAACCAGCGTATGCTCTCCCTTTAAATCTGATTTCAGTTTCAGACCGTCTTTCTGTATAGCCTGCAGATGAGCTCCGCGGGCAATACAAGTAACATCTTTTCCGGCTAGCGACAAGAATCCTGCGATACTGCCACCGACGCCTCCGGTTCCTGCAATAAGATATTTCATACTGTTTGAGTTTAAACGTTGAATCGGAAGTGCATGATGTCGCCGTCCTGCACCACATATTCTTTTCCTTCCACTCCGAGTTTTCCGGCTTCCTTGACAGCTGCTTCGGAGCCGTACTGGATATAATCATCGTATTTGATTACTTCCGCGCGGATAAATCCTTTCTCGAAATCGGTATGGATGACGCCTGCGCATTGCGGAGCTTTCCATCCTTTCTCGTAAGTCCATGCACGTACTTCCTGTACACCGGCTGTGAAGTAAGTTTCGAGGTTCAGCAGCTTGTAAGCTGACTTGATAAGACGTGCAACGCCCGATTCTTCCAGCCCTACTTCGGCAAGGAACATCTGACGGTCTTCGTATGTTTCCAGTTCGGCGATGTCTGCTTCGGTCTTTGCAGCGACAATGAGTATCTGTGCATTTTCATCTTTCACGGCGTCGCGCACCATGTCTACGTATTTGTTGCCGTTTACCGCACTTGCTTCGTCTACGTTGCAGACGTACATCACGGGTTTGCTGGTCAACAGGAAGAGTTCGTGAGCGATCTTTTGTTCGTCTTTCGTTTCGAAAGTGACGGTACGGGCGGATTTGCCTTGTTCCAGTGCATCCTTGTATTGAACGAGTACGTCATAAGCCTGCTTTGCAGCCTTGTCGCCACCGGTCTGAGCTTGTTTCTGTACTTTCTGGATGCGGCTTTCGATGGTTTCCAGGTCTTTCAGCTGAAGTTCGTAGTCGATGATCTCTTTGTCTCGGACGGGGTTTACGCTTCCGTCTACATGAGTCACGTTGTCATCGTCGAAGCAGCGGAGTACATGGATGATTGCGTCTGTTTCGCGGATATTGGCAAGGAATTTGTTTCCCAGTCCTTCGCCTTTGCTTGCACCTTTCACCAGTCCGGCGATGTCTACGATTTCTACAGTCGTAGGGACAATCCGTTGGGGATGTACCAGTTCTGCCAGTGCGTTCAGACGTTCGTCGGGAACGGTGATTACGCCTACATTCGGTTCGATTGTACAGAAGGGGAAGTTTGCCGCTTGCGCTTTTGCGTTTGACAAACAGTTGAAAAGTGTCGATTTACCTACGTTCGGAAGTCCGACAATACCACATTGCAATGCCATATTAATCTATTATTTCTTTTATTATCAATGAATCATATCATGTGAGCAGCGACTTGGCGCTAATCTCCCGATAAAAACAGTTTTGATTGCCAGCCTGCTCATTTTAGTTTGCAAAGATAATCATTTTTTGAGCTAATGAGGGAAACTTGGTGCACTTTCTGTCTTTTTCTGATAATTGTGCAGGCTGGAAAAAGGTTTTGAGCAAATTGACAAAATGAATTTTTAGTCTCCTTAGAATCCGTTTTTCCTGCCCGACGGCGGGAGTAGGGGAAAATATGCGAATGAAAATCTGTATTTCGTTCATAAATAGGGCGGTATCTGAATCTTTACAAGACTAATAATTAGAAAGTAATGTCCATCTTGTCAAATATGAAGGCTTGATGCGTTGAATAAGGCTGACTGACACGTTGGATATTAATGTCTGACTTGTCAGGTAACCTTACTCAATATGTCAGGCATTAATGTTCTGCAAGTTGGATATATATATTCTGCGTGTCAAGTAACGACTCCTTTGCATAATCTTCCAATAAAACGGAAATGATATGCAAATAGTCTGCATATTGATACATCCTATTCTTTCTCTGAGAGCTGGCTGGCATTCTTCTCAAAATGTATCTGTCAGCAGAAACGGCAATATGGTGTCATTAATACTTTGAATTGATTTTATTCTGTCACTATGATAATTTCATCTTTAGTGAGTTCTTAAAAAATCCCCTTATTCTCTGGTTTTACTTTCTATTTGAGAGTAATTAAGAATAAGGGGGATTTCAGTATTCGTTATTCGCAAGGCGGTACTTCCGAAATACTGCCATACCGGTGATACTCAAAGGCGATGCTTTGCTCCTTGATATAGTGTATCAGCTCGATGCGTCCTTGCTTCACGGGCGGTGCTGTCGCAATGTATTTATTGGTTTCCGCTGCCCGTTCGTACATGACATCGGGTATATCCGGCGAACAGGTACGTACTCTTTCATATTCCGGCAATTCTTTCAGGAAGTCCTCTAATGATTCTTTCCGGAGTGTGCAGCCGAGTCCGGCAAGTCTGCTGCTACGGTCATCTGTCGGGTCAAAACTGATGGTGAGCGGAGTGCCGCATATACGGGCGGCGTGTGCGATCATCGTCGCTTCTTCGTCTGTATCTTTCGGGAAGAGGCGTAGAATCATGTTCTTCAAAGGCAGATAGCGGAAGAGGTTTTGTTCTCCATATAGCCGGTTGACGTCTCTCGGTTTTGAGAACTCTTCCTGATAGGCTTTGGCATAACTCTGCCGATAGTCGGTCCGGCTGTCCGGTTTGTCGGTGATTTCGAGGAAACAGGTACAGTAGTTGGGGCCACCCGCTTTGATGCCACCACCGAAGGCGGATAGTTTCATTCCCCCGAATGGTTGCCGGTTGACGATGGCTCCGGTAATTCCTCGGTTGATATACAGGTTTCCTGCCATTACGGAGTTCTTCCACAGCTTCTGTTCCTTTTCATCCAGACTTTGCAGGCCGGAGGTCAATCCGTAATCCAGCCCGTTCACCAGCTTGATTCCTTCTTCAAGGTTCTCGATACAGGCCACGCTCAGCAGAGGACCGAACAATTCGGTGCGGAATGAGAAACTTTCCGGTTTTACTCCCCATTTGACAGTCGGTGCAAGGATGTACTCTCTGTGGTCAATGAAATGCGGAGGAACCAGCCACGACTCACCCGGTTCGAGGTTGAAGGCTTGCAGTAACTTATCGTTCTTGTTGGTAATCATCGGACCGACGATATTTCCGGCATTCCACACACTGCCGGTTTTCAGGCTTGTCGCCGCATCTTTCAGCTTGCTACGGAAGTTTTCGTCTTCGTATACGGAACGTTCGACTAACAACAGCGAACAGGCGGAACACTTCTGTCCGGCATTGCCGAAGGCAGAAGTGACGATGTTCATGATGGCGTGGTCACGGTCGCCCGACGCTGTGAGGATAATAACGTTTTTACCTCCCGTTTCTGCCGATAACGGAGTGGTCGGATTGGCTTTTGCGATATTCTGTGCGGTGTCCGTTCCTCCTGTCAGAATGATATGTTTGATGGCGGGGGCGGTAGTCAGCACTTTCAGTGCTTCCCGGCGGGTGATGATGACTTGCAGCGCTTCCTTCGGCACACCGGCATCCCAGAATGCCTTGGCAAACATCCACGCAACAGGGGCGGCTACGGTGGCAGGTTTCAGTATAACGGTATTTCCTCCCGCCAGTCCGGCTACTATACCGCCCACGGGGATGGCGCAGGGGAAGTTCCACGGGGAGATGACCAGTATGGTGCCTTTCGGTTTCATTTCTACGTCATCCAGCGCGGCAAACTTCTTCATCGCTGTCGTATAGAAACGGGCATAGTCTACCGCTTCCGATACTTCTACATCACCTTCAATGACGGTTTTACCCGTCACGGCACACATACAGCCTATCAGATCGCCCCGCATATCGGCGAGCCGGTTGGCCGCTTCGTACATGATCCGGTGGCGTTCTTCGAGTGTGGTTTTTCTCCATCCGGCAGGGTCTGCCTCTGCAATTTCGATGATTTTCTCCACTTGTGCGCTGTCCGCCTGCGACATTTCACAGATACAGACTTCATCGTCCTGACAACGGTCTGTATATGGGTAGCGGCTTTCGCATACCACCGTTTCCGCACCTATTTGCAGCGGAATGATTTCCGGCTGTTCCGTTCCGTCTTTCTTCCATTTGGAGAAGATAGAACGCACCCATTCCTGATTCTGCGGCAGGTCGAAGTCCGTGTCCGGTTCATTCTTCAGGACGTCTGCCGGAGGGACAGGCGTGTAAGGAAGATTGCGATTCTGAGTGCGTGGGGACACATGACTCAGTTGATCTTTCATGGCGTAGGCATCTTCGAACTGCTTAGCCAGGAAATCCCACTCTTTTGTGTTCGGCCTCAGATTGAAAGAGTGAGTCAGGAAGTTATCAGGTGCCGTGTTCTCATCCATCCGGCGGACGAGATATGAGACGGCATTCAGAAAATGTTCGTTTTTCACTACGGGAGTATAAAGAATCACCCGGTTGCCGAGCATGGATTGGGCTCTCCATAGGTGGTTCGCCATTCCTTCCAGCATTTCGAAGGTCATATATTCGGCTGTACCATATTTCTGAGCCAGCAGATAGGCGTAGGCGATGGAGAACAGGTTGTGGGAAGCTACTCCAAGATGCAATACCCTTGCGTTTTCGGGCATCAGTGCCCGTTCCAGCAGATGCAGGTAGTTGGCGTCTACTTCTTCTTTGGAAGGGCGGATCGGATTGGGCCAGCCTCTCAGCGAAGAGATGACGGTTTCCATTTCCAGGTTGCAGCCTTTCACCAGACACATCTTGATCGGGGCACCGCCTTCTGCTACGCGTGCTTTGGCAAATTCGATCAGTTCGGTCTGAAAGTCGTATGCGTCCGGCAGATATGCCTGAACGACGATTCCGGCGGAATAATTCTTGAACTGCGGCAGGCTGAGCACTGTCTTGAAGAGGCGTAATGTGAAATGGGTATCTTTGTACTCCTCCATATCCAGATTGATAAACTTGGATCGTCTGACTCCTTCTTCGTCTGTATAGGGGAAATCAATCGCTTTCTGATAAAGCGCGGACATTCGCGAAACGAGTTCCGGAAAACTTTCTTCATAATTCAAGGCGTGTGTCTGCGCATAGATTCCCGATATTTTCACTGATATGTAGTTGATGTCGGGTGATTCGAGCGCTTCCAGATAATGGTGGTAACGATGGTCGGCTTCTCCGTTGCCGAGCACCACTTCGCCCAGCAGGTTGACGTTCTGTCCGATTTTCTCCTTTGCACGGGTGGCCAAATGCTTCGTGAGTTGCGGACGCGCTTCGTTGATGATGACCTGCGAGGTGTCCATGCGCAGGCGCTTCTTGATGATGGGGATGGCGATAAAGTCGAAATGATGGCCGAATGCCTGATACATTCTGAACAGGAAGCTGTCCCGCTTGTTCAGAAATTCGGGAACGCCGTATTGGTCGAGAAGGGTTTTGATACGTTTGGCAAGTATCCTTCGGTCACGGATTTGCGAAGATTCATCCAGCATCTTCACGAGGAATTTCTTGTCCTGCGGACGTTGCACCATGACAGCATATTTATGCTGTTCGCGGCGTTCGGCTTCTGTGATGGTTTGCTCACAGGTATTGTACAGTTTGAGTACCCAATCCTGTACTTCGGTAAGGGTCGGTTGATATTGTTTGTCCATACTAATCTGATCTATGTAGATTATGGAAATTAAGAAAAAAAGAATCTCAAATGCAATTTACATAGGGTGGCAGGTGGGACTGAACATAACAGCACGGTAGCGATGCAGGGTTTGCAACGCTTGCTGCGAGAAGCGGTCGAACAGATACTGTTGTGTCATATTCGTCGTTTTTTAAAGTGATTAGGTACAAAAGGCTCACACTTCTCGCAAATATAAAAATATCTTGTTGATTTTCAAGCAAAAGGAGAGAAAATATTCTCTCCTTTCAGTATTATTTTTTCTTGCAATAACTACCCGATTGCTTTATAGCTATTACTGATTCGCATTATCTATCCTTGCTTAAAAGAATAAAGTTGCAAAACAGCTTGCGGGCTACATCAGCCGCAGCCGCAGGGTTATTCAGGTTATCAACCAAATCTAAGGTTGAATAATAGATTTTCCCTTTTCCGCAAGAGATGATTCCGACAGCAGAGCCCAGATTAAACGGAGCACTGCTGTATGAGCCTGCCACTAATTCTTCATTATCTATATGTAGCCCTAAACGTCGGTCGCCGTTACGCACCAGGGCTTGATAAGGCCATCCCATTGCTACATTGACCGGAAGACCGTTGAAAAGAGGGTGTTCTTTCACGAAATGAACACCGCCTACCCAGTTCTTTCCTACGGAATAATAGCCATGATAAGCCGAACCTGTATATGCGCTCACAGCATCCATCCATGACTCGGCCGATTTTAACAAGAGCAATGAAGTACCGTCTTCCCTTACGCGATCCAATAACTCTTGGGGAGCAATCGCCGCATGGTCCGGAAGAGACCAGACTAATTGTACGCTTCCCGTGGGATTGCGTTGACTGTATTCCACACGGACAGCGACCTCATCACCTGCTTTCAACAAGAAAGGGCGAACGACGGTCAATTCTTTATTATTTCTCCATTCATCAACAATACGCTGTCCGTTGACGGAAAGACGCATTCCCTGATCGGAAGTAACCCCAATCATATAGGTGCCGGACTGAGGGGCTTTTAATTTCCCATCCCAGATAGCTGAAAAAGATTGGTTGGCAGGAAGCAAGGGGTCCGGTTGGGCACCGTCTGCGAAAGTACGGTCTATCTTGTTGTCTTGGGTCACCCCCGCCAATGTACGTAAGTCATCGTCTTTATAAAGAGAGAGTTCCAAAACCGATTTGCCTTCTTTCTGACAAAATGCTTCAACAGGAACAGGCTGCGGCGCATCCAGGGATGAACGTGTCACTACAATCCAGTCCAGTTTCTCCATATCCGAACGGAAAGCAGGAAGCTCGCATCCGGTTGCTTTCTGGTAAAAGGTAGCAACAGGGTCATCGGGAGTACCATATAAAGCACCTTTTCCTTTCAATTGCTTCTCATCCCAGTAAATGCCAAGTACTTCATCTTTCCCTTCGGCGCACAGGTGTCCCGACGTATTCCGTAATTGCGCCTTGACTTGATATAAACCGGAAGCTCCTTCTATTGCCAAATGGCAGTTCTCCAATAATAGCTGTCCGAAACAGTCTCCTCCGGTAATGTGCACCTCTTTTTCGATGTGTTTTCCTTCCTTCCCGTCGGGTGTGCAGACAGACACTGATAAACGGTATTTTCCGGAAAGATTTTTTTCATTAACGATGTAGAAATCGACCGGTACTTTTCCCGGCAGGTGTACAAACTGTGTGCGGGGAGAGACCGCTACATAGAGCGGTTGGGTATAGTAAGTAAAGGTGGAAGGATTTCCTTTGCAGTTCCGGTAGATGTCTACAATGCCGGAATGGTTGTCATACGGCATCGCTTCCCAGCCGTTCACTGCATAAACGTCTCCTGTATTCTGCATACGCATTCCTTGAATGCGCCGTCCTTGATGGTCGAAAGAGACATCTCCCATGGCGCGTGTCAGCGAGTCAATGGAGCCGAAGTAAGGCGCCAGGTTCTTCTCATGGAAAAACTGCTGAAATGCCTCATACTGATTCTTCCAGAATAATCCGTCCCACCCCTTGATTCCGGTCTGTTCTATTTCTTTGGCAATTTCGGCAATGCGGGGAGGGGTTGAAAGAGCGCCTTCTTCGCCCCGTATATAGATTTCGGTCCGGTTGTCCGTATACATCAGATTGTCTTTCGGACCTCTATAGTAATCTTCCTCCCAAGTGGCAGGCCCTGCGGCACGGTGGTTGTCGAACCATCCCTTCCGGTGCAGTACCGAATCGAAAGGCAACAGATTTGCCTTGGCGTCTTCTTCCGAATGTTCGGCAGAAGCCCATCCGGAAGTAAAAGTCATCACCCGGCTCGGATCAATGGTATGCGCCTTTTTCATGTCTTCCATACGCAGGGCAGTCAGTTCTTTATCTCTGGCACGAGGACCTCCCCATTCATTTATCAGATTATAAATGACGAGACTTGGATGACTTCTGTCCCGCAAGATCATTCGTTGCAGTTTGGTATTGACTATGGTCCGGATGAAGGGATCGTGTCCTGCGGAGTGAAAAGCTCCCGGCTCTTCCAGATATAGCAGTCCCAGTTCATCTGCTTTTTCGAGCACTACCGGCGAACCGATGGAACGATGGAAATTCAGCATATTCAGTCCTAAAGCCTTGGCTGTAAGTATCTGTTTTTCGGCCATTTCCGGAGTGGTATACAAGCCGCCCACAGGCCAATATCCCCAACTGATGGCAGTAAGCAGCATCACCCGCTGCCCGTTCAGTCTCAACTGGGCATCTTTTCCAATCCCTGTCGGTTCAAACCAGCGGAAACCGAAAGTCCGGGAATCTGCATCCCATATTCTTTTAGCCGATTTGAGTTCGACCCGGCAAACGTACAGATGCGGGCAATCCGGATTCCAGAGTTTCGCATTCGGACAGTTCAGGTCCATTGTTATCGTATTTTCTCCCCTTTGCAAGATAACGTTCTTCAAATCCTTGCGAGCTATAATTCTCGATGGGTTTTCCTTTTCAGCAACTATGAACATGAGTTGCCCCTTTTCTGTATTCATCAGGGTATTGTTCACTGTCAGAATCGCTTTCACTTTGGTATATTCCGGTTGGTTCTGCATATAGATGTCTGATATGAACAAAGGAGAGACTGCATCCAGACGTACCCGGCCTATGATTCCTCCGAATGACCTTCCGGGCGGTATCTGATAGCTGCCCCAATTCATCTCCGTGAAGTCCTGCCAATGGAAATTACCTCCCGGATGTGTCACCCGCACTGCCAGAAGTTGCTCTTCACCGGGTTTCACCGCTTCTGTAATATCCACGTCAAAGGGGGATTCTCCAATCATATCATATCCCACCAGCTTCCTGTCCAGATAAATCTCGGCACGCATACGGACCGATTCAAAATGAATCAGCACCCGTCTGCCTTTCAGTGTTGCCGGGAGTTTGATAGTTCTAAACCACCAGCTGACTCCTGCTCCATCGTCCGGACTTGGGCGACTGGAAACTGTACAATATTCCTCCACGGTTCCCGGCACCTGCACGGCTGTGGCATTGGCCGGATTCAGTTGTTCCCAGCCTCCTGTCGGAACATTCACAGGAAGGAGTGACAAATCCGTAGCATCTTCCGGCAGAAACAGTTTATCGTTTTTCCATTCCGCCTGCTTGTCCTGCCATAAATGCCATTCTCCACCATCCAGAGAAAGAGTGTATCTTCCCGCTGTTTTATCGTCCTGTTTTGCATCTACCGACACACTTGTCCATCCACATAGTATGCACAAGTATAACATCCAACTTTTTTTTAAAGCATTCATTGTTTTTCATCTGTTTATTGAGAAAGTACGTCAGATGCAAAATTATAGGGGAGGCATTAATAAAATAGTGTGATGGCGATTAATACAGAGTTAATTTGCAATTAAAACCCATTAATCTGCGTTTGGCGGCAGAAAAGTATGTTTTGTTTGGGGTATTACGGTATTACTTGGGGTGATTTATTTTTCTTTGGATTAAGTTATTTACCAGTGGCTTGCTTTGACTCAAAGTTT
>ENA-OROL01002640-OROL01002640.1-human-gut-metagenome-genome-assembly--contig:-NODE-2640-length-12207-cov-25.877304_pt1 | contig 12207 bp, 10 predicted proteins | sample MGYA00242128_ERZ509048 | MGnify/ENA primary metagenome ERZ509048 (study PRJEB26280, sample SAMEA2338750) | human gut metagenome | biome: human gut; feature: human-associated habitat; material: faeces...
TATGCTGTGGTGTCGTATTTACAGAAATATAATGCTTTGAGTTGATTGTAGCACAGAGAGGACAGTTTGTCATCAAATTTCTCTCTAAAAGACGAGGGTCTAAAATGAATATATGCTTACTTTTTATTCTCTAATCAAACCCTTATTACACAAAAACCGCGCAAGCCAATCTCCTCCGATGCACTTGCGCGATTTCGTCTGATATACACATACCAAAATTATTATTTACATTTGCTACAGCATTTGACTGTTTTATACATTCTCAATCTCTGTCTTATACTTTTCAAGAATCATATTCTGGATATTCTCGCGTGTGGCAGAGTTAATCGGATGGGCTATATCCCTGTACTCGCCATCGTTTGCCTTGCGGCTTGGCATGGCGATGAAAAGTCCCTTTTCTCCTTCGATTACCTTGATGTCATGTACCACGAATTCATCATCGATTGTGATTGACACAACCGCCTTCATCTTGCCCTCTTTTTCTACCTTACGAATTCTGATGTCTGTAATCTGCATATTTTTGTCCCCCTGGTCTGTTTTTAAATTACATATCTTACATTTTTTTCTTTTACTATCATGACTCCATCCTCACCACAATAACAGGTGTTTGGATTGATGGTTCCGCGACTCTCTACGATGCAATTTTCGAGATGCACATTGTCGCCTATGTAGACGTCATTGAGCAGCACGCAGTTCTTCACGGTAGTGTTTTTGCCCACAAATACCTGCTTGAAAAGCACCGAATCCTCCACGCTTCCGTTTATGATACAGCCACTTGATACGAGGCTGTTTGAAATGTCTGAGCCCGGATTAAACTTGGCCGGTGGCAGGTCGTCCACCTTTGAGCAGATGGTCGGCTCCTCCCTGAAGAAATAGCTTCTGATGTCAGGTCTTAAGAAATCCATATTGGTCTTGAAGTATGCATCAATATCAGCGATATTGTTCCAGTATGAATTTATCTTGTAGCCATATATTTTCTTTACATTTTTGTAGCGCACGAGGATATCATTTACGAAATCGAATCTGTTTTCCTCAGCTGCCGCCTCCAAAAGCTCTATGAGCTGTCGTCTCCTGATGACATAGATACCTGTGGAAATGGTGTTGGATGAGGCCTCGATTGGCTTTTCATCAAACTCTGTGATTCTTGACTCATCATCCATGCGTACCACACCAAAACGGCTGACATCGTCGTTGTACATCATGTCCTTGCATACCACTGTAATGTCTGATTTTTTCTCGATGTGAAAATCAAGCACTCTGTTGAAATCCAGCTTGTATACACAGTCACCGCTGCTGATGATGACATATGGCTCATGGCGTCTCTTGAGAAAATCAATGTTCTGATACATCGCATCTGCCGTGCCCCTATACCAGTCACTGTTGTCCGCTGTGACTGTAGGTGTAAAGAGGAATAAGCCCCCCTGCTTTCTGCCAAAATTCCACCATTTTGATGAGCTTAAATGCTCATTCAGTGAGCGTGCATTGTACTGGGTCAGTACTGCGACAGTCTGTATATGTGAGTTTGACATGCTGCTGAGCGCAAAATCTATGCTTCTGAAGCTGCCTGCTACCGGCAGGGCCGGTACTGCTCGTTTTGCTGTCAGTTCCTTCATCCTATTATTGTTGCCGCCGGCCAAAATTATTCCTATTGCCTTCATTTTCCGTCACCTGCCTTGATAATAACTTCTCCGCCCTCAAGCACACCGTCTTTGTAATCCTCTTCGTATGTAACACCGGAGATTGCTGTATTTTTGCCTATCTTTACCCCGTCCGGTATCACAGAATCTTCTCCTATAGTGACCAGCCCAAATGAGTATATGCTCTCATTTAATACGTTCGGCTTCTCCTGTCCGAAGCCAAGTGTCACATTGTCGCCCACCTTGCAATTTTCGGCAATGATGGACTTGTCTATCGTGACATTGGAGCCTATCTCCGTGTCACACATGATAATGGAATCACGTATTACTGCGCCTCTTCCAATCTTGACGTTGGCACCTATAACAGAATGCTCCACATGACCATAGCATTCACAGCCCTCACCCATGATGCTTCGCTCCACATGACCTCCTTTGGCTATATAAAGTGGCTCGATTGCATCATTCTTTGTGTAAATCTTCCAATACTCCTCGTACAGATTGAACTCCGGAATGAGGTCCACAAGCTCCATATTGGCCTCCCAGTATGAGCCCAGTGTACCTACGTCCTTCCAGTATCCGTTGAACTCATATGCAAACATACGTCTGTCGTTTTCAAAGCAGTATGGTATGACATGCTTGCCAAAATCACAGTTTTCCTGATCCTTTAGTGCAAGTAATGCTTCCTTTAGCACCGGCCATGAGAATATGTAAATGCCCATTGATGCGAGATTACTACGCGGATGAACCGGCTTTTCCTCAAATGCATTGATGCGCTTATCATCATCGGCTATGACGATACCAAATCGGCTGGCCTCCTCGATAGGCACCGGCATGGTTGCTATGGTCACATCTGCATTGTTTTCCTTGTGGAAATCAAGCATCACCTCATAGTCCATCTTGTAAATATGGTCTCCTGACAGTATCAACACATAGTCCGGGTTGTAACTGTCTATATACCTCATATTCTGGTAGATTGCATTGGCTGTACCTGTGTACCACTCGCTGTTGCCGCTCTTCTCATAAGGAGGCAGTATTGCCACTCCTCCATTATTCCTGTCGAGGTCCCACGGAATACCTATTCCGATGTGGCGGTTAAGTCTGAGTGGCTGATACTGTGTAAGTACACCCACTGTATCAATGCCTGAATTGATGCAGTTGCTAAGCGGAAAATCTATGATTCTGTACTTTCCACCAAACGAAACTGCCGGTTTTGCTACGTTCGCTGTCAGAACACCAAGTCTGCTGCCTTGACCGCCTGCTAAAAGCATGGCTATCATTTCTTTCTTAATCACGTTATCACTCCTCGTCTGTCCTAATTTTTGTTGTGCCCATCCGGTCCCCACCACTTGTTTCTGTAATAACCGTATCTGTAATGCTTCCATAATAAATCACAATTGTTTCCATATAAATTATAGTTGCTGCTGCATAAATTGCAGTTACTGCCATATACTTTAACCCCATCAAATTCATATGGTCCGGATGAATTATTTTTATAAAAAAAATTATACCACAGCCGCATTATCACTTCAACATTTTTCACAAAATCAAATAATATTTTTCTTTTTTTTCGACATTTTGCACAAGTGTCATTTATCGTATATCTGTTTAACCTGCTATGGTTCTTATCATTTGAAAGTCATGCCTGCTTTCACCTTATTTTTCCTTTGCAAATACTATATTTAGTTGTATAATTAATATAAAGTAACTATTCAGAACAAGAAAATCTGTTGCTTACATGCAATCATGACGCATCGGCTTTTTGTTCTCAGCGATTCTTAATAGTTACAATATAAATTATAATAAATCAGGCAGGTAAAATTAATGTATAAAATAGATTTCAGCAAACCAATACACATCCATTTCATAGGCATCGGCGGTATCAGCATGAGCGGTCTCGCAGAGATTCTGCATGAGGAGGGCTTTACAATTTCCGGCTCCGATTCAAAGGAATCAGACCTCACAAAAACTCTTGCTGCCAAGGGCATAAAAGTCATATATGGCCAGAGCGCAGACAATATCACATCCGGTATCGACCTGGTGGTTTACACTGCTGCTATCCACGAAAGCAATCCTGAGTTTGCCGCAGCAAAGGCAGCCGGTATTCCAATGCTTACCAGAGCCGAGCTTCTCGGACAGATTATGGACAATTACGATTATTCCATCGCTGTAGCCGGCACACACGGCAAGACTACCACCACATCCATGATCAGCGAGATTCTTCTCGCCGCCCAGACAGATCCTACCATTTCCGTAGGTGGTATTTTGTCATCTATCCACGGCAATCTGCGTGTGGGCGATTCAGAGTACTTCATCTCTGAGGCATGTGAGTACACAAACAGCTTTTTGAATTTCAGACCACGCTACAGTATTATTTTAAATATTGAGGCTGAGCATCTGGATTTCTTCAAGGATATCAACGACATCAGGCATTCCTTCCGCGAGTATGCATCAAACACTCTCGCAGGCGGTGCTACCATCATCAATGGTGAGATTGACCGCTATGAGGAGATTGTCGCAGGGCTTCCTCAGAAGATTATCACCTATGGCTTTGATTCAAAATATGATTTCTATCCGGAAAATATAACCTATGACGATAAAGCTTGTGCATCTTTTACAGCTATGAGACAGGGTAGTCCACTTTTCGACGTAAAACTCTCTGTTCCGGGCGCTCACAATGTAAGCAATGCGCTCGCAGCCATAGCTTTATCCACCACACTCGGTCTTGATACGGAGTCTATCCTCACAGGCCTTGACAAATTTGGCGGTGCTGACAGACGTTTCCAGTACAAGGGCAAGGTAAACGGCGTCACAATCATTGATGACTACGCTCACCATCCAACCGAGATCCGCGCAACACTGACAGCCGCACAAAAATATCCACATGACAGGCTTGTCCTTTGCTTCCAGCCACACACCTATTCCAGAACCAAGGCATTCTTAAATGATTTTGCCGATGTTCTTTCAATGGCAGATGTTGTGGTGCTTGCTGATATCTATGCTGCGCGTGAGCAGAACACATATGGTATCTCATCTAAGGATATCCTGGATTTATTGCTCGAAAAAGGTGTGAATGCGCACTATTTCCCATCATTTGAGGAAATCGAGAAATTTTTATCAGAAAATTGTGTAAACGGTGACCTGTTGATAACAATGGGTGCCGGAAATGTAGTAGAAATCGGCGAAGACCTGCTTAAGAAATAAGTTATCCACGTTATCCACATACAAAATGTTAACAACTCTCATTTTGTGTGTGGATTTTTTAAATAATTTTCAACAGCTTATATACCCTGTGATACATTGATTTTTCAATTATTTTACACAGTTATCCACGTTATCCACATTTTTTTGTGGACTCGGAAAGCCCGAGTTTACAAGGCTTGTAGCACTTTTACCATCTTCACACGGTTAAAATATTGTGCTATAATTGCTCACAGGTTAAGCGAAAGAGAGTTTTTTATATGACAGCGATAAACATTAGCAGTGACATAGCAACATCATTCACTACTGTGTCAGATATTTTTATAGATCAATACATGCCAAAGGCAAACGGTGAGTTTGTCAAGGTATACCTTTATCTGCTCCGTGCGACAGGCTCCGGGGCTGGCATAGCAACTATTTCAGAGATTGCCGATCATTTCAGCAATACTGAAGCCGACATCATACGTGCCCTCAATTACTGGGCCTCTGAGGGCATTTTGCAGGTGCAAACCGGCGCTGATGGCCAGATTATTGGAATCAACCTCTGCAGTCTTTCTGTATCCGGTATGCAGGCTGCTCAGAGTAATATACAAAGCGCTGTGGCTGATAATGCCGCGCAGAATAATTTGCATAACAGCGTAGTTAATAATGCTGCACAAAATAATTTGCAAAACAGCGTGGTTAATAATGCTGCACAGAATATTTCTACCGTGAATATTCGGATGCAGGATTCTGTTGTGGAAAAGCTTAAGAGCCAGACTCCTGACAAGCCTGCTTCTTCACAGAAGGAATACACACTTGATGAGATTAAGGAGTTTAGAAAGAATCCTGACATTTCAGAGCTTTTCTTTATTATAGAGACATATTTGAAGCATACGCTCTCATCCACAGACACCAATATGGTGCTCTACTGGCTGGACGAGCTCCATTTTTCTACCGACCTGGTGGAATATCTCGTGGAGTACTGCATTACCAAGGGACATTCAAGCCTTCGTTACATGAACAAGGTCGCTCTCGGCTGGGCCGATGCCGGCATAAAGACCGTAGACCAGGCAAAGGACGATGCAGCCGCTCACTCACAGATTTACTATTCTGTAATGAAGGCTCTAGGCATCACAGGCCGCAATCTGGTTGACTCTGAGGTGTCACTCATCAACAAATGGGTCGGCGAATACGGTTTCGATATAGAGCTTGTAAAAGCCGCCTGCAGTAAAACTATTTCAGCTATCCAGAAGCCAAGCTTCGAGTACACAGACTCGATACTCGCGAACTGGAAGAAAAAGGATGTACATACATTAAAGGATGTTGAAGTGCTTGATGCCAATTTTGCCAAGGCCAATAAAGCCTCTGCTACAGGCTCATCACAAGGCACAAATTCTGCAAACGGTTCCTCAAAACCCAAAAGCAATAATTCAAGTTCCAAGAATAAATTTAACAACTTCAATCAGCGCAACAATGATTACGACAAGCTGGAGAAGCTGTTTCTGAATTCTACGGTATGATTTTTCAAGTTAGATTTACACATCCCAAGGAGGATATATGGCACTTACCAATGCTCAATATGATGAGATAATGCGAGGCTACGATAAACGCCAGCTTCAGAACAAATACATACATGACAAGCGTATTGAGGAAGCCTATCGCAAGGCGCCCCGCCTCAGGGAAATTGATTCAGAGATAGCATCAGCCTCAGTCAGACAGGCCTACAGGCTCATGGATGGTGATGAGAATGCTCTTGCCACTTTACGCCTTGCAATCGAGGACTATAAGGAGGAGCGTGCTGCACTGCTATCCACACTCGGATATCCGCTTGATTATTTTGAGCCTATTTACACCTGTCCAGATTGCCACGATACAGGATACATAGACGGTCAGAAATGTCATTGTTTCAAGCAGGCTATTATCAATACCGTTTATTCGCAGTCCAATATCAGGGAGATTTTGTCTCGTGAGAATTTTTCCACGCTCTCATTTGATTATTACTCAGATGAGCAGAAGAATCCTGCGACAGGACTGTCTGCTCTTGCCACAGCAAAGCTTGCAGTGACGAACTGTCATGAATTTATAGACAATTTTGAAAACAAACCTAAAAACATATTTTTCTACGGTAATACCGGTGTCGGAAAGACTTTTTTATCTAATTGCATTGCAAAAGAGCTTTTAGATGCAGGTTACTCCGTAATTTACTTTACAGCATTCCAATTATTTGATATATTAAGCAAAGGTGTGTTTGAAAAGGATGCAGATGCCATCGCAGCGCACCAGAATATATTCGACTGTGATTTACTTATCATAGACGATCTCGGAACCGAGCTTTCCAACTCATTTACCACATCACAGCTTTTCCTTTGTGTAAATGAGCGTATACTGCGACAGAAATCTACTATTATTTCCACTAATCTGAATCTGGAGCAGATAGCAGAGATTTACTCCGAGAGAACACTTTCAAGAATTTCAAGCAATTATAGTTTTATCAAGCTCTTTGGAGATGACATACGAATTAAAAAGCGTCTTTCCAAATAACGCTTTTTATATTATATATTTAGTTTATTTATTATATGGTTATATGGAGGAATAACAATGCCAAACGATGAGAGAATTTTGGAGACTATGCCAACCGGTACACTTGGACTTGTTGCAACCGACAGTTGTATAGGTCTTGCCCAGAAGGTAGATGCATACTTACAGGGCTGGAGAGAGCACAGAGAGCACCAGCATGCTAACGAGAGTGCTTTCAAGGACTACTACAAAAACAGTTACATTATCAAGCCTTCTACACCTAGATTCGGTTCCGGCGAGGCTAAATGTGTTATCAACCAGTCAGTTCGTGGTTATGATCTGTACATCATGGTAGATGTAACAAACTACAGTCTTACCTATACAGTATGCGGTCAGACAAACCACATGTCACCTGATGACCACTACGCAGACTTAAAGCGTGTTATCGCTGCAGCCGGCGGAAAAGCAAGAAGAATCACAGTTATCATGCCTTTCCTTTATGAGAGCCGTCAGCACAGACGTACAGGCCGTGAGTCTCTTGACTGTCCATTGGCTCTTCAGGAGCTTATCAACATGGGTGTAGACAATATCATCACCTTCGATGCTCATGACCCTCGTGTGGTAAATGCTATTCCTCTGAACGGCTTTGAGAATGTAATGCCTTCTTACCAGTTCATTAAGGGCATTTTAAAGAACGTAAAGGATATCACTATTGATGCTGACCATCTTATGATTATCTCTCCTGATGAGGGCGCTACAAACCGTGCTATCTACCTTGCAAACGTACTCGGAGTAGACATGGGTATGTTCTACAAGCGTCGTGATTACAGCCGTATCGTTGACGGACGTAACCCTATCGTAGCTCATGAGTTCCTCGGAACAAATGTGGAGGGTAAGGATGTTCTTATCATCGATGATATGATTTCTTCCGGCGAGAGTATGATAGATACAGCAAGAGAGCTCAAGAAGCGTAAAGCTAACAGAATCTTTGTTGTTTCTACATTCGGTCTCTTTACAAACGGCTTTGCTTCATTTGACAAGGCTTACGAGGAGGGTCTCATCTACAGAGTAGTTACAACAAACCTTATCTACCAGTCACCGGAGCTTCTCTCTAAGGAGTACTATATCAGCTGTGACATGAGCAAATACATCGCATACCTCATTGATACATTAAACCACGACTGTTCTATCAGTGATCTTCTCTCACCATATGACAGAATCAAGAAGTGTGTTCAGAAGTACAATGACGAGCAGGCTGCAGCAAAAAATAAATAATTAAGTGCATTTATAAAAAGCCGTGTGAAATGATATGTACCCCTTTTACTGGACATCCAGTGAAAGGGGTATTTTTATGCGTTACAGTTACGAATTCAAACGAAGGGCTGTCGAACTATACATGCAAGTAAGACGCATCAGTTTTTCTCAAAGTATAGAATAATTATCTTAGTAATATAAAAAACCAGAGAAGTGAGTGTCATCCACTCAAATCTCTGGTTTAATTTAGTCTAAGATTTATACCGATTAAATATTAAACTAACTCAAGGAGAACCTCTAAAGCTCCGTCACCTTTACGCTGTCCAATCTTAACGATTCTTGTGTATCCACCGTTACGATCAGCATACTTAGGAGCGATCTCATCGAATAACTTGTTTGTTACATCGATAGTCTTTGTTCCCTTCTTTGTGCCGTCAGACTCTTTAGCTGTGTAAAGAACCTTGAGCATCTGTCTTCTGGCATGAAGACGTGAAGCAGAATCCTTCTTGATCTTCTTCTCTACTTCGTCATAAACAGTAACTTTCTTTCCGTCTACAACCTCTTTTACTCTCTTGCCATCTTTGTCCTTGCGGGCAACCTTAGCTGTTACAGTAACCTCTTCGAAGTTGTCTTTCTCTTTTACTGCTAATGCGATAAGACCCTCAGCGATCTTACGAACTTCTTTAGCCTTAGCCTCTGTAGTAACGATCTTTCCGTTAACAAGAAGCTGTGTAACCTGACCTCTGAGTAAAGCCTTTCTCTGGCTTGATGTTCTGCTTAACTTACGATATTTTGCCATTTTAATTTCCTCCATTTGTGGGACATCCGGTCACGCTCTTCGGTCTTACTGCCAGACATCGTATCTTGTTGTGATAAAGCTTTGCCTTATTTCAAAAAGCAAATGCTCAAATCAGTTGCCACTCATGTATCAGACACGGTCACGCTCTTTGGTCTTACTGGCCCTGCCGCTATGAGTTTTGTCACACATAAACATAAATATGATATTTAAAATTTATATATGACCAATTTATTTAGAAGAATCAGTGCAAGGATTATTCGAATGAATTATTCCTCAGTCTGATTTAACTCTAAACCTAATTCTTTTAATTTTGCTAAAACTTCCTCTAAAGACTTGCGACCAAGGTTACGAACCTTCATCATGTCCTCAGGTGTTCTATTGATAAGCTCTGCAACAGTGTTGATTCCTGCACGCTTTAAGCAGTTGTATGAACGAACTGAAAGCTCAAGCTCATCGATGTTCATCTCAAGAACCTTCTCCTGAGCATCGTTTTCCTTCTCGACCATAACGTCAACCTGCTGTGCTGCCTCTGAAAGATCGATGAACAGATTTAAGTGCTCACTTAACACCTTAGCTGCAAGGCTGACTGCCTCGTCCGGCTCCAATGTACCATTTGTAAATACATCTAATGTAAGCTTATCGTAATCTGTAACCTGACCTACACGGGTATTCTCTACAGTAAGATTAACACGCTCAACAGGAGTGTAGATTGAATCTACAGCAAGAACTCCGATTGGTGTATCCTCGTTCTTGTTCTTCTCTGCTCCGACATAACCTCTGCCGTTAGTGATTGTAAGCTCCATGTAAAGCTTAGAATCTGCTCCACCATTCAAGTGTGCAATCTCTAACTCAGGATTCAAAATCTCGATATCTGAATCAACCTGAATATCGGCTGCTGTAACAACGCCTTCACCTTCGAATTCGATATATGCAACCTTTGGTTCATTTGTAGAACTATTATTGCGAATTGCAAGGTTCTTGATATTCATGATGATTTCTGTAACATCTTCCTTAACACCAGGAATAGAGCTGAATTCATGTAAAACACCATCAATCTTGACCTGGCTTACTGCAGCGCCCGGTAAAGAAGAAAGCATGATACGTCTTAAAGAGTTTCCAAGTGTTGTACCGTAACCTCTCTCTAATGGCTCTACAACAAATCTGCCATATGTCTTGTCTTCTGAAATTTCTGCGATTTCAATTTTTGGTTTTTCAAAATCGAACACTTCAAATTCCCTCCTTCTCGGGTATCGTTGTTATATGTTATCAAAGAGTGGATAAGCCGGGAAATAAATCCCCGGCAAATCAACCTAATTTTACTTAGAATATAACTCGACAATGAGCATCTCATCTACAGGAACATCAATCTGCTCACGTGTAGGTAAGTCTTTTACAGTTCCCTGTAATTTCTCAGCATCTACGTCTAACCACTCCGGAACGATTCTTCCGCCAGCTACCTCGACGATATCTTTCATTCTCTGAGTATTCTTTTTGCTCTCTTTAATTTCGATAACATCGCCAGCCTTTACAAGGTATGAAGGGATGTTAACAACTTTTCCGTTTACTGTAACGAACTTGTGATCAACGATCTGTCTAGCTTCTTTTCTTGTTCTTGCGAAACCAAGACGGAAAATTACGTTGTCAATTCTTGACTCAAGGATTGTCATAAGGTTAAGACCTGTTAATCCTTTCATCTGATCTGCTTTCTTGTAGTAGTTACGGAAAGGCTTCTCTAAAACACCATAGATGAATTTAGCTTTCTGCTTTTCTCTTAACTGAAGTCCGTACTCAGACACCTTTCTGTTTGCTCTTGTAAGGTTTCTTCTAGACTTCTTATCATATCCTAAATAACTTGGCTCTAAACCAAGTGATCTGCATCTCTTAAGTACAGGTACTTTATTAACTGCCATTTTAATCTATACCTCCTGATTAGACTCTTCTACGTTTTGGTGGACGACATCCATTGTGAGGTACCGGAGTAACGTCTCTGATTGATGTAACCTCAAGACCACATGCTGAAAGGGCACGGATAGCTGCCTCTCTTCCTGAACCTGGTCCCTTAACGAATACGTCAACTGTCTTTAATCCATGGATTAAAGCTGCCTTTGTAGCTGTTTCTGCTGCCATCTGTGCAGCATATGGAGTAGATTTCTTTGAACCTCTAAATCCAAGACCACCGGCACTTGCCCATGATAAAGCATTTCCTTCAGCATCTGTTAAAGTAACGATTGTGTTATTGAAAGATGCCTGAATATGTGCCTGTCCGCGTTCAACGTTTTTCTTTACACGCTTTTTAGTTGTTTTCTTTGCAACATTCTTAGCCATATTTAAACTAACCTACTTTCTACTTTCTAAACTTTATTTAAGTTATAATGAAGCTCTGCTTCTTCGTCCGCAGAACTAAACGCGCACTACGTTCAAGTGGCGTTTTCACTTATTTTCCAAGTGATTATTTCTTCTTGTTTGCTACTGTTCTCTTAGGACCCTTGCGAGTTCTTGCATTAGTCTTTGTCTTCTGACCACGAACCGGAAGTCCTTTTCTATGACGGATACCACGATAGCATCCAATTTCCTGAAGTCTCTTGATATTTAAAGCGATTTCTCTTCTTAAATCACCTTCAACTGTCATTGTCTCGTCGATAACAGCGCTGATTCTCTTAACCTCGTCATCTGTAAGATCTCTAACACGAGTGCTTGGATCAACATTAGCTGCTTCAAGGATACGGTCTGCACTTACTCTTCCGATTCCGTAGATGTAAGTTAAGCCGATTTCTACACGTTTTTCTCTTGGTAAATCTACACCTGCAATACGAGCCATGT
>ENA-OROL01002643-OROL01002643.1-human-gut-metagenome-genome-assembly--contig:-NODE-2643-length-12202-cov-2.793612_pt1 | contig 12202 bp, 8 predicted proteins | sample MGYA00242128_ERZ509048 | MGnify/ENA primary metagenome ERZ509048 (study PRJEB26280, sample SAMEA2338750) | human gut metagenome | biome: human gut; feature: human-associated habitat; material: faeces...
CAACACAAAAATTTTATATTTTTTTAATTGTCTACTTGACGGGATGCACACCATTCTAAGCTTGAATTTTGTGACTTTGCGCTGTGGAATCCTGACTGTAACCTTGCGAGCTCGTTTTCGAGCAAGGTTGTTTTATCAGGCAGGATGGAACGTTTAGCGCAACGGAACAAAATCAAGCTTAGAATACTCCTTCTCTTTGTTTTTTTGAGCAACTGCCTGCAATTTTCTTTGTAGCGGCGTCTGTTTAGTTCTAAAAACTAGTATTTACTTAAAAGTTACGATTGTTACCCCGGCATCCCCTTCGCCGAATTCTGCAAGCTTATAGGACTTCACAAACTTCAGTTTACGGAGATACTCGTGGATTCCCTTTCGTAAGGCGCCAGTTCCCTTTCCATGAACAACCCGGACAGAAGTAAGTCCGGCGATCATAGCATCGTCAAGGTATTTTTCAAGGCGGGCGATTGCCTCATCCACAGTATTTCCGAGAAGGTTGATTTCCGGATTGATTGTTGCAGCCTTATTGATACTGTAGCGGTCTTTTGGCTGATGCTGTGGTTTCGGTGCTTTTTCTGGAGCGAGAAGTTCTAAGTTTTTGTAGTTTACTACAGAACTTAAGAAGCCCATCTGGATTACAAGGTCTCCATCCTTGTTGGCAGCTTCTTTTACAGTTCCGTTTAGAGAAAGTGTAGTTACAAATACAGAATCGCCTACTTTGAAGTCAGAAGGATCGGAGATAGTGGAAGACTTCTTTGCCTTATAGGCGAGCTTTTTGTCAAGCTTACTCATGCGGCCTCGGAGATCACTTCTCTGTGCTTCCATTTTTTTCATGTTGTTCTGCTTTGGATGCTGTCCCCATGCGTGATATTTACGAATGGATTCATCAGCAACTTCCTTGGCTTCTTCGAGAATGTTTCGTGCTTCCTCGCGAGCATCACGGAGCATCTTGTCTCGTTTTTCTTTAATGTCATCCTGTTTTTCTTTCAGGCTGTTCTTTAAGTTCTCGATTTCCTGTTTTGTCTTGTAAAGTTCAGACTGTTCTTTTTCAATTTCAGCTTTGTTTTTCTCTAATTCAGAGAGCATGTTTTCAAAGTCAATGGCAGTCGCATCGATCTGGGAGCGTGCCTGTTCGATAATGTAGTCTGGCAGGCCAAGACGTTCACTGATGGAGAAGGCATTACTTTTTCCAGGAATACCGATTAAAAGGCGGTAAGTTGGAGAAAGAGTCTCAAGGTCGAATTCACAGCAGGCATTCTCTACGCCAGGTGTGTCCATTGCGTACATTTTTAGCTCAGCGTAATGTGTTGTTGCAACTGTACGAATCTTTCCTGTATGCAGGTCATCTAAGATGGCAATGGCAAGTGCCGCACCTTCTGTCGGGTCAGTTCCTCCACATAATTCATCGAGTAAAACGAGAGAATTGGGGTCAGCTTCGTCTAAAATGTGGACAAGGTTCGTCATATGAGATGAAAATGTGGATAAGTTCATCTCAATACTCTGCTCATCTCCGATATCTGCAAAAATATCAGAAAATACAGCAAGGCGGGAACCCTGAAATGCAGGAATGTGGAGTCCTGCCTGTCCCATAAGCTGGAAGAGACCGACTGTTTTTAAGGAAACGGTCTTACCACCAGTATTTGGTCCGGTGAGCAGAAGCATATTAAAGTCCTCGCCAATATAAATATGGATTGGAACGACTTTTTTCGGATTAAGTAATGGATGACGGCCCTGCTTGATATCTACAATTCCGTCTGTATTGAAAATCGGTTCGGTTCCCTGATATTCTTTTGCATATTTTGCCTTTGCGAAAATGAAATCAAGCTTTGTCAGAATCTTCTGATTTTCCTCTAATTCACGGCTGCAGGAAGCGGCCTGTGCGCTTAAAGACTGGAGAATCTTTTCGATTTCCATTTTTTCTTTAATATCTAATTCTTTCAAATGGTTGTTTAACTGGACAACGGCCATCGGCTCGATGAAAAGTGTAGAACCGGAAGAAGACTGATCGTGAATCATACCCGGAAAGGCGTTACGATATTCTGTTTTTACAGGAACACAGTAACGGCCATTACGGACGGTAATCAGCGCATCCTGAAGCATTGTCTTGTTATTTTGTGAGTTGATAACAGAAGTCAGCTTATTGTGGATGGAGATATTTGTCTGTTTGATTTCGCGGCGAATGTCTTTTAATGCGGAAGAGGCATCATCACTGATCTCATCCTCAGATAAAATACACTGTGTAATTCTCTGGTAAAGGAATTCTAATGAATCAAGTTCTCCAAAATAGCTGTTTAAGGAGTCATATGCCATTATGTCATCTTCCGTATCGCCGTATTCTACAGCCTGTGCTGTAATAGAAAGAAGACGGGCAATATCGAGAAGCTCCTTTGTATTTAATGTGGAATCAATTTCTAATAATCTTAAATGTGGACGGATATCAGAAAGTCCCTGAAAAGAAAGATAACCCGTCTTATAAAGCCGGGTCAGTGCATCTTTTGTTTCTGTCTGTGCTGACAAGATTTCTTCGTAATCAGAGGAGGGAAGCAGGTCTTTACAGAGTGCCTTTCCCATGGTCGAAGAAGCAAAAGTCTCCAGCTTTTTAATGATTTTATCATATTCTAATGTGATTAGTGCCTTTGTATTCATAAATAAAATCCTCTCAAAAATTTAAGTTCAATCTTGATATGCATCTTAATTTGTGATGGATGCAGTATGCAGGAAAACGTATTGCAGAGCTATGTAAAGAGAAATAATCCAGATAGTATATAGTTTGTACATAGTTTTACTGCGTAAGTTATGATTGAATAAGATTTTCATATATTGATAATATTAGATTAACTTGTTAGTAGCGAGCCCGAAAGCCCTTTTCATCTGCTACATTTACAGAAGGAATATTTGTAATGTCCAATTTGTCAATGCGGATGAAGCGATTCCCACCTGGCCGATCAGAGGATAACTCCTGTAAAAAGAGTTCCACACGGTGGTCTAGTCCTTGGACTTCCATCTCTACCGTACCATCATAGAGATTGCGGACCCAACCCGTCACATTGTACTTTTTTGCAAAACCGGTTACTGTAAAGCGAAGACCAACGCCCTGTACGCGGCCGTGTGCAATAATGTGTTTTCTAATCATAATGCTTACCTACAGTCCGATACTGTGCCGGACTATTCCTTTCCTTAATTTAATGCAAAAGTAATTGTGACATGAAATACTTCATTTGTCAATGAAGACGGGGCGTAAAGCCTTTAAAAATGCGGAAAAATCTGCGAAATAGAGCATTTTCTTGGTTGTCAGCCTATTAAATTTAAGCTATAATATGTGAAGTAATTAAAGAGATGGATTAGAAAGGAAACGTATATGCGTTATATTAATGAACTCAGAGAAGGAGATAATGTCTCTGAAGTGTACCTTTGTAAAGTAAAAAATATTGCGAAGACAAAAGCGGGAAAGACTTATTATTCCATGATTTTGCAGGATAAGACTGGTGTCATTGACACAAAAATCTGGGATTTGAATAATGGAATCGAGAATTTTGAACAGATGGATTACATCCGTGTAGAGGGTAATGTCACAAGCTTTCAGGGCAGTCCGCAGCTCAATGTCAGAAGACTGCGTAAAGCCAGAGAGGGCGAATTTGCAATGGAGGATTATATCCCATGTTCTAGCAAGAGTATTGACGGAATGTTTAAGGAATTATCTTCTTATGTGAATCATGTACAGAACATTTATTTAAGACAGCTATTAGTTGCTTTCTTTGGAGATAAGGAATTTGCAGCCAAGTTCAAGGCACATTCCGCAGCGAAAAGAGTACATCATGGATTTATGGGCGGTCTGTTAGAGCATACATTAAGCGTAACGAAACTGTGTGATTTTTATTGTACGCAGTATCCGGTTTTGAATAAAGATTTACTTATTACAGCAGCAATCTGTCATGATATCGGAAAGATTGATGAGCTTTCTGATTTCCCGGAGAACGATTATACAGATGTTGGACAGCTGGTCGGCCATATCGTAATGGGAACGCTGATGATTGATGAGAAGATTAGAAATATTAATGGTTTCCCAGCGAAGCTGGCGAATGAATTAAAGCACTGTATCTTAGCACATCACGGTGAGTTAGAATACGGTTCCCCTAAGAAGCCGGCATTAATTGAGGCATTAGCTCTTAATTTTGCAGATAATACTGATGCAAAGATGGAGACGTTTATTGAAGCACTTGCAGAAGAGAGCCGTCAGAGCGGTGAGTGGAAAGGTTACAATAAATTATTTGAAAGCAATATCAGAGCGACAAGTCATTTAGGAGAAAAGGATTGAATAATAAAGTGAAATCAGAACAGAAGTTGAATTTGAAAAAGAATCAGGAAATTTCACTTACAATCGAAGATTTTACAAAGGAAGGGGAAGGTCTTGGCAAGTACCAGGGCTTCCCTTTCTTTGTTAAAGACACGGTAATCGGTGATGAAGTGAGAGTTTCCATAACAAAATTAAAAAAGAATTACGGTTATGCCCGTCTGGTAGAAATCGTAACACCATCAAAAGACAGAGTAACCCCGCCATGTCCGGTCGCAAGACAGTGTGGAGGTTGTAAGTTACAGCAGATTTCTTATGAGAAACAGCTTTCTTTTAAAAAGAGTCTTGTGGAAGGGTGCCTGATGCGTATCGGCGGTTTTGGAAAAGAAGATATTGAGCAGAAGATGGAGCCGGTATACGGAATGGAAGAACCGTGGCATTACCGCAATAAGGACCAATTTCCTGTCGGTTATGACAAAGAGGGGAACCTTGTTGCCGGATTTTATGCGGGCCGTACCCACTCCATCGTGGCCAATACAAATTGTGCGATTCAGGCAGAAGTAACTCACCCGATTGTTGAAAAAGTTCTTACTTATATGAAAGAAAATAAGATCTCTGCATATGATGAGAAAAATCACAGCGGTTTGGTGCGCCATATTTTAACCCGCATAGGATTTACTACTGGCGAGATTATGGTATGTCTTATTGTAAATGGTACGAAAAAGCAGTTGAAACATATTGATAAACTTGTAGATGACTTAAAAACAATCGAGGGAATGACAAGTATTATCGTAAACACGAATACTGATAAGACAAATAAAATTTTGGGACTTCGCTGTGAGACTGTATGGGGCCAGGATTATATTGAAGATTATATCGGTAATATTAAATACCAGATTGGGCCGCTTTCTTTCTATCAGGTAAACCCACAGCAGACAAAGGTTCTTTATTCTAAAGCATTAGAGTACGCTGAGCTGAAAGGGCAGGAACTTGTGTGGGATTTATACTGCGGAATCGGAACTATTTCCCTCTTTTTGGCGCAGAAAGCAAGGCAGGTTTACGGTGTAGAAATCATTAAAGAAGCCATCGATGATGCCAAGAGAAATGCCGCATTAAATCATATGGATAATGTTGAATTTTTCGTTGGAAAGGCAGAAGAAGTCGTACCTGAACAGTATGAAAAGACTGGGATTCATCCAGATGTCATCGTTGTTGACCCACCAAGAAAGGGCTGTGATGCGATGCTCTTAAACACAATGCTCGATATGGCACCGAAGCGCATTGTCTATGTAAGCTGCGACCCGGCAACATTAGCAAGAGATTTAAAGATGCTGTGTGAGGAAAGATATACCTTGGAGAAGGTATCTGTGGTAGATCAGTTCAGCCACTCGGTTCATGTGGAGAGTGTTTGTGCTTTGAAAAGAGTAGATGAATAATTTTGCTATATTTGCTATAATATAGAGAGTGTCTGCATTAAAAAAGACTGGAAAGCATTTTTTAAATATACTTTAGGTAAATAGTTTTTTATACTATATTATTAGGACCTTTATAGAGAAAATAAGATAAGAATGAAAAATTATCCAGAAACTATGATAGGATATATTGTTTTTTGTCTTTTTAATTATAGTAGTATTTTTAATTGCTATAGACACATCTTATGATAAAACAGAGGAATTGAACAAGAATATTCTTAAAAGATTTTCTGGCAGGCGTACCTAAGAAAAGATATATGTAGATCAAGAAAAAATATTTACAAAAGTATCATGGGAGGGGCGGAATATATGAAGTCAATCAAGAAATACGAAACAATTATTAATGAGGCACTGCGTTCAGCACTTGAATACGATACTCCCGAGGGACAAATTAATGAATTTATCAGTTTTTTTGGAAAACATATCGGGTCTGACAGAATTTATATTTTTGAGGATGACGAGGAGCATCATGTAACAAATAATACTTATGAATGGTGTGCAGAAGGAATTACTCCGCAGATTGAGCATTTGCAGGGTGTGAATATGGAAGTAATTGATTGGTGGTATGATACTTTTGATGAGGGAAAAAGTGTTATTATTTCTGATGTTAAAGAATTAAAAGGAGTACATCAGGTATCTTACAATATGCTCAAGTACCAGAATGTTTGTAAAGTAGTTGTCAGCCCATTACGCCATAAAGGGCAGATAAAGGGATTTTTTGGTGTAGATAATCCACCGGCTGTAGATTACAATGCATTAACAATGTTTTTAGATATGATCGGAACCATGCTGATTTCTCTTTTAAAAATAAGAAATACATTTCAAAAAGAGCAATATAACGCAAGTATGAGCAGCTACTCAGCACTTTCTGAGATTTATTTATGTATGCATTTAATTGATATAAAAACAGGAAAGTATGAGCAGATAAAAAATGTAAAACATGTAGAAAAAGAATGTGAAGAGCTTGATCAGGAGAATTTTTCAAAAAGAGTATATACAACTATGAAATACTTCTGTACAGAAATGTATTTATCAAGTGTACTGGAGTTTGTGGACTTATCAACATTAGATAGACGATTAATGGAAACAAACACAATCGTTCATGAATTTATAGGTACAGTTTCCGGATGGTGCCGCGAGCGCTTTATCAAAGTAGATAGCGATGAAAAAGGCCGTCTGTGGCATGTTCTTTACTGTGTGGAAGTTATTGACGAACAGAAACGCCGGGAGAAAAAGCTGCTGTATCTTTCTGAAACAGATTCCATGACCGGTATTAATAACCGTGGAAGCGGGGAGCGAAAGATTACAGAATTCCTTGAAAAAAAGAAAGGTGGCCTGTTCTGCCTTTTAGACTGTGATAAATTCAAAAAAATCAATGACACATATGGACATGCTGTTGGAGATACCGTTCTCATTAAGCTTGCAGCAGTCCTTCAGCGAGCCTGCCGTGAGAATGATATTGTCATGCGGCTTGGAGGTGATGAATTTGCGATGTATCTTCCAGGAATGCCAGATAAAGCACAAGCGGAATCATTTTTCAAACGTTTATTTACGCAAATAGATAAGATTTCCATACCGGAAATGCAGGGAGAGAAAATTAATGTGAGTCTGGGAGCTTCTTTATGTTCGGATAAAGATGGAGCAACTTTTGATACGCTATATCATGAGGCGGATGCGGCAATGTATGAAAGTAAGAAAATTGTGGGGAATCATGCGATAATATATTCTGATTTGCCACAGGCAAGGCAGACGCCACTGTAGAAGAATTATTGGGCAAAATTCTGCAACACAAAGTCAAAATATAGGTTGTTTTATTTACTGAGAGCGTCTCTTTGCCTGCGGCAGATCAGGAATTATATAGTTGCTTCTATAATATGTTTGTCGCTGATAAAAATATCATGTACTCATGGGCAGCCCAAAACAGCTCTCAAAGAGTCAATATATTTCAGTAATAAGACAGCAATTTTCATATATCCTCTCTTTAGATTAGTGCTATAATAAAATAAATATGACTATTCAGAAATAATTCATGGAATCGCATTTGCGATGCTTATTTTTTGCTTTGAATAGCCGCAGTTTATATAACATAACACAACCGTGGGACAACACGGGGGTAGCTCGCTTATGCTTAGCACAACGGTGCTATCGAACGAGAACCGACCTCTATAGGTGGGGAGGATGTCACCATAACCAGAAAACCAAAGTATACATATTGGGAAAGGGGTAGAAAGACATGATAGATAACAAGAGACAGGAGCTGATTCATAGCCAGGTAATGGAGATTCTCAAAGAGAACCAGTTAGCATTTTCTAATGTTGCACGTCCAAAGCCAACAAAAGCTTCTACAGCAACTTCAGCATCCTGGTCAAAAGACATGGCTCCGAAAGCATCTGCAGCAACACAGGGAGCATGGGACAGCACAAATACACCGGGCGGTGTTTCTTCTTTAGCAAAGGAGAAATGGAATGTACAGGAAATCGCAGCACTTGTAACAAAGGCATTAGAAGCCAGCAACGTAAAAGTTGCATTTTCTAATAAGCCAATTCCTGCACCAACAACAATTTCCAGTTCTACACAGCCAGCATGGAAGAAAGACGAAGACGAAGCTCCTCGTAAACCGGCAGCAGGTACACAGGGCGCATGGGATGTGACAGATACACCAGGTGGACTTTCTGCTGAGACAAAGAAAGTATGGAATCTTGATGCAATCACAGCTCTGGTAAAGAAAGAATTAACAGAGAACCTTGAGTTCTATAACAAACCACTGCCAAAGCCAACAACAGTATCCAGTTCCACACAGCCAGCATGGAAAGATGACAGCGAAGAGTATAAACCAAAAGAATCTGCATCTGCTCAGGGAATCTGGGAGAGAGGCAATAAGATTTCTGCATCTACACAGCCAGCGTGGAAGGTGGATGAAATCGCTGCTTTGGTAACAAAGGCTCTGCAGAATAAATAATATTTACTACAGGCAAGGGGAGATGTCCTCTGAAAGATAAATAAAGCATATTTGTGACTTTAGTCGCTGTGGTTTGAATGTTCGCTTGGACGCGCGAATGTTCAAACCTTGTTCCGAGGCCACAAATATGCTTTATTTATCTTTCAGAAGACTGTCTTTGGCTGCGGCAAATTACTATTTAGAAAGGAATTATTATGCAAAGTAAAATGACACTTAAAGAATGGCTGCCACTGCTTGGTATCACAGTCTCAGCATTCATATTTAACACATCAGAGTTTATGCCGATTGGTTTGTTGACAGATATTGCCGACAGCTTTCATATTACAGAGGCACATGCGGGGGTACTGATTACAGTATATTCATGGATCGTTATGTTACTGTCTCTGCCGTTGATGCTTCTATTGAATAAGATTGATTTTAAAAGACTTTTGTTAGGAACGATTGCACTTTTTGGAATCTTCCAGATGCTGTCCGCTTTTTCTGCTTCATATGGAATGTTAATGATATCACGTATTGGCGTAGCGTGTACACATTCAGTATTCTGGTCGATCGCATCACCGGCAGCAGTCAGTGTTGTGTCAGAAAAGTTTCGTTCACTTGCACTTAGTATGGTAGTAACCGGAACCTCAATTGCGATGATTCTTGGACTTCCGCTAGGAAGAATTATCGGACTTCATATGGGCTGGAATATGGCATTTTTCTGTGTAGGAATCATTGCTTTTATCACAACCGCTTACCTGATTTTTGTATTCCCGAAAGTGCCGGGCGGAGAGTCTTTCTCCATAAAACAGATGCCGGAAATCTTTAAAAATAAAATGCTGATGGGAATTTTTCTTGTTACCTTTTTATTTGCCACATCGTATTATACGGGATATAGTTATATTGAACCATTCTTACAGAAGGTGGCTGGTCTTTCTGCTAACTGGGTTACAACAACACTTACTATATTTGGTGCAGCAGGTCTTTTGGGAAGTTTTTTATTTTCCCATTATTATGACAAGAATAAATATCTTTTCGTAAAACTGGTAATGATCAGTGTGGCGGCAGCATTACTTTTATTATATCCGATATCAAAAGCACATATGGCGGTTGTTTTATTATGTGTATTCTGGGGTATGGCAGTTATGGCATTTAACGTGACATTTCAATCAGAAATTATTACTTATGCACCGGCAGCGGCTTCCTCTGTAGCAATGGCAATCTATTCCGGAATCTATAATCTTGGAATCGGAAGCGGGACATGGATTGGAGGAAGTATTTGTACCCATCTGTCCATTTCCTATATCGGAATTGCTGGTGGCATGATAGCAGTAGTGGCGGCATTGTTATGCATATTTGTTGTGATAAAGTATATGAAGGAATTTGATAGAGCAGCTTGATTTTAAAGCGGGTATTGATACTCGCTTTTTTTGCTTAAAATAGAAAAATTACGGGACGTAGAAGGATGTAATCTGAAATATGTAACAAAAATAAAAGATATACTTGCGAAAATGATGGTTTTATACGATAATAGGTACTGTTTAACCTGAAATAGAAAAATCAGGCAACATAGAGTAAAGAGAGATTGAAAATAGATAATTGGGAAATTAAATGGAGCTTCCGAGTAATTCAATTGCGGAATGCTTCAGGATAATAAAAGTTATCGTATAGGAGCATAAAAAACAAGGAGAGAAAAATGAGCAGAATAGATGAAATTAAAAAACGACGTACCTTTGCAATTATTTCGCACCCGGATGCCGGTAAGACTACATTAACAGAGAAGTTTCTTTTATATGGAGGAGCAATTAACCAGGCAGGTTCCGTTAAGGGAAAGGCAACTGCAAAACATGCGGTATCTGACTGGATGGATATTGAGAAAGAAAGAGGTATTTCCGTAACTTCTTCCGTATTACAGTTTGAGTATGGCGGATGCTGCATCAATATTTTGGATACACCGGGACATCAGGATTTCTCTGAAGATACGTATCGTACATTAATGGCAGCCGATTCCGCTGTTATGGTAATTGATGCATCGAAAGGTGTGGAGGCACAGACAAGAAAGCTTTTTAAAGTTTGTGCCATGCGCCATATTCCGGTATTTACTTTTATTAATAAAATGGATCGTGAGGCAAGGGATATTTTTGATCTCTTAGATGAAATCGAAAAAGAACTTGGAATCCCAACTTGTCCGGTAAACTGGCCAATCGGTTCCGGTAAACAGTTCGCAGGCGTTTACGACAGAAAAAGCCAGAAAATCGACTTATTTGAGGATACGATGAAAGGTACAAAGATGGGAACGATGAAAGAAATCGCCCTTGATGACCCGGAAATCAGCAACTATGTCACAGACGAAGCAAGAGAAGTGTTAGAGGAAGAAATTGAGCTTTTAGATGGAGCCAGTGCAGAATTTGATCAGGAATTAGTTGATGCCGGAGAACTCTCTCCAGTATTCTTTGGTTCTGCCCTCATGAACTTTGGCGTAGAGAATTTCTTAAATTACTTCCTGAAAATGACTTCCTCCCCACTGCCAAGAACTTCTGATCAGGGAACAATCGACCCAATTGAGGAAAAAGATTTTTCTGCATTTGTATTTAAGATTCAGGCAAATATGAACAAAGCTCACCGTGACAGAATCGCTTTTATGAGAATCTGTTCCGGCGAATTCGAAGCAGGAATGGATGCTTTCCATGTACAGGGAGATAAAAAGGTACGTCTTTCTCAGCCACAGCAGATGATGGCAAGTGAGAGAAAAATGATCGATAAAGCCTACGCCGGAGATATTATTGGAATTTTCGATCCAGGCATTTTCTCTATCGGAGATACAATTACAACTTCACCAAAGAAATTTGCCTACGAAGGAATCCCTACTTTCGCACCAGAACATTTCGCAAGAGTGCGTCAGGTAAATACGATGAAACGTAAACAGTTCATCAAGGGAATCAACGAAATCGCACAGGAAGGTGCTATCCAGATTTTCCAGGAATTTAATACTGGAATGGAAGAAGTAATCGTAGGTGTAGTAGGAACATTGCAGTTTGATGTATTAAATTATCGCCTGCAGCATGAATACAATGTAGAAATCCGCCTTGAAAAACTTCCATACGAATATATCCGCTGGATTGAAAATACAGAGATTGACCTTGAAAATCTTCGTGGAACATCAGATATGAAGAAGATTAAGGACTTAAAGGGAAGACCACTTTTACTCTTCATTAATAGCTGGAGTGTGGGAATGACTCTGGAGAGAAATGAAGGACTTGTACTCTCGGAATTCGGAAGAGCTTAAGAATTCTGATTTGTGGGACTGCGAAGCAGACGAACTCCTGAAGATAAATAAAGCATATTTGTGACTTTAGTCGCTGCAGTTTGAATGCTCGCTTTAGGCGCTCGCAACCAAACCTTGCTCCAAGGCCACAAATATGCTTTATTTACTTTCAAGAGTTCTGTTTGTTGGCAAATCGTGAAATTGGTTGGAAGGATTTGGAAAAGAAGACAGGAAGTGTATAA
>ENA-OROL01002650-OROL01002650.1-human-gut-metagenome-genome-assembly--contig:-NODE-2650-length-12185-cov-2.851113_pt1 | contig 12185 bp, 12 predicted proteins | sample MGYA00242128_ERZ509048 | MGnify/ENA primary metagenome ERZ509048 (study PRJEB26280, sample SAMEA2338750) | human gut metagenome | biome: human gut; feature: human-associated habitat; material: faeces...
TCCGTCTTCATCTCATCGGCGGCGTATTCAATGACGCCCTCGATTTCATGAAGCTTCAAGAGGCTTTTCTTGTCATGCGTCTTTTCGGGATTTCTGGCGTAGTTTATGACCTTATCTACTCTGCCTTTGATCGGCCAGATAGAAGTGACTGCCATTAACCCGCGCCGGAGGTATAAGCATCGGAGACCAGTTTCGTCGCCGTTCTGAGTTCCTCCAGTCCTTTTCTGAATTGGGGCATATCCGGGACGTTTGTAGAATTGAATCTCTTCAACGTCTGATCCAGATTGTACCCGGCCTGACGCATGGCACGGATAAGGTAAGGAACATCAGCAGGCGGTGCTTCCTTAACCTCTTTGTTTGCAACAGAATGCCGGATGAAGGCGCCGATAGACATTCCTGCTTTCTTTGCTTTCTTCGAGAGTGCAGACAGTTCATCCTTAGTGAAGCAGACTTCTACTCTGCAATTTCTCTTTCTCAATTTAACATCACCTTTCTTTCTGGGGTTTCAGGGGCATTGCCCCAGACAAGCGGAATCTGTACGGACAGATTCGTTGCTTGTTAAGACAATGCCACTGTTCCCATGGTTTAGATTACTTCGGCACTTCTAAGATAAGAAATGCCCTTCTTGGAATACTGGAAAGTAACTCTGACGCGGGTATTAAAAGGAATATCTGCGAGACCCTTGTAGTTGGAGTCCTGCCACGCGGAAGTGATGATCTTTCTCCCGTCATCAAAGTCCAGATAAACCAAGAGCTTACTGTTCTTGTCCCAGCGTTTGCAGACCATCTCGGCCTCAAAAGTCCCTTCAAAATCGGGGAAATTGTAGTCTCGACCGTCAAAGCCGGAGTCTAAAAACTCCTGCCAGGACAACGCTCTCTTTTCATTCGCCATTTCTTTTCACCTCTTCTCATGTTGGCTCCGATTCGGAGCCATGCTTTGTTTTTGATAGCAGAAAGTGGCTCCGATTCGGAGCCACTAAAAGCTTTCAAGGAAATCCATTATGCTGTTTTCAGTTTCGATTGTCTCTGAATCAGTTTTCACTGGCTCAAAGGAGAATGCTTTCAAGGATTTCTCCATCTCTTCAGAAACCACTTTCCGGAGAAGTCTCTCCGCATCTGACAGCTCACAGGCTTTATTGATCGTCTCGATGATTTCCTTGCTTACAACATGATCTGATTTTCGATGCAGATATCTCCACGCCTTCAGATCGTTGGGATCATCGAGGTTGAACCGGATACTGAATCGTTTAAGGTTCATTAGGAACTACCTCGGCGCATATTCAGTTCTGCCAGATACTCATAGCCCTTTGCGGTGGCGCAGATATCGTCGTTAATCGTGACACGCTCCTTATCGAAGGTACCGAAGTTTCGGATCAGACAGCTTCCACCGCCGAGAACATAGAGCCGCATGAGTTCTGGGTTGTACTCATGCTCACGGAGTCTTTGGAAGATCCCCTCCACATACTCCGTCGCTGTATCAGTGATTGTTTTCAGATACTTCTCGTTGATGTCCGCAGTTCCGAACCGAAACACGCGGTTGATGATCGCGTCATCGATGGTGGTATGGTGAACTCTCATCACGTTCTCACGAGCAGCCAACAGGCATTGGTGTGTTCCGAACTTCTCCGTGAACATATTGCCAGGAACCGGCTTTTTGTCGTTGATGAACATGATGTTCATTGTGCCGTTGCCGATATCACAGAGCATATTCACGCCCTTGAAATCGGAGAGCCTGTCAGCCACGGCAGCAAAGCCCTGCGGGAACACATCGACGCCTACTACCTCAATAGAGTAATTGGTATTGCGGAACGAGAACTCAACTGACCGGTTCTGCAGGAGGTAGTTCTTGAAGTCATCCCGCTGGCCGCTTACCCATGTCAGGGGAAGCCCTGCGGCAATTCTGATCCTGCCGGTGGTAAGCTTTTTGATGTTCATCTCCCTTGCAATCGCGGCAAGTGCCAGGACATAGTAGTCACTGTCCCTTGTCTTGTCTGCAAGAAACTCCTTATGGCCTTCTCCAATCAGATAGAAGCGATTCCCATACACCAGCATGTTATCCTTGAAGACCGGCTCGGTGTCGTAGGCTGCAACACTTGCTGGAAAGCAGCAGTTTGCGGTCTTGATATTACCGTAGCCGCTGTCAATCCCGATGATAAAGGTATCGTCGATGATCCTCATGTCCTCACCTCCATCACCTCGAAAGATCCGGTTCCGGTTTATAGGGAACAGACATCAGCGTTCCATTCATGCGAATGAGCCTCTCTGGGTTTTCAAACTGCTTCATGAAGCGGTCGATCTGCTCCTGATTCAGGGACCCGTAGTTGGGGCCGCTGCAATCGCAGATGAAGAAGGGACCGAAGATGACGTCGATCATTTCTTTTTCGTCGCTCTTCATATAGCACCTCTCGATCTTCCAGCCGTCCTTGCCGCCCTTTTCGCTCTGCATATAGCCCTCCAGACGGATCATCGGATCGGAGCCATCCAGTGCGCTGGCGTAGATGGAGTATCCGCCCATATTGGGCTGGAACGCCTTATTGTTGCTGCTCACGGCGTAGGTTCGCGCAGCCTCCGGATATGGCTTTGTGAAACTGTCTTCGGTTAAGACGATATAACCCGTAAGATGCTCGCCTCCATTCCGTTCGGCCTCGCGGAACCTGCTCGTCAGTTCACCGTAGGACATTTCAATCTCCTGCGGCTCACTGTAAATAGCTCTGTTGGGCATCATGCCGTTGAACTTGCCTTCCTCATTGCAGATGATAGCGACGGCCTCCTCGTAGGGGCAGAACTGCTCGATATCGCCCTTGACGGTCTTCTGGAGATCAGCAAGCGTGTTGCTGATCTCGGCTACTCGTGCCACCTTGCCGGGTTCGCAGAGAACGACCTTGATCTTATCTTCCTTGTATTCCTCTGTCAGGTGGGGATCGAAGTCGATCTGCTTGAAACCGATGGAGTCGCAGAAGTGGAAGGTCGAATCGCCGTTTTCATCCACGATTTCGACAACATCCGACACGGACAAAGACCGACCCTTATAGCCCTCCGGGTGTTCCAGATTGAACTTGCGGTACACATCCTCAAGGTCTTTACAATCGACCTCACCCTCGAACACACGGTCATAGATGCGGCTGTCGATTTTGTCTGAACCCTGATACATTTTGAGCAAGTCCAGCCCTTCAAAAGCGATACGATTATGGTCCCGACCCATGTTGATCTGATAAATCGTAATGTCCATTATCGTTCTATTTCCTCTCTTTCTCTCATGATTCCGACGCGGATTTTGAGTTCATCATTGACGTCTTTCCCGTGCAAGGGAGGTTCGTCAAGCACCGTATACCTCTCTTGGAGCCCGGATACGATTCCGGCGACAGCCCCGCGCCCTATGCTGTCGTTGTCAAGATGAAGATGGACAGTCTTTATGCTTGGGTAGTCCTTCAGATAGCGCTCCAGCGCAACAGGCACAACTTTCTCTCGCTTTGTCTTGTAGACGCCAGCCAAAGAAAGGAATGTTTCTTTCTTCCACTCTTTTCCATTCAGGAGCAGCATCGTCGCGTAACTCATGGCGTCAATCGCGGACTCAAAGACATGAATGTGTTCGGGTGCCGGATTCTCGTTCATGGAAAAGGAAAAGTGTTTATTGCTCCCTGTTAAATCGCCCTTGTAAGGACTTCTTGTAGCCCGAAGAGCCCCGTATCGGGGAGTGCCTTCCTTGTCATAGCCTACGAAAAGCGCATTGTGATATTCTGCCGTCTGGTACAGAAGCTTTTTCTCAATGCAGTAGAGTGTCACGGCTGGATGGATACCTCTGCTGTACAGATATTTCTCTACTTGAGAGGTGTCTTCATCCAGCTTCGGCATCAGAAGATCGCGGTTGACCTTCTCCTTCTGGTGATAAGGGATCGGCTCTTTCACTGCGGCGTTTCCAAGGATGGTTTTCACAGCATCTATGAAGGAGTAGTCCTTGACCTTTATCAGATAATCAAGCGCAGATCTCCCTCCAACGTCATGCGAAAACCAGTACCATTTCCCGTTGCTGATTCTGAGCGACTCGTGTTCGCGTGTGCAGTAGGTGTTGCCGGATACACGAACAAGCTCCTGCGGCTCATAGTTGCGAAGATAGGTCATGAGATCCATCTCTCTCGCCTTAAGAATGTCATCTGCCGCAATATAGCCCATCGTACATCACCTCGCTTCCTGCTGCTGACGCATAAAGTCTCTGCGGATGATCGCATTGGCGCGGCACTCTATGGTGTCACGAATGTTGTCCATGTGATCTGTTTCTCGCTTCTCAAAGTCCTTGAACACATCGGCAAGCGGGCTGCGCGACTGCAAAAGCGCCTTGCACTGCTTGTCAGACAGATCGTGGTACTCCAGAGCCAGTACGATATCCTCTCTCACCGTGAACTCATAGCAGTGATTGAGGATTTCATCAGGCGGCTGAGATAGCAGCCATTCGCGATACCGCTGCTGTTCAGCGAACATCTTCTCATACAGTGCGGTATTCAGCTCTTCATTGGTCATTTGCAAAACCTCCTTCATAAAGATTTAGCCGCCGATGTGGTAAGCATCGACGGCTATGTAAAAGCACTTGGGACAAAAAAAGACCGTTCATCTAATTTCAGAATGAACGGTCATGATGGTTGTTATATTCAGTTGTTGTAGGGAACTTTTCTGGCATATGATTTCCGATATATTCCCCAATATTAAAAGGTCTTGATACACTTGGACCTCATGAAGTCCATGATCTCGCTGGTATCCTTATCTTCGTAATAAGCAACCAAAAGACGCTTAAACTCTGGAACCTCTTTTTCCGGGATGATGATCATGCCTGCTCCCTGCGAAATCATGTAATGATTCGCAAAGATCACGGAAGCTCTTTTGTTGCCATCGTTGAATATCTGCGCTTTCATACAGTACAGGCAAAGAGTGATGGCCTTTTCATCAGAAGGAATCGAATCTGCAAGGATCGCCTCAATGTTCTCTTTGACTATACTTTCTATCGGCAGCGGCGGAATATAGCTCGTACCGCCGATTGTTACAGGCACTCCGCGAATACGTCCTCCGTCTTGATAAAAGCCTTCGTTTACCAGCTTGGCGATATGGCAAAGGATCGAATAGTCGGTAGGGTAGCTGATAACATCCTTATCCAGAACAAACTCCCATGCGTGCTTTAGGTTCAGTATCTTTTGCACATCGGAAGCTGACATACCGGACACCTTGCCGTTTTCGATAATGTCCTCCGTCTGGGGGAATGTTGTTGCAACACCTTCCAATACAGCCTGATCGTAGATATTGGACTTCATATTGGCTCTGGCAAAGTCCAGATTGAGTTGGACTCTCGCTGAAATCTCTGCATCTGAGTATCCAAGCTGCGCCAGTTCCTTGTCGAGTCTCCGAATGTTCTTTTTCAGCTCTCTGCCTTCACGGGCATTTCTCAGAAGCAACTGATACAGTTCATCGGAGTACTCTCCCACATAAGTGGAAGTCAGCCTGCTCGCTATACGTTTGCGAATATAGAGATATTTTTTTCCATCACGTTCTTTTATTTCAGGGTTGCCATCGTAAGGAAGTAGATTCAGTCTTGCTTGAAAATCTGCCCTTTGATGAAGCAGCTCCTGAATTTGCGGATAATTGTTGTTCATAGCGCCCTCCTTGTAGGGAACATTTATTGAAGCTATTATATCATAATGTTCCCCAATTTTCAAGAGGTATTCGTTATTTGATCAAATGACAGCCGCAGTATTTCTCACCTGCGGCTGTCACGGTTTTATTTCATGATTTTCAGTAGCAGTTCATTAATGTCTTCTGTCGGCTTGCCCTGCGCGATCAGCTTGTTTCGGAACTCAAGCAAAGCATGTTTGGCAAGCCTAAGCTGTTCGGGGTTGAGCTCTACAATTCGCTTTTCTTTCTTATGCCGGAACATCTCAAGCACCTCCATCTGTTTTCTGACTTCATTGTAGCGAGAGACGTCCGACATTACAAATGTGCGAATTGTTTTTTTATCGCTCTCTGTCTTCGCTCGACCGGCTCGGTTCTTCCTCGGCTCGCTCTCCGTCAACAATCTCATTTTCTCGCTTATCAAGGTTGAGCATAGCGTTGAGTTCATTGAGCCGCGCTGTCTTGGTCTTCAGCTCATCCTCTTGGGGAAACGGCTTTTGAACCTCAAGCTTTGCATTTTCGAGCTGGACCTTCGTGTTTTCGAGCTGCGCTTCACAGGCCGTCAGTTTTTCTTGGAAGCTGTTCAGGGCATTGTCCAGTCGCTGGATATTGCCGAAAATGTCGGTGCCCAGCGTTACCGTATGCCGCAGCTCATGCTTCAAGGTGATTTTGTACTCCCGGCTGAAGCTGTCAAAGAACAACTCCATATCAAAGCCGCGATATTCACCGATGTGGATCGGGTCCGGATTTGTCATGGACTTGCAGAGTCCAATGATGGCTTCACCGGCTGCTTTCTTGTCCGTTACCGTTCCTCCCGCCATTATCATAGGAGAGAACCCGTCCTCATTTGAAATCGTATTTTGAACAAGCTGTGTCATGTCGGCCTTATAGCCCTCAATCCGCTGCTCCAGCGATTTGATCTTCTGCGGAAACTCCTTGATGATCTGGTCTTCCAGCGCATAACGCTGACTCAGGTGGTTGGCCTTGAGAAGCTTCAAGCGGGAAACATCAATGTCCAGATCCATCTTTTCCTTAATGTGCGGATTACCGGCACACAAGGCTTTGATTTCAGCATAAGACAAAGCGGTTTCGTCAATATCCTCTGCGGAGCGAACAGGGCTCTTGGAGGTCATGATCTGGCCGATGAACTTCTGCTTGCCCTCCACAAGCTGATAGAGGTAGCTGTCGAAGGTGTTCTCGGTAACATAGGTGTAGATATCCACCTCCGGGTTCTCGTTGCCTTGCCGGATGATACGGCCTTCCCGCTGCTGCAAGTCGGACGGTCTCCAGGGACAATCCAAATGATGGAGTGCCACCAGCTTAGTCTGGACATTCGTGCCTGCGCCCATTTTCTGTGTGGAACCAAGGAGCACTCTGATCTGCCCTGACCGAACCTTGCCGAACAGCTCCTTTTTCTTAGCCTCAGTTTCTGCCGTGTGGATATAGGCGATCTCTTCAGCGGGGATTCCTTTCTCAATGAGCTTCTTTCGCAGATCATCATACACGTTGAATTTGCCGTCGTTGTGCGGCGTGGACAGATCGCAGAAGACCATCTGTGTGGATCTGCTCTCCGCTGTGCGCTGCCAAATATCGAAGACATTATCGGCGCAGGCTGAGACTTTGCTGGTTTCGCTGTCTGGAAGCATATCATTCATCAATCGTTGGTCAAGTGCCAACTTCCTGCCGTCGTTGGTAATCAGAAGCATATTATCAGTGGAGGAATCCACCATCTTGTTCCTGACACGCTCCGCACGGTCGGAAAGCCCTTCTACCATCTTTTTCTGAGCCTCAGACGGTTTCAGGACGATATTGTGATAATGCGCCTCCGGCACAGGTAGATTCAGCATATCCGCTGTCTGAATGTCCGCCGTTTCCTTGAACATAGACATGAGTTCCGGAAGGTTGTAGAACTTGGCGAACCTCGTTTTTGCACGGTAGCCGGTGCCCTCCGGGGAGAGCTCGATAGCCGTGACTGTCTCGCCAAAAGTCGAAGCCCAGGCGTCAAAGTGGATCAGGTCATTTCTTTTTAGGGTGCTGTACTGGAGATATTTCTGCATGGTATACATCTCAACCATACTGTTGGAGATCGGTGTGCCGGTAGCAAACACAACGCCGCGGCCTCCGGTCAGCTCGTCCAGATACCGACACTTCATATAGAGATCGCTCGACTTCATCGCTTCCGTCTGGCTGATACCGCCCACATTCCGCATTTTTGTGAACGCGGCGAGGTTCTTGTAGTAGTGTGCCTCGTCAATGAAAATACGGTCAACTCCCAGCTCTTCAAAGGTCACAACATCGTCCTTTCTGGACTGGTCATTCAACTTATCGAGCCTTTGCTTGACCGTCTTCTTCGTGCGCTCCAACTGTTTGATAGAGAAGTTGTCGCCTCGATTTCTTTTGAGCTCTGCTATGCCTTCCAGCACCTCATCGAGCTGCTGCTCCAGAATAGCCCTCTGTCGCTCAATGGACATAGGGATCTTCTCGAACTGGCTGTGCCCGATAATCACCGCGTCATAATCGCCCGTCGCAATGCGCGCACAGAACTGCTTGCGTTTGGCTTTTTCAAAGTCTTTTTTGGTCGTCACCAAAATGTTCGCGCTGGGATAGAGCCTCAAAAACTCGCTCGCCCATTGTTCCGTCAGGTGATTGGGCACAACGAACATCGACTTCTGGCAAAGTCCCAATCGCTTGCTTTCCATCGCCGCCGCCACCATCTCGAAGGTCTTGCCCGCGCCAACCTGGTGTGCAAGCAGCGTATTCCCGCCGTACAACACATGGGCAATCGCCGTTCGCTGATGTTCCCGCAGCGTAATTTCCGGATTCATCCCGTCAAACACGATATGAGATCCGTCGTATTCGCGCGGCCGGGTCGAGTTGAACAGCTCGTTATAGCGCGTCACCAGCTCATGCCGGCGGGTCGGGTCTTTCCATACCCAGTCGTGAAAAGCGTCCTTGATCGCCTGCTGCTTCTGCTGGGCAATCGTCGTTTCCTTCTGATTCAGTTCCCGCTTTTCCCGTCCGTTTTCATCCTGCACAACATCGTATACGCGCGTATCCCGCAGGTTGAGCGTATCTTCCAGAATTTTGAGCGCAGGCGCACGTCTGGTGCCGTATTTCATGTGGTTATTCACGTTCTCCGACAGAAGGCTCTTGCCGTCTATCGACCACTCCGCCGTTTGCGGCGCGTAATTCACGTGGATTCGCCGCTGTTCGTAATAGGGAATTCCCAGCAGCTCGATCATAAAGCGCTGAATGTACGCCTTGTCCACCCATGTCGTACCGAGCCGCACGTCGATTTCGGATGCGTCCAAATCCTTGGGCTGTGCCGCTTGGAGCGCCTCAACGTTGACGGCAAAGGACGAGTCGCTTTCCGCTGCCGTCTGCGCCACGCGCAGCTTGGCGCGCACGTTGCCGGACAGATATTCATCCGCCGTCTGCCACGTCTGTTCCAAGGAAGATAACTCCCTGCAAGCCCGCAACGATTTCATCCTCCGCTTTGCCCGTCAGCCGTGCCATAAACGGCAGATCAACCTTCGCCCGCTCTCCAATGGATACCGCAAGCGCTTCGCTCGCCGTATCCACCTGCGTAACCGGTTTCCTCCGCCGGATCGTTCGTTTGCTGAAAATATCCGCCTTGCGTTTGAGCTTCCTGTCTTCATCCAATATTTCAAGCGAGCAAAGCAAATAGTATGAAGAATCGCCTTCAAACGCCCGCCCGTTGGCTTTGCCGTTGATGATCCCGTATTCGGCGCTGAACGCATCATACAGCCGACCCAATTCTGCCTGCTGTGCCCTGATCTCCGCGTCGCTGCCGTCCGTAAGCTGCAAATCAATCAATTTTCGCACACAATCCCGCAGCTCAATCATCCCCTTGACGCGCTCCTGCGTCGTCTGATTGAGTACGGGACGGGTCATCACCGAATTTTCGCGATAGTAAACCTGACCGTTCACGAGCGCATACGAGAAATTGCGCACATCGGGATCAGCCGGAATGGTTCGCTCACTGTTCATATCCATTTCGGATATTTCTATCCTTTTATATTCCCCGTCGATGTTCCGCACTGCCGCATGGAGCTGCTGCGCGAGGTCAGCCGGAGACTGGCAGAGGCCGGATACCGCCTCGGCAATCTCGACGCGACCATCATCGCCCAGCGGCCAAAGCTCGCGCCGCATATCGAGCAGATGCGCCGGAATATCGCAGGCGCACTGCATACCGGTCTTGGGAACATCAGCGTCAAGGCAACGACGGAGGAGCGCCTCGGCTTCACCGGCTCCGGCGAGGGGATCGCCGCCCATGCCGTCTGTCTGATCGAATAGTCAACGGGGCTGCAGCGTGTTTCATTTCGCTGCCGCCCCGTTTTTCTGGCCGTCAGAATGCTGACCGCAGCAGCCGGGTCGCGTGCTGCGCCTGCCGCCGGGCATTCTTACCGCATCACCCGTGACGGTAGATTTTCTTGTCCAGCGCGAAAATGCGGTTGGAGAAGCTTCCGACGGGCAGATCCTGCAGCGCCTCGGCGTAGATCTCCATGCGGCTGTCGATGAGGTCGATCTCGGAGAGCAGCTCTGCCTCGGCGCACATCGGGCGCACAGCCGCGCCGAACTCCGGTTCGCCATGGTGCGAGAGGATCATATGCTGCAAAAGCAGGCTCTTTTCCTCGGAAATGCCAAGCTCCTGCGCGCACTGCTGCACCTCCTGCGCGCCCATGACCAGATGGCCGATCAGCTGGCCGGAGAGCGAATAATCCGTGACCATGCCGAGCCCCGAGAACGTAAATTCCCGCTCCTTGGCAAAATCGTGCAGCAGCGTGCCGGTCAGAAGCAGACTGCGGTCAATGATCCCGGCGTAGAGCCCGGACAGGTAATCGGCCAGCCGCAGCATGTTGGACGTGTGCATCAGAAGGCCGGACAGGAAGCTGTGGTGCACGCTCTTGGCCGCCGGGATGGACCGGAAGGCCTCGAGATGCCGCTCGAGCATCGTGCGGGCGACGGACTGATAGTCGGCATCCTCCATGGAGTCGATCAGGCGGCGGATCTCCTGCAGGCGCTCGTCCGGGTCGATCGGAGCGACCGGCACGAGGGCCGACACGTCATACTGGTCATTGCCGTCCGCCATACGGATGCGGCCCGCCGTGAGCTGCGGCGCGCCCTTGAACTCGGAGACCTGTCCGCGGATCTTGACGATCCGGCCGGTGTCGGCCGGGTTCGCGCCGATGGGGCCGGAGTAGTCCCAGACCTTCAGGTCGATCGTGCCGGAGCGGTCGGCCAGCACGCCGGATAAAAACGGCTTGCCCGCCGCGGTGGTCTTGAGAAAGGCATCCTTCAGGACGTAAAACCCCTCCACATCGTCGCCGGTATGCATCCCGGCGATCAGCTTGTTGTATTCCATATACGCATCCTCGCTGTTCTTATATTTTATGATGATTATAGCAGTCTTTTCGCCCGTCTGCAATCATACAATGAAAACCTTTAGCAGCGCCAACAATACCGCCAACTTTACCATAGCTAAGAGCCGTACTCTTTACGTCGCCGTAGTTCGTGCAGTTGGATACCGTATTCGTAACGCTGCCATTCGCAAACGCATAACCGACGATGCCGCCGTATGCAGCACTCGAGTTATTATATTGGCCGGTTACCGTGCCGCGGTTCGTGCAGTTATTTACAGTCGTTCCAGCACTGCCGTATCCTATCTTTACATATACCTTTAGGCTTCTGCTATGAGCCTGTTGGCTGGATTGCGCCTGTAACGCAATATGGTTTTTCATAGCTACAACTTCTACTAAACCACACCAACTGCGATTTCTCGCCTGCGCACATTTCTATGCGCCCGAATTGTAGACCCGTACATTCGCAGATTCGTCAGTCGTTTCTGACCATTCTCGCCTTGGGTATTTTATAGACCCCCGGCATATAGGCAGCACCGTCCACCTCTGGACAGCTTTCGCCGCAGATTCTTCCGCGGTACGGCTGCTCTCTGCCGACTTCACCGAGCTTCCAACAATCTACGTTTCCGTTTACATTGCTGGTCGAAGTATCAGGGCGGCGTTTCAAGGCGTTACCCCATCATTCCGCCTGTCGGATAATCAGTTCGCTGATTGTGATTCATCACTTCCTTTTTATCAGCGTCTAACCTTTTCAGTTAGAAACAAGTCGCACTATAGCACTCATAATACTCCTGATGCCCTCTGGATGTATGCGTCGTGGAAACGTAGGTGCCCTGCAAGGAATACTGTTTGCAGCTTGGGCAGGTGCCGACAATGCCGGTGGACGCACGAGACACAGCCTTCGCGGGCGCTTTCATAATACCGGAATCAGCAACAGTGGATGCGGCACTGTCGGCGTTGGAGTACACGCCGTACAAATCGTAAAAATATCGGTCGCTGCGGTTGGAAGCCGCCCAATCATAGGTGTAGAACGGCACCGTTGCTTCCGGGTAGCCAATGATGTAGGCGATATAGAGCGTGTCGCCGGAATCGGCTTCGCGCCAGAACGCATCCTCGCCGATGCTGTTCAGAACCGTTTCGCCGTAGTACATGG
>ENA-OROL01002651-OROL01002651.1-human-gut-metagenome-genome-assembly--contig:-NODE-2651-length-12167-cov-2.850066_pt1 | contig 12167 bp, 8 predicted proteins | sample MGYA00242128_ERZ509048 | MGnify/ENA primary metagenome ERZ509048 (study PRJEB26280, sample SAMEA2338750) | human gut metagenome | biome: human gut; feature: human-associated habitat; material: faeces...
TTTTCTTTTCAGCTATATCTCCCACATGCCACATGAACATTCTCTTCCACCTTTCTTTCCGTTATTATACGGATTCAGGCAGACAGAAAATGTCTATCCATATCTTTTTTATAGTTTTCTGACATTTTTACAAGTTCACCAGCCGGAGGGATTTGGAGAAGAAGGCTGAAGGCATAGAAATATCCAGAAAAATAAATTCTGAATTTACTTAGGCAGCCAAAACACAGCCCACAGAGAATATAATATTCCCTGTGGGCGTCTCTCCTGCTACGCAAACCAGAAGTTATTCAATAATTGTTCCGGTTTTCTCCAGATAGCCTTCTAAAGCTTTATCAATTGATGTAATAATTACCTTTCTTCCATTGCCTTTTTCAAGGAAAGAAACACCTGCTTCAATCTTTGGAAGCATTGTATTTGGCTCGAACTGACCTTCATCGATGTATTTCTGTGCTTCTGCTACAGTAATATGCTCTAATGGAGATTCCTGTTCTGTATTGTAACCAACACAGACATTCTCTACACTTGTTAAAACCATGAATACGTCTGCGTTCAACAGTTCTGCCATTCTTCCACTGGCATAGTCTTTCTCGATAACTGCGCTGGCACCATGAAGTTCTACTCCCTGTGCTAACACTGGAATTCCGCCACCGCCGCAGGCGATAACTACCTGTCCCTGGTCAGAAAGCGCTTTGATAGAATCAATCTCGATAATTCCCTGTGGCTTTGGAGCTGCTACAATTCTTCGATAACCGCCCTCTACTTCTGTAACATAGTTTCCATGTTTTTCTTCCTGCTCTGCTTCTTCTTTCGAAAGAAGTCTTCCGATAACTTTAACAGGCTCATTAAACGCATCATCATAAGGGTCTACCATTACCTGTGTGATAATTGTACATACTGGGCGATACACTCCTCTTTTTAAGAGTTCGGCACGAATCGCATTCTGTAAATCGTATCCGACATATCCCTGACTCATGGCAGAACATACGGACATAGGCGCCTGTGTATAGTCTTCTCTGTCCTTGCTAAATTCATTCATCGCTGTATGAATCATTCCAACCTGTGGTGCATTACTGTGGGATATAACAACGTCTGCCCCTGCTTCTACTAAATCTGCAATTGCCTTGGCTGTATTTCTTGTTGCTTTGTACTGTTCTGGCATTGTTGTTCCTAATGCTCGGTGTCCGAGGGCTATTACTACTTTTTTCTTGCTCATAATTCCCAATCCTTTCTACAGTTATACTTGAGTTATATTTGTCTTTTAGTCTACCAGAAAATAAAAAGAATTTCCAGAGCGTGTTTATAAAATTAGTTTCCTGTAAAAGATTACAAGATATAAAAAATATTTAAATCACGCCGACTATTTCTCCAAATATTCTTTCATTGCCTCTATTGCCTTTTCTCCGTCATGAAGTCCCTGTTTATAAAGGACCGTAAGTTTGGCCTTATCCTTTTCAATTCTTCCTACTTCCACTTTTGCTTCCGGACGAATGATAAAGACTTTTCCCTCTTTTTCCTGTTCTTCTAAGAAATCTATTGTCTCATTATAACGGACATGTCTTGTCTCCATAGCATGAAGAAATTCTTTATACTTTGGATAACGAAGACGCATAATCGGCATCAGCTTATTCGGCGCCTTACGATATCCGTGGTCTCTTGTGAGAATGACAACATTCTTCTCATTGCCATCTTCTATTGATTTACGAATCGGAATACTGTCAGCAATTCCTCCATCAAGAAGCTTATGTCCTTTTACAACGATTGTCTTAGAAACTAATGGCAGCGAACTTGATGAACGAATCATCCACATCTGCTTTCTAAGATCTCGCACTCTTAAATATCTTGCAGCTCCTGTTTCCACATCAGTAACTACTGCATAAAACTTACCTGGATAATTTAAAAATGCCTGATGATCAAATGGATCTAACACATCTGGAATCTGTTCATAAAGCATCTCTGGCCCAAAAACATTTCCTGTTTTCAAAAATGTTTTTGCTCCACAGTAATTCGGGTCATCAAGATAATCTACATTTACTCGAAATGCCCTTCCTCTCTGTTTAGAAAGGTAGCTGCATGCATGGCAGCTTCCGGCAGATACTCCATATACACTGGAAAATTCAATTCCTGCATCTAAAAAGGCATCTAATACACCGGCTGTATATACACCGCGCATTCCGCCTCCTTCTAAAATCAATCCTGCATTATACATAATCGACCTCGCTTTCTATTTTGCATTTTCTTTGCTGTCTTTTTATATAGAACATAGTATAACTCGATTTCGGTAAATTCTCCACAGTTATTTTTTATAGTAATTGCTGCGGGCATCTCCTTGCCTGCGGCAAACCAAATTTCACCTTATCACCTGCTGGCGTTTATATTCGCTGATTGGTTTTCTTCCTGCTTTTCTGGCAGCAATCTGTTCATACAAGTCTGCGGTTCGTATATCTATACTGTAAATCTGTGCCTGTGCTGAACCGTTGGAATAAAGTTTTTTGCCCTCTGCAGGACGTTGGATGATATCCAAAGTGGCATTTTGACGTATTTCTTTTAGCAGGGGAGAAGAGGATTTGGAAAAGCCTAATATTCTTGCATATGGTATCGGAATGTCTTTGGCTTCTTCTAAGAATGGATAGTATTTCATGTGAAGTACGATATGCAAAAGAACTCTTCTCAATGCCGCATCCGTAATCTGTCTGGCGTGAAGGCCTTCTATCAAATCTTCGAAAGAAAGTCCTGGCTCATAAATATTTTGAAATCTTCTTGCTAAATCAAGATTCATTCCAAAGTATTTGCCAATTACTTTATTTTTCAGAAGAAACGTATAGTCAAGATAGGGCATTAAATCTTCCCAGGTCACAAAGTTATTCTGTAAAAATCCTTCTATAAAAGAAAGATATTCTCCACAAAGTGCTTTTTCAAATGCCTGGGGTGCTTCTTTTTCTTTGTTATAAGTATTATTATAGATATTGCTGACTCTGTTATTGGTATTTTTTCCCGTATTTCCACATTTTCTGCTATTACAAGTTTCTGTATTATACGGATTTTTTCTACTGAAGTTTCTATAAAAATGGTACATTTCCTGGCGGATTGCTGTTGCGGAGGAATAGTTTTCTGTCAGTTTATTTTCATGATAATGATTTCCTTTTCTTTTAATAACAACTGGCCTGATCAAAGAATTTCTTCTTTTTAATGCTTTGATATATTCCAAGCCTAAAATGTGATTTGGCTCTTTTAAAAATTCTATTGCTTTTTCTGGTTTCGAATCGAATAATAAATTTCCCGCTGCGAAAGCTCTCGCTTCTGGAAAACTTTTTCCTGATTTTAATTTTTCCTGCAAAATCTGTTTATATTCTTCCGGTTCTTCAAGAAATAAAGTCGCATATGCCGAAAAATCTTCTACTTCTGCCCATTCGCTTCCAAAGGAAAGATAATCGACACAGCCTAATTGATCAAGAATCCCAATCCCTGCTGTCGCAAAATATTCGGCACTGGCTGTCGCATAGATTGCCGGCATTTCAATAATCAAGTCTGCTCCGCCAGAAAGCGCCATCCGGGTTCGCATATATTTATCTGCAATTGCTGGTTCTCCACGCTGTACATAGTCCCCGCTCATAACTACAACAACATAATCTGCCCCTGTTTTTTTCCGTGTTTCTTCTATATGATATTGGTGTCCTTTGTGAAATGGATTATACTCTGCGATAATTCCCGCTACTTTCATAAATGAACTCCTTTCTCCTTTTATTTCTACCTGAATGCAATTCATCTCCCACCTTAGAGGTCGGAGTATTCTTGCTGTAAGCGGATAAATCTGCTTATCTTTATCCATATTATAACCGAAAACAAACGAAACAGCAATCTTCCTATTTTTTGTATTTCTTACTATTTTTTATCGTTTTTTGATGAATTTTTTCGATTTTTTGGACATTTTTATATTTTTGTCTAATCATGTTAACTTTCAAACAAAATCATTTATTGTTTACTATGAAATACAATTACCTATCAAAACTCAAAAAAAAGTGCCGAAATAACAAAAAAACTCCATCATAAGCTGAATAAGTACATTTTCAAGATAAAAAAAACAAGCTATAATATGCCTAGCAAAATAAAATAAGCGAAATTTGGCGTTTCGTAATAAATAATTATACAAAAAGGAGATATGAAATGAAGGTTTTAGTAATTAACTGCGGTAGCTCTTCCCTGAAATATCAGGTTATTGATTCTGAGACAGAACACGTTCTCGCAAAAGGTTTATGTGAAAGAATCGGTATCGATGGTGTTTTAACTTATCAGCCGGCCGGCCAGGATAAGATTAAGTACGAAGCTGCAATGCCTGCACATCGTCAGGCTGTTGAACTTGTATTAAAACAGTTAACAGACCCTGAAAATGGTGTATTAAAATCCATCGATGAAATTGATGCTGTTGGACATCGTATGGTACATGGTGGTGAGAAATTTGCTTGTTCCACATTACTTACAGAAGAAGTATTAAAGACAGTAGAATCTTGTAACGACTTAGCTCCTCTTCACAACCCTCCTACATTAGTTGGTGTTGCTGCTTGTAAAGAGCTTCTTCCTACAACTCCAATGGTTGGTGTATTTGATACAGCTTTCCATCAGACTATGCCACCAGAAGCTTACATCTATGGTCTTCCATATGAGTACTATGAGAAATACGCTGTTCGTCGTTACGGCTTCCACGGAACATCTCATAAATATGTTTCTTTAAGAGCTGCTGAGATTCTTGGTAAAAAACCTGAAGACTTAAAGATTGTTGTATGTCACCTTGGTAATGGTTCTTCCATCTCCGCTGTTGATGGTGGAAAATGTGTAGATACTTCTATGGGTCTTACTCCATTAGAGGGTCTTGTAATGGGTACACGTTCTGGTGATATCGACCCTACTTGTATCGAATTCATCGCTCACAAAGAGAACCTTTCTCTTGAGCAGGTTATGGATATCATAAATAAGAAATCCGGTGTTCTTGGTATTTCCGGTGTTTCTTCTGACTTCCGTGATCTTGACGAGGCTGCAAAAGCTGGTAACAAACGTGCTGACTTGGCTTTAAGAGTATTTTCTCATTCCGTAGTTAAATACATCGGAAGTTTCATCGCCGTTATGAACGGTGTTGACGCCATCGTATTTACAGCTGGTATCGGTGAGAACGACGATATCATCCGTTCAAGAATTATCGAACATTTCGATTACCTTGATACAACTTTAGATCAGAAAGCAAACAAGATGCATGGAGAAGAACGTATTATCTCCACTCCAGAATCAAAAGTAAAAGTTATCTGTATCCCAACAAACGAAGAGCTTGCAATTTGCCGCGATACAGTTGAAATCGTTACTAAGAAAATGGTAGAAGATACAGTGAAAGATGTTTTAGGTAACAACTAATTCTTTCCTATTTTTTATCATATCTTCATTACTTAATATAAAGAATCCCCCGGAAAGTTCCTCATCCGGGGGATTCGATTTTTATTCGGGAATGACAGAGGATAGACAAAAAATTCAAAAACAGACGAATCCAGGAAGATAAAATATCCCTATTTGTGGTCTGGGAGCTACGAGACTATAATAAAATATTAGAAAAGGCCGACATGAAAAGGTATTGATTTTGACGACTTTGTGTTTTATACAACTGAGTCAAAATCAATACCTTTTCATGTCGGCCTTTTCTTAGAAGACGACTTCTCGTAGCGACGAAAATCACAAATATAGATGATTTGATTCTCAGACTTCGTCTGTTTACTCACCCCGGCAAATTCCTATTTTCTATGCAGGATTCTGATGGAGTTGAGCAGGCACAATACCGATACTCCTGTATCAGCAAATACCGCAATCCACATATTTGCGAATCCAAACAGACCCATAATCATAACGATGATTTTGATTGCAAGTGCAAATACAACGTTCTGCCATGAAATACTATTTGTCATTTTGGCAATGCCGACGGCTTCTGGGATGGCTTTCATTTCGGAGTTCATGAATACGACATCTGCTGCTTCGATTGCTGCGTCCGCGCCGCTTCCCATAGCTGCTCCAACATCAGCTCCGGCAAGTACCGGTGCATCGTTGATACCGTCTCCGACAAACATAACCGCTCCATGATTTTCTCTGATTTTCTTCAATTCAGATAATTTATCCTGCGGAAGCAGTTTTGCGTGTACTTCATCAATTCCAGTTTCTTTTGCTACAGCATCTGCACTTTCCTGTGCATCACCCGTAAGCATTGCTGTAATAATTCCCTGTTTCTTTACATCGGCGATTGCATCTTTGGCATCGTCTTTTACTGTATCGGAAATGACGATATTTCCAACAAATTTGCCATTTAAGGCAACGAGTACTTCTGTACCAAAGTTTTCTTTCTGGTATACACTTAAGTCTACGTTCTGTGCATCCATAAGCTTTCTGTTACCACAGAGAACAACACCTCTGCTAAGTTCGGCACGAATACCATGTCCGGCAATTTCTTCTACTTTCGATGGTCTTTCGATAGAAAGTCCCTTTTCTTCAGCTGCTTCTACGATGCTATTTCCAATTGGATGTGTAGAAGACAATTCACAACTTGCACTGATTGCTAATAAATCATTGGCAGTCATTGCATTTCCTGCTGGATTGGCTTTCTGAACAACAAAGTTACCCTTTGTGATCGTTCCCGTCTTATCCATTACGATTGCTTTTACATTTTTCAGACTTTCAATTGCAATTCCACCTTTGAAAAGGATACCTTTCTTAGAGCCTGCTCCGATTCCAGAGAAGAATGCCAGCGGTACACTTAATACTAACGCACATGGACAACTGATAACTAAGAATGTCAGCGCTGTGTAAATAGATGCGGTTCCGCTTGTTCCATGAATCGTATTTACTGTTCCTGTATAGGCACTGTCTACGAAGAAATGCCAATTCAGGGAATCTGGTAAAATAAATGGAAGTACTACTGCTACAAATAATGCGAATAATACAACGAATGGTGTGTATACTCTTGCAAAACGAGTAATAAATTTATCAATGTTTGGTTTACTTGCCGCTGCATTTTCCACAGAGTCAAGAATTCTTGTTACCATAGATTCTTCAAGAATTTTTTCTACACGAATCTTTAACTGTCCAGATGTATTCACACATCCGGAAACGATGTTGTCTCCTGCCTTTGCCATAACAGGTACTGGCTCACCGGTAACTGGTGAAGTATCAATACGGCTCTCTCCATCAATGATAACACCATCTAATGGAATACGGTCACCCGGACGGACTAAAAGGATATCTCCTACATTTGCTTCTTCCGCATCAATAATACGGACATCATTTCCAATGACAAGATTAACAACTTCTGGTCTTAAGTCAACCGCTTCCATAATCTGAGTACGGCTCTGCTCGGTTGCTTTTTCTTCAAAATACTCACCGATACGATAGAAAAGCATTACGCCTACTGCTTCTGGGAATTCCTGAATACAGAACGCACCAATTGTTGCAATACACATAAGGAAGTTCTCATCAAATACCTGACCTTTCATGATATTCTTTCCAGCTGTGATTAATACCTTGCCGCCAAGAACTAAATAAGCAATCAGGAACAGGGCAAACATTGGAATGGTTGGTACATTTCCCACATGTTCAAGAATTTCACCAATGATGAAAATAACTGCTCCCACGCCGATGCTTACAAGAGGATTGTTAAAAGAGAACTTCTTCTCTCCTGCTTCTTCAGATTTTATCACTTTATTGTCTTTTGGAACAATTGTGATTCCATCTTCCATTGCATCAATTGTCTCTTTAATCATCGGAATCATCTGGTCTGGATTCTTAGCAGAAAGTTTCATCTGCTTCGTTGCATAAGTAATTGTCAGATCATCCACACCATTTAATGTTCTTAACTTTGCTTCTATCTTTGCTGCACAGTTTGCACAGTCAAGACCTTCTAAAATATATACCTTTGTATTAGAAATGCCGCTTAGCTTCTTACGCTGTCTTGGAACAATTGTTACTCCATCTTCAATAGAATCTACAACTGCCTGCATCTTTGGAAGTAACTCTGCCTGATTATTTGCTGAAACTCGAAGCTGCTTTGTTGCAAATGCCACTGATGCGAATCCAACTTCCGGCATCTGACGAATCTTCGCCTCAATCTTTGCTGCACAATTCGCACAGTCGATTCCCTCTAAAATATATACTTTCTTCTCCAAATCTTCATCTGGCATATGACAGTTACATTTTGCAAGGCTCTCTCCACAAACATCACAATATTCTACATAGGAATTACACTGCTCACACTGACAGCCTTCCGGATGTCCTTCTACCTGATGATGATCTACCTGAAAATGTGTGTGTGAACGAGTTGCCTGTGGTTTTGCCGGACCGTGATCGTGATGATGGTGATGCTCATGATTGTGATGGTCATGGCCACATCCACACTCTTCTCCATGTTCATGATGGTGGTGATGATGCTCGTGTTCCTCGTGGTCATGATCATGGTCGTGGTGGTCATGGCCGCATCCGCACTCTTCTCCATGTTCATGATGGTGATGATGATCATGGTCCTCATGGTCATGATCATGGTCGTGGTGGTCATGGCCGCATCCACACTCTTCTCCATGTTCATGATGGTGATAATGATGCTCGTGTTCCTCATGGTCATGATCATGGTCATGGTGGTCATGGCCGCATCCACACTCTTCTCCATGCTCATGATGGTGATGATGATGCTCGTGTTCCTCATGGTCATGATCATGGTCGTGGTGGTCATGGCCACATCCACACTCTTCTCCATGTTCATGATGGTGATAATGATGCTCATGATTGTGAGTTTCTGCTGCTTTACGTCTGCTGCGGGTTCTCTCAACAACTTCTACATCTGGTTCCATAGACTGAATTGTCTCTCTGATTTTTGGCAGAACCGCTTCCGGATCTTCTGCTGCAAATCGAAGCTGCTTGGTTGCAAATGTAACGGATACATCGCTAAGCTCCGGCAGCTTACTAAGCTTTCTCTCAATCTTGGCTGCACAGTTTGCACAATCAAGGTTCTCAAGAATATATACTTTTCTCTGCATTGTGATACCTCTCTTTTTGATATTATAGAATTACCCCAGTACATGTTGAAAAACAACAAGTAATCTACACGCTCTAGAGCGTGTTTGAAACACTCTCTAGGAATCGGTATGTGTCATATGTATTAATGCTTCTTCCATAATATCTACAATATGCTGGTCATCCAGTGAATAAAAAACATTTTTTCCTTCCCGTCTTGCTCTTACCTGATGCATCTTACGCATTACGGCAAGCTGGTGGGAAACTGCAGACTTAGTCATGTCAAGGAAAACTGCAATATCACCGGCACACATCTCCTGCTCCTTTAGTGCATACAGAATCCGTATTCTTGTGTCATCTGCTAAAACTTTAAAAAAGGATACTACCTTATCAATCTCGCAGTCTTTCGGCATACTCTTCTGTACCTTTTCAATACTTTCAGGAAACATTGCCACACAATCGCTCTTTTTCGTTCCCATAACTTCCTCCTTCATCAAACAAATAATTGAATACTTGTTCAACTGTCCTTATTATAGTTGAACGAGTGCTCAATTGTCAATAGGTATTTTTAAATTTTTTCTACTTTTTCAGTATGATATAAATTTTAAATAAATTTCTATTGTAAATCACATGGTAACCCTTACTAAGTCAAAGAAACCTTTTTTCTGAAATTTTATTAAAACCTGATTACATTTCCTGTGCAGTTAAAAATAAATTTTTCTCCAAAGTTATTTTTTATCGTTTCTAAATTGTCCTCTCCCGTACAATGGGAAACGGCAATAAAATTTATATTCATTTCTTTTAAGTCATCTATTGTCTTTCTAAGCCGCTCTCCGTCAGCTTCCATCAAATGGGTTCCTCCGACAACTCCGCAAATCTTTTTACCACTTCTCTTTTCAATTGTTCTAAGAATATTCATAATGCCCGGATGAGAACATCCCACTATAACGACAATGCCTTGCTCGGTATCTAATGCTACGGCAATTTCGTCTGTGAAAGAATCCTTCGTATATTCAGATATTACTTTTTCTATTGTCGGCTTCACGCTCAATTCATCAGAAGAACAATCGGTACTGTACGCAGTCATTCCTTCCTCTGTTCCAGAGTGTGTTTGAAAAAAGCTTTCTGCAAAGCAATCAGCAACAATTTCCTTGTCTTCTTTTTTTACAAAAAAACGAGGATTTAACTGTTCATATCCTACAATGCGCTCAAAGTTACGATATAATGTTACTCCCGGAAAAATCATTTGCATATCTTCTTTTACCTCACAAACGGTTATTCCTTTTTTCTCTAATTCTTCCTTGGAAAATGCAATCCCAATATCTTTCATCGTTCCATCGTTTTTCTCATAATATTTTCCCTGAAAAAAATCTTTTCCCACATATATTTTTCTGATTGTCTCTTCTTCTATGAGTCTTTTCACACCACCAGCATGATCATAATGGGCATGGCTAATTAATAATGCACCTAAATTTTCAAGAGAAATCCCCATTTTCGCTGCATTTTCATAAAATATTCCACTCTTCCCTGTGTCCATTAACAGGCAAACCTGTTCCTCTTGATTCTCACTTTCAATCAAAATAGCAAGACCATGCTCACACATATATCTTTCCTCTTTATCCACATGATTTTCAATCAACGTAGTCAGCTTCCATCTCATAAAAAGTTCCTCCATTCTCTATAAATCATGATACAATAGATTTAGATTTTTGAGAAGTTTTTTTAAAGTTAAGCTGTGACTATAGTAATTCCACAATTACTATAAAAAACCCATCATTATAAAATGCAATTACTACGCTATACAACTACACTATATCTCAATACTTTCCTCTTTTTTAAGTGTCCGTAGTGTAATATTCATTCAGTAATAACAGTTTATGAATAATGATTTGACAGTTCACAATAAAAGATGTACAAGGTAAACTGGCAAAATTATATTCAATAATACTTTTAGAAACCAAATGGATGAAGCAGTAGTTACATCTATAATTACAATAAATTATTTCTGGAGGTTTTATTATGAAACATTCTCTTCATTTATACGGAACTCTTGGTCCTGCCTGTGCCACAAAAGAAAAAATCCGCACAATGTTTTTATCTGGCATGACCGGAATGCGCCTTAACCTTTCCCACAGCAATCTTGATGACTGTAAAGACTGGCTGCAGCAATATTACGAAGTTTCCGAACGTCTGCACATCGTTCCTGAACTTCTTGTTGATTTACAGGGTCCTGAACTTCGCATCGGAACTCTGGATATTCCACTCTCCCTTTCCGAGAATGATCTTATTTTTCTTGTATCAGAAAAATCATTTGATAAAAGAAAAGAAAACTCCGCTATATTTTCACGAATCATAGCTGGAGAAGATGAACTTTCTATTATTCCATGTCCTGATATTCTTTTTTCTTATTTCGATGAAGGACAGGAAGTAAAATTAAACGATGGAAAAATTGTATTAGAATTATCGGCACCTTTAGAAGAAGATATTTTCTGTGCCAAAGTCAAAAAAGGCGGTGAACTGACTTCAAGAAAAAGTATTGCAATAAAGGATGTTACCGTTCCTCTGCCTGTACTCACCGAAACAGATAAACAAAATCTGAAATTACTCAGAAAATATCACGTTACCGGCGTTATGCTTCCTTTTGTAAGAAATGCTGATGATTTAATCACTCTCCGAAAGGAACTGTGTGCCGACGGTATGGATTATATACGCATCTTTGCAAAGATAGAGTCGTTAGAAGGTGTAGAAAATCTGCCTTCTCTCCTGCCTTTCTGTGATGAAATTGTTATAGCAAGAGGGGATCTCGGAAATGCCATTCCTCTGCCAAAACTTCCCGCCATCCAGAAACGAATCGCCATGACCTGTCTGCGTGCAAAGAAACCATTCATGGTCGTAACCCAGATGCTCGCCTCGATGGAGCAAAATCCTGTACCAACCAGAGCAGAAGTAACGGATATCTTTCAGGCAGTCTTAGATGGGGCTTCTTCTCTCATGTTAACGGGAGAAACTGCTGTTGGGGCTTATCCTGAAGAAGCGATAAAAATACTGGCACAAACAAGTGAGGAAGCCCTTCGCTTTAAGATAGCGAAATTCTGATTTGTGAGGCTGCGGAGCAGACGAACTCCTGAAGCTAAATAAAGCAT
>ENA-OROL01002652-OROL01002652.1-human-gut-metagenome-genome-assembly--contig:-NODE-2652-length-12164-cov-4.151458_pt1 | contig 12164 bp, 7 predicted proteins | sample MGYA00242128_ERZ509048 | MGnify/ENA primary metagenome ERZ509048 (study PRJEB26280, sample SAMEA2338750) | human gut metagenome | biome: human gut; feature: human-associated habitat; material: faeces...
TACATCTGCTTCAGAAATACAATTTATCCCATATGATGCCAGCGAAAATATGAAAACTAAAGAAATTAAAGGATTAGGCGGGAAGCTTATTAAGCTTCAGTATGAAGGGAAATATAATTTCAATCTTGAGAGAAGCCTTAATTTTGACAAAGAATGTGCGTTGCTCATGGATAGAAGACTGGTTTCGTATGGTGGAAAAAATAGCAGAATTGAATTCTGTGATGTTCTAACTAATAATGGGAAAAGAATCCATGTAAAGCAGTATACAGGATCAGAAACAATGAGCCATTTATTTAATCAAGGACTTGTCTCTGCTTCTATGGAAAAGGATGCGGCTGATTATGCTCGTTTGGTTGACGATAAAATTGAGCAGATTGGAAAACATGAATCAATTTCATCAATTGAACAGTTTCATTTAGCGCTTAATCCAATACATGAAGTTGTATTTGCGATTGTTCGAAAAAGAGACAATCATGATCTTCCCTTTTTCAGTAAAGTTGCGCTATATTCCGTCAAAAAGCAGTTGAAGCGTATGGGAATAGAAACCAAATTGAATTGGATTGATCGTATAAATGAGCCAGAAGAGCAAGCGCCTAATGAGCATTGAAACACTACTGAGCGGCGAATCCAAGAATGTGGAGTACAAGCTCGTGCCTCCCTCCAGGAGCATTAACTACACCAAAACCGCGGTGGCGTTTGCCAATGGGCAGGGTGGTTGCTTGGTGTTCGGCGTCGAAGACCAAACGCTTCGCGTGGTTGGCATTGCCGAAGACAAGGTGTTCACGGTAATGGACTCCATTTCGGACGCCATCGTCAATAGCTGCGAGCCGATGATCATCCCCGACATCACCATGCATGATGTGAACGGCAAGACGGTTATCGTAGCCGAGATCGCTCCCGGCTTGCAGCGTCCGTACCATATCAAGTCGCTCGGCCAGGAGCAAGGAACGTTCGTTCGCGTAGCTGGCACCACGCGTCAAGCAGACCAGCCCACCATTCGGGAGCTGACCATCGAAGGCAGCAGCCGGAGCTTCGACCAAGTACAGTGCCTTGGACTGTCCATAACGGAAGAAGACATCGAGACACTGTGCGCAAATCTGACGAAAACCGCGAAGGATAATGCCGAAGACCTTGCAAAAGTCAAAACGGTTACGGAGAAACAGTTGCTGCAATGGGGCGTGCTGGCGGAACAAGACGGGCGATTGGTGCCCACCAACGCCTATGCGATTCTGACAGGCAATGAGGCCGTCCGATCCGTGGTGCAATGCGGCGTATTCAAAGGAACCACTAAAGCTGTGTTTGTGGATCGACGTGAGTTCGTTGGCACTCCGCAGGAGCTTATCGAAGAGTCCTACCAGTATGTGTTGCGCAACATCCATATGGGTGCCCGATTCAAGGGCGTGTACCGGCAGGATGTGTACGAGATTCCACCGGACGCCGTTCGAGAGCTGATTGTCAACGCGATAGTGCATCGCAGCTATATCGACCATTCAAGCATTCAGATCGCGATTTACGATGATCGATTGGAGATCACTTCGCCCGGGCGCTTGCCAATGGGGCAGACCATTGAACGCATGAAGCAGGGCTATTCGAAAATCCGCAACGAGGCATTGGCCTCTGCCTTTGAGTACATGGGTTACATTGAGCATTGGGGGAGCGGCATCCTGCGTGTGATGCAGGAGGTGCGCGATGTCGGATTGCCGGAACCGGAATTCCTTGGCGGCGATACGGATCTGCGCATCAACATTTACCGCAATGGCTCGGAGACAGGTTCTGATGACGGGATTGTGACGGGATTACGACGGGATTCGCTTTCTGATGACGGGATTGTGGAAGGAACAACTTCAAAAACGAGTGCTGCTCCGAATGCCGCCATTGCAGTGGTTCCATCCCAGAAGGAGCGTATTCTTGATGCGCTGCGTAAGAATGCGAGTATTTCTATCTCTGACGCCATACGGATACTGGGTGTGCAGGAAAGGCAGGCTCAACGAATATTGAAGAGCCTAATAGAGGAAGGCAGTGCAGTGAAAATTGGTGCTGCCCGCGCCACTCGATACGCTGAAGCGAAGAAAAGGACGGAACTGCATGAGTGAGAATAGCCAAGTAACAAGACTGCTCGCCAGACGTTTCAGCCAGCCAGGCGAGCGTGGGCGCATCGTGTTCTGGCGTGATGACAAGAAACAGTACGCGGATGTTGTGGAAACGTTGGTGGGGGAGCGCACCACTGATGAGATACTGCGTGAGGTTGAACTCATCACTCCGGAAATTGGGGATGAGAACGACAGGCGGTACATTCCGTTCACGGTGCGCTATCGCATGTTCCACGAGCAGCCGAATCAAAAATTCCTCGTGTATCTTACGGAGCCGGTCCCGGCGGTTCAAGACAACTGGCTGTTGGACTTGGAACTGGCATACGGCCCCACGTTCACCATGGACAAACTCGCCGTGACGCTTACGGAAACACTGCCGGAAGCCTCCGCCGACACCCGAAACGAGTGGTTGGAAGTAATGAGGGGCGTACCAAAGTTCTTCGACAGCGAAGAACGCGCCAAGCGTCTCGCGAAACGTCTTAACGCGCACGACGACGCCACCGATTTCCAAGCGAAGATGATCGCCACGCTGCTGCAACTGAAAGATGATCGGCACAGCATGCAAGACATCTGGGCTGAGCTGCTTACGCAATATTCGCAGAGTGACGATTCTGGCATCACCGCGATTGAACGCATGGGATTAAGCACGTTCCATTGGACTGGAACACGACGCATTTATCGTTTTGATGTGGATGCCGATGCCGGCAGCGAGCCGACGGTGAAGGACTTCGTGCTATGGCTGTTCCAGCTCGCATGGAACGGATTCTCCGATGGCAGGAACGCCGTTTCCGCTTATGCGAACATTATTCGCGACTGGGACGACTGGTATAAGAACATCGACATGCGCACGGTGTTGCAGAATCTTTCCGAGAATGCCGTGGAGGAACTGCACCTGTCCACTCGAATCGCCGATATGAGTGTGGAGGAGCTTGCCGACCGTGACCTGTTCCGCGACGTGGATGAGATGATCGTCAACAAGCTGTTCGAACGGTTGGGCTCGCAATCCATTACGGACGACCAGGTACAACGAATCATCAACGGGCGCAAACAAAAACTCTGGTATGCAGAATATACCGACCAATACGAGTGCATTGCCGCCGCAAGCAGGCTTCGCGCCGTGTTGACTGAATGCAGCGGACTCATTAGCACCATCAGCTCGCCGGAGCAGGGGATGAAGCTGTATGCCGAAAAGCTATACAAGGCCGATGGCGCATACAGAAAATATGTGCTCGCATGGCATCGTGCCAACCCGGATGCGGTGAGCGTGGACGATGATTTGCAAAGCGCCTACGAGACATATCAGCAGGATCTGGGTCAGGCATGGCAAAAACAAGTCGATACGCTTAACCAATGGAAATTCATAGGCGTGGACGCGCAAACCAATTTCTATGAACGTGAAATCGCGCCGGTATTGAAGTCCGGCAGAAAAATCGCCGTGATCATTTCCGATGCGCTACGTTACGAGGTTGCGCAGGAACTGTCCGAACGCATCGACAGGGAAAGCCGTTTCAGTACGAAACTGAATATGCAATACAGCGTTCTGCCATCCTATACGCAACTTGGCATGGCGGCGTTGCTGCCACACGGCTCGCTCGAATTCGACAGCAAAGACCGTTTGTATGTTCTGGCTGATGGACGCAGCACCAAAGGAATCGAAGCGCGCACTGCCATTCTTTCGGCCGTAGGCGGCAAAGCGATTAGATATGACGATTTGACAAAGCTGAAAGTCAGCGAAATCAAAGAACTATATAAATCCTGCAACGTGCTGTACGTGTATCACAACCATATCGACGCCACCGGTGATACGGAGAAAACCGAATTGGAAACAGTGGACGCGTGCGAGAAGACGTTCAAGGAACTGGGCGAAGTAGTCAAAAAACTTGCCAGCGGCAACGTCCATAACATGATCATCACCGCAGATCACGGATTCCTCTATCAGGACCGAGATCTGGACAGTACGGAATGGTTGAGCGAACAGCCTAAGGGTGATGCGGTATGGGTGAGAAAGAGGCGTTTCTCCATCGGATCCAATCTTGCTTTAGGTCGCGCGTTCGTGACATTCAATGCCGCGCAGATAGGAATGGACGATGCTCGGAATGAAGGCATAAGCATTCAAGTGCCGAACTCCATCATGCGCTTGCGCATGCAGGGCGCCGGTGTGAAGTATGTGCATGGAGGAGCAGCATTGCAGGAAATCGTCGTTCCTGTGCTGCATGTCAGTAAGGGACGTTCCGCGGCCGATGATGTGAGGCCTGTGGAATTCACTATTCTGCAACGAACCGACAGGCTTTCCAGCAGACAGTTGACTGTGGAATTCTTCCAGAACGAGCCCGTTGGAGGAAAAATCCGCGCACGTACCGTATTGGCCGGATTGTGGGGACATGACACGGCAGGCAATGATGTGCTCATCTCCAATGAGACACCGGTCGCCTTCGATCTGCTCGGGCAGGAGAAAAGCGAACGCCATGTGACGGCTACACTCATGCTGACCAGTGACGCGGAACGGTTCAATGGAACGAATATCGAACTGCGCCTGCGTGAGAAGACAGATGGGTCAAATGTGCTGGTCATGCTTGACCAGAAGGCACGATACTTCTTCAAACAGGGCGTGGTGGCCGACGATGCCGGATTCTTCGACTGAATTGGATGAGCACAGAGGAAAGCGACCGTAAGGGGTAACACAATGAATGAGCAGGGTATGAGCCAGAACGGTTGGATTGAAAGTCCTGAACACAACGCGGATGGGAATTCCCTGAGCGCGTTGGATGCTAAGATCACTGATATGTTCCCCGGAGTCACCGTCCGCAAGGATCTGGTGAACAAGGTCAAGGGCAATGCACTGGTGCCTTCATATGTGCTGGAGTTCCTGCTCAGCGCATATGCCACGAACACCGACCAGGCCAGTATCGAGTCGGGTGTGGATCGAGTGCGTGCCATTCTTGCAAACAACTATGTGCATCGCGAGGAAGCCAATCTTATCCAGTCGAAGATCCGAGAGAAGGGGAGCCACAGGATTATCGACCGTGTGCAGGTGGTGCTCAATGACAAAACCGACCTGTATGAGGCAACGTTTTCCAATCTCGGCATCAGTCAGGTCATTGTCGATCCAAGCCTTGTAAAGGCTTATCCGAAACTGTTGGTGACAGGCATCTGGTGCATGTGCCAGATCGGCTACGCATATTCCGGCGACCCGCGCGAAGTGCCATGGCAGTTACTTCAGCTCAAGCCTGTGCAGATGTCGCGTGATGATCGCGAAAACTACATGCAGCAACGTTCGCAATTCACCGATAGCGAATGGATCGATCTGCTGATGCAATCCATTGGGTTCAATCCCGATCTATTCTCCGACCGGGCGAAACTGCTGCATCTGGTACGCATGGTGCCGTTTGTGGAACGAAACTACAATCTGGTCGAACTCGGGCCGAAAGGCACCGGCAAATCGCACATCTATTCGGAATTCTCACCGCACGGCATGCTCATATCCGGCGGGGAAGTGACAGTGGCCAAACTGTTCGTGAACAATTCCAACGGACACTTGGGGCTTGTGGGCTATTGGGATACGGTGGCGTTCGACGAGTTCGCAGGCAAGGCCAAGAAGGCCGGCCGGGACTTGGTGGACATCATGAAGAACTACATGGCCAACAAGTCGTTCTCCCGTGGCGTCGAGACGTTCCAAGGCGAGGCGAGCATGGTGTTCGTGGGCAACACCTCGCATAATGTGCCGTACATGCTGAAAAATTCCGACCTGTTCGAGGAACTGCCGAAACAGTATCACGATCCGGCATTCCTGGATCGTATTCACTTCTATCTGCCGGGTTGGGAGTTCGAACAGATCCGTTCCGAGATGTTCACCAGTGGATTCGGTTTCGTTGTCGACTATCTGGCGGAGATCCTGCACAACCTGCGCGATGCCGATTACAGCGACCGGTTCGAAAAGTATTTCGAGTTGTCTTCCACACTGTCTACGCGAGATAAGGACGGCATCAAAAAGACGTTCTCCGGATTGATGAAGCTCATCTACCCGGACGGCAAGGCCACTCCTGAACAGATGGAACCGTTGCTGCGTTGCGCCATCGAGGGCCGCAAGCGCGTCAAGGACCAGCTGTGCCGCATCGACTCCACCATGGAGGAAGTCGAGTTCACCTACAAGCGTGTGAGCGACGGTGAAGTAGTCGCCGTGCAGACCTTGGAAGAGCTTGACTACCCGCAGTTGTATTGGCGTGGGCGTGTAGCTGAGAATTCGGAAGATGAGAGCGAGGCGGAATCGTTTGTTGCCGGTGATGACGTGGCAATTGCGGGTAGCGAGGGCGAAGCCGGTGCTTCTGAGAACGCCGATGCCTTGCCCGTAGCGCGGCAGCAAGAAACAGCTACGATGACTCCAGTCGAGCGTCTTGCGGCAAAGGCCGACGGAAAGCAGTGGGAACTGGTCGAAAACCAACGTGGAATCACGTATTACAAACTATTCGGGCCATATTTGGCTGGTGCGAAGAAAATCGTTGTAGAGGATGCGTATGTGCGTAAGCCGTACCAGCTGCGTAATCTGGCCGAGTTCTTGGAAATGCTGCTCAGATGCAAAAATTCCGGTGAGGATGTAGCCGTTCATCTGGTGACCGGACATAATGATCCTGGATTCGTGAAAGCGCAGTTAAATGGTTTGGACGAATTGGCATCGACGTTCTCACAGCTGGGCGTGGACCTTACCTACGAATTCAGAGACACTTTGCACGACCGTTCCATTACTTCGGATACCGGATGGGAGATTCTTCCCGGCCGTGGGCTTGACATCTTCCAGAAATTCGTTGATGGCGACTGGCTTAACCCGTTGTTGCGGCACCAGCAGCTTCGTCGTGTCAAAGAATGCAAGATTACGTATCGACGAATTGATGAGAAGTGAGGCAAAAATATGAATGTTCAATGTCCAGCTTGCGGCACGTATGTGGCAGAGACCGCGACCATGTGTCCGTATTGCGGCTTCCGTGGCGATGATCCGAGCCGGCCAATATACAAGCAGGGGGAGTATCGTCCTGTGCCAATTGTGCCTTGCGAAATCGTGATGGATGATGACCGGCGTGGCGAGATTTGGTTGTCTGACGAAGACAGCAAGAATCTGTTTCGGCATTTGACTAATTGGAAATGGCTCTCAACCATGCTTCCGGCTCTGGCGGAAACATTAGAAAGTATGTTTGGCGGAACTGTGCATTTGGAAGCCAAGCTTCCGGAACATATCATGCGCATGATTGAAGAGGACAAACTCCATTTCGCCACGGATAAAAACGGTGAGATTCTCGCTGAAGTGTTCGATGAACGCAATAAAATCTTCAAACAAGTGCGTTTGGAGAAAGTCGTCAGAAATGATACGTTATTGCCGGCTATGCAGCATCTTGAAACACAGGCTGCCCTTTGCTTGGTAATGGAAAAAATCGATGAAGTCGGCCGAGCTGTGCAACAGCTTGGCGAGGAACTGCAACAGGATCGTTTGGCCCGTGTCGATGCCGCGTTTGATATGTTCCAGCAAGCGTGTCGTATCGAGAGCAGTCGGGAACGTAATGAGTATGTACGTGAAGCGTTGAACGAGGCCACGCGCGCGAAGGCTTTGCTGGTGCGTAATTTTGCGCAGCAGCAGCGGCTGGTGAAGCAGAGTAGCAAGAAATCGGATGCCGCATTAAGGGCAATGCAGGATTATGTGGCGATTGTGAATGCAGTGAACGTGCAGATGCAAACGCATATGGCGTTGGGGCAACAGGACGTGGCCGCGTATTGTCTTCAGGATCTTAATAAGTTCATTAAGAACTATGATCTCGATAAGCGCGATACGATGCTCAACCTTGTAGGCAGCGTGAAGAGCAAGAACAGGGGCAGTAATCAGGAAAAGTTTATTGATGGTTCTTTGCAGGTTGCAGCGAACATTGAAAGCGTGGTGAAGGCTCTCGACGCGGGCGAAGTAATCTCTCCGAAACTCATTACCGAGAATGATGGGAACGGGAATGATTCTAACGATGAGGAGAAGCAGCATGATGAAGAAAACTGAGGATGCTGAAAAAGTTGCTGATGAAATTGCAGGTGTTGGCGAAGAAAATCCTGCGTCGAAAAAACGCTCTTGCATCAAGTGCAAGATAGAACTGGCTTCCGACAACAAGCTGCCGTTCTGTCCTGCTTGCTGGGAAGAAATTACCGGCTACCTGAAAAAGACCGGAATCGCCATGGGAACGTTGATGGTCGCTTTGATAAGAAAGTATAGTCCCAAAGTCGGCAAGGCGGTCTTCATGGCGATCAAGGCAACATTAAAGAAGTAATCATCTACGCTTTAATTGAGATGCCATAGAGACGCATTGCTTGCGGTGTCACGTGGCTGTTGTTCTCATTTCATGGGAAATGAGGGTGAAAAATCAATGTTTCGAGAGGTGGCACCGATAACGCCCGAATTCTTGCGCACTTTCGGATTCCGGCCCTGACGTAAGAGGGCATGGCCCGCGTCCTGTGTACGATTTTCATTCGCCAAAACAAAAAACCGCGATTGGAAGCCAGGAGACGGAACCATGCCCGAGAACATCATACAGATCGACCAGAACCTGCTCGAGACCAGGCTCGACCGGCTGATCACCGAGAAGATGACGCAGATCCTCAACGCGATGCTCGACGCCGAGGCCGACGAGATCACCGGGGCCGCCAGATACGAGCGCAGCGGGGGACGGAAGGCGTACAGGGCCGGCCACTACGAACGCAAGCTCACCGCCAAGGCCGGCAGGCTCGAGCTGAAGGTGCCGAAACTCAAGGGCGCCCTGTTCGAGTCCGCGGTGATCGAACGCTACCGGCGGCGCGAGCAGAGCGTCGAGGAATCCCTGATCGACATGTACCTGGCGGGCGTTATCACGAGGCCGTTGGAATCCGAATACCCGTACGTGTTCGTGGACGGCGTGTGGCACAAGCGCTCATGGGGCGGGCACGTGGAGAACGTGAGCGTCCTGGTCGCCATCGGAATCAACGCGGAGGGGCATCGCGAGGTCATCGGCGTCACGGAGGGCATGAGGGAGGACTCGGCCAGCTGGGAGCAGTTCTTCAGAGGCATGATCGAACGCGGCCTGAAGGGCGTCAGGCTCGTGGTCGGCGACCGGTGCGCCGGACTGGTGGCCACGGTCGGCTCGATGCTGCCCAAGGCGAAGTACCAACGCTGCATGGTGCATTTCATGCGCAACGTGCTCTCCAAGGTCCCGCCGATCCACAGGGAATGGGCGTCCGCCGCCCTGAAGGCGGTATTCGCCATGGAAAGCCGGGAATCCGCGCTGGACAAAGCCGAACAAGTCGCCGCGGAGATGAGGTCTAGGAGGCTGAGGGCCGCCGCCAACTGCCTGCGGGAGGGCGTCGGCGAGACGACGACCTACCTGCTGGACGAGTTCCCGGACGGGCACCGCAGGCGCATCCGCACGAACAACATGATCGAGCGGTTGAACAGGGAGATCCGCCGGCGCACGCGCGTCGTGGGCGGCTTCCCCGACGGGAACAGCGCGCTCATGCTCGTCTGCGCGCGCATCCGGTACGTCACCGCGAACGAATGGTCGACCCGCCGCTACCTCGACATGTCCCGGTTCGATGACAACCTCGTGGAAGCGAACTGATCATCGCTCCATGGACGGCCATGATCCAAAGTGCGCAACTTTTCGGGCACTACCAGGATCTCGTGTTCGGCACACCACGCCCCATCCGCACCGACGAATATGTGGTCGGCACCCCGCTGGCCTTCTCGCAGGCATACAACAACTACGGCTACTTCAACGGACTATTCGGTGATAAGCCGGCGGACATGTTCATCATCAAGGACGCTCCGGCATGGTTCCCCACCGAAGTGTTCCGCCCATTCCACTGGGGGTACCTGCTGTTGGGTAGCTCCGCGGGATTGGCCTTCTACTGGTCGGCACGACTGGTCGTCCTGTTCCTCTCCGCTTATCAGTTCTTTCTGTGCGTCGGTGGCGACAAGAAGCCCGTCTCCCGTCCCATGGCGGTTTTCGGCGCTTCGCTCATCACCTTCGCGCCACTCACGCAATGGTGGTTCGCGGTCAACGGTTTGCCGGAAATGCTGATCGCGGTATTCGTATCCATCTGCTGCTTCGACCACATGCTCCAACGGCAGGAGACGTGGGTGCGGCTGCTATGCGGTGCGGTAATCATGCAGTGCGCTGGCATGTTCATCCTCACGCTGTACCCGGCATGGCAAATTCCGATGGGTTACATTCTTCTGGGCCTCATCATCGCCATGGTGATCAGGCACTGGGGGAAGATTCGCTTCAAGCCCGTCCAAATCGTCGGACTGGTTGTGATAGGACTCGTTTTCACAACATTGCTGGGTTTGGCCCTGCTGAAATCCGCTGACACGATCCGTGCGATGATGAGCACCGCCTACCCGGGGTCGCGTATGTCGAAGGGCGGCGGCCAATCCCCGCTGCTGATGTTCTCTTCCTTGGCCACGCTTTGCCTGCCATTCAAGGATTTCTACGAGAGCGCAATGCTCACTGGCAACAATGTGGAAGTTGCCGCATTCATCGATCTGTGCCCTCTGGGCATGCTGTTCGCGGTCATGAACATGATTAAGCGCAAGAAAGCCAATTTCCTCGATTGCTATCTCATCGCGTTCCTTGTGTTTATGTCCGTATTTGCCGTTGTCGGATTCCCTGCTTGGTTGTCAAAGCTGACGTTCATGTCATCGGTGACCAGCAGCAGGACCACGGTCGCCATTGGCGTATGCAACATCATCCTGCTAATCAGGTGTGCTCGGGAATGGTGCGCCAACCATTCCGTGAAGGCCAAGGCTGTGGTCGCCGTGGTGTACACGGTATGCGCCGCGGTGATCGCATACATGGTCTTCAGTCCGTATCTGGATGTCACGATGACCATATCGTGCGCGGCAGCCGGGTTCGTCCTTGCGGCGGCTGTGGTGTCGTGCGATTTGAAGGTCGGTAAGATCGTCGCAACCCTTGCAACATTGGTTATGGCCTTCTCCGGTTTTGCAATCAATCCGGTGCAGTACTCCTCCGCGCCAATCACCGATCAACCGGTGGTCCAGCAGGTGCGCATACTGCAGGAGCATAAGCCTGGAGTATGGGTCGCGGAAGGCGGTAACTGCGCACGTCTGGCGAATCTGCTGGTGGCGAACGGCGTGAAGACGTTCAACGCCTTGGCGGTTACCCCGGACCTGCAAGGCATGAAACGCCTCGATCCGGACGGCACATGGCAGCGCATCTACAACAGATACGCGTTCATCAGCATCAACATCGTCGATAAGCCGGTGGAGAAACCATTCAAGCTCTCCGCCAACGATGCGTATACGATTACCGTGACTCCTGAACAGCTGGAACGGTTGGGAGTGACCTACGTACTTTCAACGAACGATCTGAACAAGCGCAGGTTCGACGGGTATCGTTTCGTGAAGATCGGCGAGACGGTCAGCGGGGAGACGCCGTACGAAGTGCAGCGGATTAACTAATCCCAAGTCGAGTTCTCGATTGTTGCAGGCAGGGAGCGGGGAGAACGGCTCCGTTCGCCCCGCCGGGACTTGGCGTACATACAACGGCAAGGCTAAGATAAAGTTCTATGTCTGAAGAACTTTTCACTCCCAAGAACATCATCGTGACCGGTGGCTGCGGTTTCATCGGATCGAATTTCGTGCATTACGTGGTCGACAACCATCCGGACGTGCACGTGACCGTGTTGGACGCTTTGACCTACGCGGGCAACATCGCGAACATCGCGGGCCTGCCGGAGGACCGCGTCGAGTTCGTGCACGGCAACATCTGCGACGCGGAGCTGCTCGACAGGATCGTGCCGGGCCACGACGCGATCGTGCATTATGCGGCCGAGTCGCACAACGACAACAGCATCGCGAACCCCGAGCCGTTCCTCAAGACGAACGTGGAAGGCACGTTCCGCCTGCTGGAGGCCGTGCGCAAGTACGGCGTCCGCTACCATCACGTGAGCACGGACGAGGTGTACGGCGACCTGGCGCTGGACGATCCGGCGAAGTTCACCGAGTCCACCCCGTACCATCCGTCCAGCCCGTACTCGAGCACGAAGGCGGCATCGGAC
>ENA-OROL01002654-OROL01002654.1-human-gut-metagenome-genome-assembly--contig:-NODE-2654-length-12156-cov-3.228989_pt1 | contig 12156 bp, 13 predicted proteins | sample MGYA00242128_ERZ509048 | MGnify/ENA primary metagenome ERZ509048 (study PRJEB26280, sample SAMEA2338750) | human gut metagenome | biome: human gut; feature: human-associated habitat; material: faeces...
ATTCCGCAACTTGGGATGCGGCGCATACCTCTGAAAACAATGGGCCGGCTAACACCCCTTGGTATGGGCACCATAGCGAAATCGAATCCGCTTGCGTCGTCGACTTCGGAATCAAGCCTCACCGCCTGTCATTTTGGTTCCAATCATTCACCGCAATGAAATCCGTCGACCTCAAGAGGCTCAATGTTTCGGCATGTGTCAATTGGCAGCATACGTTCTGGTGCTGCCAATCCTTGACCGCGCTCGACCTCTCAGGAATGAATGTCACCAAGTTGTACAACATCGAGTCGATGTGTACGGGTTGCTACTCGCTCAGAAACGTCAGTTTCGCAGGATGGAAAGGTTCCCCAACTACCACTGGCATTATGTTCTCAGATTGCTTTAATCTCGATAGCATCAATTTCGGCAATATGGACTTCTCAAGAATCACGAATGCACAAAGGATGTTCTTCAACTGTCGTTCCCTTACTCTCGACTGTACTAATTGGAACATTTCTGCCAACATACGGCATAATCTCTTCAATTACGATGCCCCCGGCGTGACCGCGCCAACGGTTTGGACAGCGAAATGATTTCCGTATTCTTCCCCATGCGTAGCTAAGTGGGCCGATAGCTTGGTAGCCGTGCGGCTCAATAGTCCAACTGCAAAACTGGCACGCAATCCAGTAGTCGACAATAGCGAGCTTTCTTAGATTGTGGCCAAAGGCGGTCGTGCCGATATCTGGATGAATAAGAATAATAAGAATAAGGTTAGAGAGTCTTCGGGCGAAAACAATACTAACGACCGGCTATGCCACGGGGTGCCATTTCGGGCACCCCTTTGTTCGGCTATGCGTGTAGACGTGTAGCTCTGTAACCGTGTAGCTCGGCAGGCGTACGGCGCGGGAAGGACCGTGACCTGAACGGATCTGCGATGGCAACGGTCATCGAGGATAACGTGAAAAAGGGTCGAGCTTGCGGCTCGACCCTTAGGTCGATTAAGGCGCGGGCTTTCGCAATGCAACCCGACCTGTGCGTCGCTCACCAGGCAGCGCGTTAGGAGAATGCAAGATGCTTTCCCTGCTCGCGACACTCGGTGAGAAACATGTTGATGATAACTTGGTACGGGACACCCGTGCGGGCGGATTCCGCCTTGAAATAATCGATGTTCTCGCCGTCGATGTTCATGGTGATGCGACGGCGGACCTTGCCGATGTAGGGGTTCGGAACGCTATCGGAGAAGTCGACCTCGGCGGGCATCTCCATAATCTCGTCCTTACCATTCATTTCGATACCTCCAATACTGCCGTTCCTCTGTCCTCGTCGATTTTCTCGCCGAGATTATCCTGATGGTCGAGCCACCATGCCTCTCGCAGTGGCAGACCGTCAGCACCAGCGATTCCAAGTCCATCCCTATCGGAAATAACCTCCCCTCGTAGTCCGAGTGCTTGCCATCCGGCACGATACGGGCGTATGGATCCGAGAACGCATCAGCCGCCGATTCGAAGCTCACTCCGTGCTTCTTCACGTTGATGGCGGCCTTGCGCTCGTCCCACTCGAATTCTATGTATCCGTCTTCAATCATACTGACATGATACATATACCGTACATATAAGTGAAGATGACTCTATCGGTCGGATCAGATATCGGATTGGGGTTTCCTAATTATTCGCGTAGCTCGGTAGCCGCGTAGCCCGATAGGTCTGTAGCTCGGTAGCGATGCAGCCGTATAGGGCGAAAACCTCTGTTCGATATAGGCCGGTAGATAGCTATCTAGCTGCGGAATTGCCGCTGCGGCAAGACTCCGTCGGTTTTTTCGGGGTGCCAGAGACTGAGAACCGTTGTAGGTTCGCGGTCAGGAGGTCCCCTTGGGCTTTCGCTATGTAAGCATCTTTTCCGGCGTCGAGGCGGCATCGCTAGCGTGGGAACCACTCGGCTGGGAGCCGGTGGCATTCTCGGAAATCGAGCCGTTCCCGTGCGCCGTGCTGGCCGAGAGATGGCCAAACGTTCCCAATCTGGGAGACATCACCAAAATCGATTGGAAGGAAGAAATCGATGGAGCTATCGACCTTGTTGTTGGCGGATCCCCGTGTCAATCGTTCTCGGTGGCGGGTAAGCGCGAAGGCCTCAAAGGCGCGTCCGGCCTTATGTTCGAGTACATTCGATGCGTACAGGAACTTCGTCCTCGCTGGTTTCTATGGGAAAACGTCCCAGGAGCGCTCACGAGCGAGGATGGGGGTGCTTTCGGACAGCTGCTCAGCGAAATGGATGAACTCGGGTATAGTCTCGCATGGAGAGTACTGGACGCGCAATTCTTCGGAGTGGCCCAGCGACGCCGCCGTCTGTTTCTTGTCGGACATCTTGGAGCCGAATCCACCGCAGAGGTTCTCTTTGAGCCCGACTGCCTGTCAGGGAATCCTCAATCGAGCCGTGAAAAGAGGAAGGAGCTTGCCCGCCGAGCTGGACGCAGCGCTGCGTGCGCAGGCTTCAAGTACAGCGCTGCGCCCCGAGCAAACACGATAGGGTATGCGGAAGAGCAAGCGAACACGCTTACCGCAGACTGGCATGCGCCGGCAGTCTTCCCGTTGCCGAACACGGCTCTGTTCCAGTACGGCACCGAGATCGCAGGGTGCTTGACAGCCCGCGGCGATTCGTCCCCCTGCGCGGACAGGGGCCAGAACATCGTCTGCATGACGGGCACGCAGACGCATTGCCATATCAGCGATGAGATCGCGGGATGCCTCACCGCGCACATGGGCAAGGACGATGCGCCCGTGGTGGTGGGCGAATTGAATCTGCAGACGTATGTCTGCGAGACAGCTCACTCGGGCAGCAACGGCCTGGGGGTCGGCGAAGCCGATATCTTCCCGACACTTGACACCTCATCTGGTCCCGCCGTCTGGGCTCGCGAGAATCCCGTCCGCCCGCCCTTCGGGTTCGCGCAGAATGTCCGCAGCGAGAGCGGTCCCATCGCCATGGGCGACGCAATCGAAGAGAAATCTATGGGGTCTAACCCCATGCTCGTCCGCCGACTCACCCCGCTCGAGTGCGAACGCCTGCAGGGTTTCCCCGACGGGCACACGCTGATCGCCTGGAAGGGCAAGCCCGCCGGGGAATGCCCCGACGGACCGCGCTACAAGGCGATCGGCAACTCGATGGCGGTTCCCGTCATGAGATGGATCGGCAGGCGTATCGCGGCGGCCGATACGGATTAGGCAACGGATTTACAGTTCCGCTAAAAGGGGCACCTTTTGATGTGCCCCTTTTCCTTTGGCAAAATCTTCATGTAGCCGTGTAGCTGTGTATGCCCGTAGCGAAGTAGCTCGGTAGGCACGTATGTATGGAGCCGCATGACCGGATTGTCCCTATCAGGATCTGAACGAGAATAATAAGAATGAGAAGAAAAAGAAATGCCTGTCCAATAATCTTAGTGTGTTTACAGGGCTTCTTATAGCAATTCTGTTCATATATTTTATGATTATTGTTATTATTCCTAATCTTGTAAACAGTGTTATACGTCTTATTCAGATTATTCCTGATAATGTCAATAAAGTTATTGATTTTGTACAGAAGTTTCTTAACGAAAATGAAACTCTTATGAAATATTCAGAGAATATTATCGATAAAACATATACATTTATTAACGACTGGCTCGGTAACGAGTTTCTTGGATATGCACAGGGAATTGCTTCCGGTGTTTCAACCGGTGTAGTTAATATCATTGTTGTACTTTTTAATGTTCTTATCGGATTCATTGTTGCAGCGTATCTTCTTACTGCAAGAAAAAAGCTTGCAAAGCAGGGAGAGATGGTTGTCTATAGTATATTCAAGAAAGAACGTGCTGCCAGCGTTATGGAAGAGATTAAGTATACTGATAAGGTGTTCAGCGGATTTGTTAATGGCAAAATCCTTGATGCCCTTGTAATAGCACTTATATGTTTTATAGCACTTAAGATATTTACAATATGTAATCCTGGCAAAGAGATGATGAGTGAGATTCTTATTGCATTCATTGTTGGAATATTTAATGTTATTCCTTTCTTTGGCTGGTACATAGCATGGTTTATCGGAGCTTTATTATGTCTTATTGTCAATCCTGCACAGTGTCTGTTCTTTGTAATATTTAATTTCATATTACAACAGATTGACGGTAATATTATCGGGCCTAAAATTCTTGGTAATACTACAGGAATCTCAAGTTTCTGGGTATTGTTTGCAATACTCCTCTTTGGTGATATATGGGGATTTGCAGGAATGCTTTTAGGTGTTCCTATATTTGCAGTTATATATCATCTTATTAAGAAATGGGTGTTTAAGAGATTACAGATTAACGGAATGGAGAATTTAAGCGAAGAATATGAGGCTGAATATCCTCCAAATGAGCGTGAAAAGAAGCTTGAAAGCTGATTTAATAATTTTTTAAAAGTGTCAAGTAAAAATGCTTGACACTTTTTTAAATATCTGATATTATACTCAAGGCTTATGAGTCAATCATGGCTTATACGATATTTAAGTTTGTGGCAGGTATTATGGAAAGAATTGTTGAACAGAATCTTTTATATGATTTTTATGGAGAGTTACTTAACGACCATCAGAAGAAGATATATGAAGATGCTATCTACAATGATTTATCTCTCAGCGAGATTGCCGATGAATACGGTATATCAAGGCAGGGAGTACATGATCTGATTAAGAGAGTTACGAAGACACTTGATGGATACGAGGCTAAGCTTCATCTTATACAGAAGTTCCTTGAAACCAAGGACAAGGTATCTAAGATTGATTCTTTAGTTGATGATTACATGGAAAGTCAGGATATATCTGATATTCATGAAATCAAGAAGTTATCCAATGAGATTCTTGAAGAATTTTAAGGAGAGATATTATGGCATTCGATAGTTTATCAGAGAAATTGCAGAATATTTTTAAAAATCTTCGTGGTAAGGGCCGTTTATCAGAAGCTGATGTTAAGGCTGCTCTTAAGGAAGTTAAGCTTGCCCTGCTTGAAGCTGATGTTAACTTTAAGGTTGTTAAGCAGTTTATCAAGTCTGTAGAAGAAAGAGCAATCGGTCAGGATGTTATGTCAAGTCTTACACCTGGTCAGATGGTTATCAAGATTGTTAATGAAGAGATGGTATCTCTTATGGGATCTGAGACAACTGAGATTGCCTTGAAACCTGGTTCTGAGATTACTGTTATCATGATGGCAGGTCTTCAGGGTGCTGGTAAGACTACTACTACAGCAAAGCTTGCTGGTAAGTTTAAGGCAAAGGGAAGAAAACCTCTCTTAGTTGCCTGTGATGTATACAGACCAGCAGCCATTGAACAGCTTACTATTAATGGTAATAAACAGGGTGTTGAAGTGTTCTCTATGGGAACCAACCAGAAACCTGTTGATATTGCCAAAGCTGCTATAGCTCATGCTAAGAATAACGATTTTAATACAGTTATTCTTGATACAGCAGGACGTCTTCATGTCGATGAAGATATGATGAATGAGCTTATAGAAATTAAAGCTAATGTATCAGTTGACCAGACAATTCTTGTAGTTGATTCCATGACAGGTCAGGATGCTGTTAATGTTGCTTCTTCATTCAATGAAAAGGTTGGCATTGACGGAGTTATCCTTACTAAGTTAGATGGTGATACAAGAGGTGGTGCAGCACTTTCGATTAAGGCTGTTACCGGAAAGCCAATTCTTTATGTTGGTATGGGTGAAAAGCTTTCAGACCTTGAGCAGTTCTATCCAGACCGTATGGCATCAAGAATACTTGGTATGGGGGATGTCCTTACCCTTATTGAGAAGGCTGAAGCACAGCTTGACGCTGATAAGGCAAAAGCTATGGAAGAAAAGCTTAAGAAAGCAGAATTTGATTTTAATGACTTTCTTGAGTATATGGGACAGATTAAGAATATGGGTGGTATCAGTTCAATTATGAGCATGATGCCAGGACTGTCAGGTCAGATGAAGAATGTTTCAATCGATGATGATGAAGCAGAGAAGAATATGAGAAGAACCGAATCTATCATATATTCAATGACTAAGGCAGAAAGAAGTAATCCGGACATACTTAATCCTTCAAGAAAGAACAGAATTGCAAGAGGTGCAGGTGTTGATATTGCTGATGTTAACAGACTTGTAAAACAGTTCGAACAGATGAAGAAGATGATGAAGCAGATGCCGGGAATGATGAAAGGTGCTAAAAAGGGACGTTTCAAGTTACCTTTTTAACATAGATTAATTTTTAAGAATAATACAGGAGGTGAATGTAATGGCAGTAAAGATTAGATTAAAGAGATTAGGTGAGAAGAAAAATCCTTTCTATAGAATTATCGTAGCAGACTCAAGATCTCCAAGAAATGGTAGATTTATCGATGAAATCGGTACTTATGATCCTAATTACGATCCATGCAAGCTCAACATTGATGCTGGGGCTGCTAAGAAGTGGTTATCAAACGGAGCTCAGCCTACAGAGGTTGTTGGAAAGCTTTTCAAGATGGCTGGTATCGAAAAATAAGACTAGTGGAGGTGTAATTGACTATGAAAGAATTAGTGGAAATTATCGCTAAGGCACTAGTTGATAATCCGGATGAGGTTGTAGTAACAGAAACTGAAAAAGATAAGGCTCTTGTAGTCAATCTTAAGGTTGCTCCTTCGGATATGGGCAAGGTTATCGGCAAGTCTGGTAGAATTGCCAAGTCAATAAGAGCAGTTGTTTCAGCTGCAGCTTCTAAGAGCGACAAGAAAGTGATTGTTGAAATAGATAATTAAGCAAACACTACTGTCTAAGGCAGCCTTTCGGGGCTGTCTGTTTTGTTATTTATATATACATTTATGTCAGAATGGAGAATTTAAGTGGAAGATATGTTAAGGGTAGGGGTCATAACATCGACCCACGGAATCAGAGGTGAAGTTAAGGTTTTTCCTACAACAGATGATCCTCTTCGTTTTAAGAAACTTAAGAAATGTGTTATCGATGGAAAAAGAGAACAGGTAGCTGTCACTGTATCTTCAGTTAAATTCTTTAAGCAGTTCGTAATACTTAAGTTTAAAGAATTTGATGACATCAATGATATAGAGAAATACACAAAATGCGACTTGCTCGTTTCAAGAGAAGATGCTGTTAAACTTGAGCCGGGAGAGTATTTTATATGCGATCTTATCGGACTTGATGTTATAACAGATGAAGGAAAGCATTTGGGCGTACTGAAAGATGTATTAGAGACAGGTGCTAACAATGTATATGAAGTAGAGGCGGACAATGGCGAAAGCTATTTAATACCGGTTATTGACCAGTGTATATTAGATCATGACCTTGATAAGAAGACTATTACAGTCCATATCTTGCCGGGGCTTCTGGATATTAATAAATAATAAAGAAAATGTATTTTTAGTCTTGCATTATTTGCTTGATTATGATAATCTGAATAAGTTGTGAGAAAAAGGGATGGTCCTCTGTTACAGAACCTGTATTAAGAACATCATAATATTAAGGAGGTCACACATGAATACAATTATTAAGAACATCGAAGATGCTCAGCTTAAGGCTCAGGCTCCTGAGTTCAGAGTTGGTGATACTGTAAGAGTATCAGCTAAGATTAAGGAAGGAAACCGTGAAAGAATCCAGGTTTTCGAGGGAACAGTATTAAAGAAGCAGGGAACTGGCGTTAGAGCTACATTTACAGTAAGAAAGATTTCTAACGGAGTTGGCGTTGAGAAGACATGGCCATTACATTCACCTATCGTTGAGAAGGTTGAAGTTGTAAGACGCGGTAAGGCTAGAAGAGCTAAGCTTAACTACTTAAGACAGAGAACAGGTAAGGCTGCTAAGGTTAAGGAATTAGTTAGATAATTTTGTTATTCACGGTAAGGGACATTTGAAAAAATGTCCCTTTACTTATATATAAGCGACAGGAAAGGTCGGAATTTTATGAGATTTTTTCAAAGAAGATATCAGGAAAATACTGCATTGCTTAATATATGCAAATATGTAGCAGATGTATGTGTTGTAATAGTACTTGCTTATGCTCTGGTTACATTCATATGCTGCCGTTCTACAGTTGTTGGTAATTCTATGGAGGAAACGCTGTCTAATGATAACACTGTTCTTATAAACAGAATATCATATGCATTTAATGGCCCTAAGCGATTTGACTGTATAGCTTTCGAACAGGATTCTGTTGATTCATCTAAGATATACATAAAGAGAGTTATCGGATTGCCGGGGGAAACTGTCCAGATAAAGGATGGCAGGGTATATATTAATGATTCACAGCTTGATGATTATGTTGATACGACAATACTTACTCCGGGTGTAGCTGCCAATCCTTATAAACTTGCTGATGATGAATATTTTGTACTTGGAGATAATCGTAATAATAGTGAGGATAGCCGTTTTGCCAGTGTCGGAATGGTTAAACGTAAGAATATTGTAGGAAAAGTATGGATGATAATAGAACCGTTTGATTCATTTGGTTTTGTTAAATAATGGAGATATATATGGAAGAGAAGAAGAGAGCCATTAACTGGTATCCTGGTCATATGACTAAGGCCAGAAGAATGATGGAAGAAGATATAAAGCTTGTTGACCTTGTTATTGAGATTGTGGATGCAAGAATACCGTTAAGTAGCCGTAATCCGGATATTGATAAGCTGGCTAAAAATAAGGCACGTATTGTATTATTGAACAAATCGGACCTTGCAGATGATACAGTAACGGATGAATGGATAACATATTTTAAAGATAAAGGCTTTTACTGCCTAAAGCTTAACTCAAGACTCAATGTAAGCAACCGTGCAGTTAATAATCTTATAACTGCTGCATGTTCTGCCAAGATTGAAAGAGACAGAGCAAGAGGAATTAAGAATCGTTCCATCAAAGCTATGATTGTTGGAATACCTAATGTTGGTAAATCAACATTTATTAATTCATTCACTGGAAGAAAGAGTGCCAAGACAGGTAATAAGCCGGGTGTTACAAAAGGAAAGCAATGGATAAGAATTAATGGAAGTGTTGAATTGCTTGACACACCGGGTATACTCTGGCCTAAGATAGAAGACAGGAATGTTGGTGAAAGACTTGCAATGATTGGTTCAATTAATGACCAGATTCTTAATATTGAGGAGCTTGCATTAGAAACAATTAAGTTTCTTAAGAAGAATTATCAGCCGCAGCTTTATAGCCGTTATGATATAACAGAAGATATATTCGATAATGTTGATACTGAAACAATGATGAATCCTGAAAATGCTGCTGCACTCTGTATTATGGAGCATATTGCCAGAAAACGTGGCTGTATTAAGAAAGGCTCAGATATTGATTATGAAAAATGTGCTGCATGTATTCTTGATGATTTCAGAGAAGGAAAGATTGGAAATATCTCTCTTGAAAGGCCTTAATTAAGATATCAGAAAGGAAAGCTATGACACTTAAAGAAGAACGTGAACTTAAAAAAGCAGCAAAGCTGGAGGCTGAGAAACAGCGTATTGAAGCTATGCGTGAATACGAAGAAATGTATGATACATTTTCTTATATATGTGGAATAGATGAAGCTGGAAGAGGACCGCTTGCAGGTCCTGTTGTTGCAGGTGCAGTAATTCTGCCTAAAGGAAAAAGGATTCTTTATGTAAATGATTCCAAGAAATTAAGCGAAAAAAAAAGAGATGAGCTTTTTGATGTTATTAAAGAAGAAGCATTTTCATACGGAATCGGAATTGTATCTCCTGAAAGGATTGATGAGATTAATATATTGCAGGCAACTTATGAGGCTATGCGTGACGCAGTCAGCCAGTTATCTGTAAAACCCGATATACTTCTTAATGATGCAGTTACAATTCCAGGAATAGACATTAAGCAGATTCCTATTATTAAAGGTGATGCCAAGAGTCTGTCAATTGCATCTGCAAGTATTCTTGCGAAAGTAACAAGGGACAGACTTATGACCGAATATGATTCTTTATATCCGGAATATGGATTTGCCAAGCACAAAGGCTATGGAACTAAAGTTCATATTGAAGCAATAAAAGAGTACGGTCCATGTCCTATACACAGAAGAACATTTATTAAGAATTTCATATAATTACTATAAAAGAAAAGCAGGTAGATAATGACTTTTAATAAAAGAACTATCGGAGCAGATAAAGAACAGCTTGCAGCAGAGTATCTTATTGATAATGGTTATACTGTACTGGAACGCAACTTCCGAAGCAGAACCGGTGAGATAGATATTATTGCTTCCAAAGATAATTATCTGGTATTTATTGAGGTTAAATACAGAAGCAATACACGCTATGGTGCTTCTGTTGAAGCTGTCAATTATAAAAAACAGCAGACTATAAGAAAAGTTGCCAGTTATTATCTTGCAACCAGATACAGAAGCTGTGATATTCCTTGCCGTTTCGATGTATTAGGAATCGATGGCAGGACTATAACACATATTAAAAATGCTTTTTAATAAGGATAACAATTATGAATATTAAATATATTAATACCAGTGCATTATTTAATGGTCTGGACGGTACAACAATTAATAACTCAACAAGATTATGTAATAAGAATGGTATTACATATATAGAATTTACACCTTTTGATAAATTTGACTGGGTTAAGCTTCATTTTTCAACAAGACTCGGTGGTGTAAGTGAAGGAATATATTCAAGCATGAACTTCTCTTTTGACAGGGGAGACAGCTATGATAATGTATATAAGAATTATGAATTATTTCTTGATACAATGGAGCTTAAACCTGAAAACTGCGTATGCACCAAACAGACTCATACAACCAATGTTCTGGTCGCTGATTCTTCAATGGCAGGAATGGGGCTTACAAAACCCAGAAGCTATGATAATGTGGACGGACTTGTGACTAATGAACCGGGATTATGTCTTGTTACATATTTTGCAGACTGTGTTCCTGTGTATTTTATTGACCCTGTTAACAAATGTATCGGAGCAGCCCATTCAGGCTGGCGTGGAACAGTAGCAAATATTACCCATGAGGTAGTAAAGCTTATGAAAGAAACTTACGGTTCTCGTCCTGAAGATATTCATACATTCATCGGTCCATCAATCTGTCAGGACTGTTATGAAGTTGATGAAACAGTTGCAAGCCAGTTCAGACAAGCATACGAATTGAAAGAATCGGACATGATGTTATATCATACCAGAGATGATAAATACCAGCTCAATCTGCAGACTGCTAATTACTATAATATGATTCATGCCGGAATAAAACCTGATAACATAGGTATATCTGACATATGCACAAGCTGTAACAGTGACTGGCTCTTTTCACACAGGGCTTCACATGGAAAACGTGGCGTTTTGTGTGGATTCATGAGTATATGCAGATAATATATTAAAAAGCCAGAACAGATAATTTTATTGATAATCTGTTCTGGCTTTTTTATTTTTTGTTATGTTCCTGTTTGTATCTGGCTCTTAATTCAGCTTCCTCAGAAGAAAGCTTTGCCCTGCCTTTTCTGCCAACTTTGGTTATAAGCAGATATATTGCTGCAAGTATTGCGATAGGAATAGCTGCTGTAAGTATTGTCGATAAAGTCTCTGTAAATACACCATTTTCAAAGACAGATTTCTTAACGGTAGTATATTGTGCTGAATTAATTATATGTAAAATGTCGTTAATCATCTCATCAGTGATTTCATTATCCTTTGACTGAAGAGAATACATATAGATATATCCGCGTGCTACAGTGTAATATTTTCTTGTATAAATCGTCTGCTTTTCGTCTGATACAGATGTGACCTCTGTCCTGAAATATGGACGATCGTTAATTATATCTATAGCCTTGCCTGTCATTGTCTCTGTCAGGCCATCTTCCTGCTTGGCATTCTCTGAATCAATATATTGCAGGAACATGCTACTTAACTGATTCTCATCCAGTTCATCAAGGTTGGAAAGTGATGAACCTGCCTTCATTCCAACGACAGCAATCTCATAAGATAAATCTTTAGAAAATGCTTCAAGATATATATTAGATGCTTTCATTGAGTTCTGTACTTCATTGGCATCCTGTGCGCCAATATCCTTAAGATATGCATTATTGCCTGTTGTTGTCTGCGTAAAGCATATCAGTTCCTCAGGAACTTTTAATTTTAAATCAATTGCAGAGAACTTATAAGATGCATCTGCTGCCAGTGCAGTAAAAGATGGAAA